>ERZ840057.619-NODE-619-length-35547-cov-21.790234_pt1 | contig 35547 bp, 30 predicted proteins | sample MGYA00519907_ERZ840057 | MGnify/ENA primary metagenome ERZ840057 (study PRJEB31850, sample SAMEA3708862) | human gut metagenome | biome: human gut; feature: human-associated habitat; material: faeces | place: China | collected 2014 ...
CCGCCACTTTGACCGCCAGACCCTGTACACCCGGCTGGTGGATGAGATGATACCCAAGGAGACCGCCAGCGAAAAGGCAGCTGCCGACGGCTGGCGCGGCAAGGTCAAGAGCCTGCTGAACTGGATGAACCAGAAAGAGGAGGATGAGCAGCAGTGAGCAGCAATCGTACCAACGGCACAAAGCCTGCCATCCAGCACACCAAGAGCATTCTGGACGACCGCCGCATCCGGCTGCTGCTGGCCATCGTGGGTGCCATTGTGGCATGGATGGTGGTCACCATCGTCGTCCAGCCCGGCACCACCCGCACCATCAACAACGTGCCGGTGGATTTCACCTATGATTCCGCCGCGTACACCTCCCGGGGCCTGAGCATCGTCAGCGCGCCGGAAAAGTATGTCAGCCTGAAGCTCTCGGGCGATGGCTACACCATCGGCAGCCTGACTTCCTCTGATTTCGTGGTCTACCCGGACTGGTCCGGCGTGCGGGACAGCGGCGAAAAGACCCTGCACCTGCAGGTGCGGGGCGTGAATACCCTGCTCAATGGTGTGTCAGTTTCCATTGAGGGCGGCGACAACAGTGTGGACGTGGTGTTTGACGTGGTGGAGGAGAAAACGGTGCCCATCACCGTGACCACCAACTACCTGACCATTGCGGACGGCTATATCCTCTATGACACCGAGCTCTCCAAGGAGACAGTGACCCTCTCCGGCCCCAGCACTGAGATCGATAAGGTGGAGACCTGTACCGCCGAGGTGACCCACAAGGGGGAGCTCACCGATTCTGTCACGCTGGACACCGCCCTGCGCTTTTATACCAAGAGCGGCAGTGAGGTCAAGTTTGAATACACGAATCTGGAGGAGTCCAGTGTGGAGGTCACGCTGGAGGTCTACAAGATGGCCACTCTGCCCGTGTCGGTCAGCTTTATCAACGCGCCCCGGAATTTTGATCCCTCGGTGCTGGTCTACTCCCTGAGCAAGCAGACCCTGAATGTCGCCGGACCCGAGAGCCAGATCGAAAAGCTCTCCACCCTGTCTGTTGGCACCATCGATCTTTCCACCTTTGCGCCGAACAAGGTGTATGAGCTGCCCATCGAGCTGCCGGGCAATATCCGCCTGCTGGACAACATTTCCAGCATCACGGTCAGCTTCGACAGCTCCAAGCTCGAGACCAAGACCATGAACCTGCCCGCCAGCTGCGTGCAGGTGGTCAATCTGCCCTCCACCTATACCCTGACCGTGCAGACCGAGCGGCTGATGAATGTGACCCTCTGCGGCCCGGCGGGTCTGCTGGATACGCTGGTGCCCGAGCAGGTGGTCATTGAGATCGATGCGGAGGATTTCTATGTGGCCGCAGGGCAGCAGAACATTGCCTGCCGCCTGTATGTGCCCTCCAATGGTAAGATCTTTGCGCTGGGGAGCTATGTTATCCAGTGCAAGATAGAAAGTAACTGAGCTGGCTCACCCTCTCAGTCTCGCTTCGCTCGCCAGCTCTCCCGAAGGAAGAGCCCTTGGCATAAAGATGAAGTTTGCAAATACTGCCAAGGCCTCCCACTTTGGGGGAGGTGGCATTGCGTTAGCAATGACGGAGAGGGTGAGGAGGCTGAAAATAGAAAGCGAAACCTGATAAATGATACTAGTAAGAGATATCCGCCTGCCGCTCTCTGCCGGGGAGCCGCAGGCATTCGAGAAAGCGCTGCATCTGGCGCGCATCCCCCGCAGCAAGGCGGCCCATCTGGGCGTGGCCAGGCTGTCGGTGGATGCCCGTCACGGGCAGCCAAAGCTGGTGTATACCATAGCGGTAACGCTCAAGGACGAGGGTGAGGAATCTGCGTATGCAGGGGCCTCGCCCTGCGTTGCTATCCGCGGCAAAACGGATCTCAGCGTTCAGAACGGCACCCAGCGCCTGCCCCACCGGCCTGTGGTCTGCGGGCTGGGCCCGGCGGGCCTGTTTGCGGCGCTGCTGCTGGCCCGGCAGGGCTATAAGCCCATCGTGCTGGAGCGCGGCCCCGCGCTGGACGAGCGTGTGAAGGCGGTGGAGCACTTCTCTGCCACCGGCGAGCTGGACCCCAACGCCAACATCCAGTTTGGCGAGGGCGGCGCAGGCACCTTTTCAGACGGCAAGCTGACCACCCGCATCGGGGATGAGCTCTGCGGCTTTGTCACCGAGGTGTTTCTGCAGCATGGTGCCCCGGCGGAGATCGCCTGGAAGCAGAAGCCCCATGTGGGCACCGACCTGCTCCGGGGCGTTATCACCTCCATCCGCAGGGAGATCGAAGCTCTGGGCGGCGAGGTGCACTTCAACACGGCCCTCACCGGTTTTGAGCAGAAGAACGGCCGGCTGACCGGCATCTTTACCACCGGCGGGACCTTTCCCTGTGAGGCACTGGTGTTTGCCGTGGGCCACTCGGCCCGGGATACCTTCGGGATGCTGATGGACAGCGGTCTTGTACTGGAGTGCAAGCCCTTCAGCGTGGGTTTCCGGGCAGAGCACCTGCAGAGTGAGATCGAAAAGAGCCTGTACCACGAGGCTGCCGGGCATCCGGCCCTGCCGCGCGGTGAGTATCAGCTCTCCCAGCATGTGGGAGACCGGTGCGTGTACACCTTCTGCATGTGTCCCGGCGGCCAGGTGGTGGCTTCCGCCAGTGAAGAGAATCATGTGGTCACCAACGGCATGAGCTACCACGCCCGGGACGGCAAAAACGCCAACGCGGCGGTGGTGGTCAGCGTGGGAGCTGAGGATTTTGCGGGCGACCCGCGCAGGGCCATTGCTTTCCAGCGGGAGCTGGAAGCAAAAGCCTATGCCGCAGGCAGTCGGGGCGGGGCGTATGCGGCCCCGGCTGAGAATGTGCAGAGCTTTCTGGAGGGCAAAGGCCGGCTGAACATCGGCCGGGTGGAGCCGACCTATGACCGGGGCGTTGTGGCTGCGGACCTGGGAGCTTTGCTGCCCGGGGAGCTGGCCGATACCCTGCGGGCGGGCCTGCGCGCCTACGAGCGCAAGATCGCGGGCTACACCGCGCCGGAAGCCATCCTCACCGGCCTTGAGACCCGCACCAGCAGCCCCGTGCGGCTGAAACGAGAGGAGACCTTGGAATCGGCCCAGCTGGCAGGATTGTATCCCTGCGGCGAGGGGGCCGGATATGCGGGCGGCATTATGAGCGCCGCCGTGGACGGCCTGCGGGTCGCCCGTGCGATCATCGGCCGGTATGCACCGGCAGAAGGGTGAGAAATATCGATGAACCATCGTGAAAACGATACAACACAAGAAAACGAGGGAAAACAGGTGCAGCAGGAGCTGGAAGACCAGCTGCGCGCCTTTGGCGACACCATGACCGATGCCTTTGCCCACGGCTTTGAGGGCAGGGGCATGGACATCGGCGACCGGGCGTGGGATGTGGGCAAGGCCGCCGTCCATGCAGCCAACTACGGCATCGGAGAGGCCGCAAAGGCTTTCCGGCAGGGGCGCAGAGGTTATCCCTACGGGGATGCAAAGCAGTCTTTCCGCGAAGGTGCTGCCGACCCCACCGGTATGCCCGACTGGTTCCGGCAGATCTTTGCAAAGCCGGAGCCGACCCCGGTGGAAAGTATCCGTATCAGCGCCCAAAAACGCCATAGCGCAGGCTGCACCCTGCTGGCGGTGGGCATCACCTTTGCGGTGATCTTCGGGCTGGGGACGCTGGGCTGCCTCATCGGGCTGGGCACTATTTCGCCGGCTGCTTTGGGTGACGTTGTGGTGTCGGCTACTGAGGGCGGCGGCATCCTGATGACGGGCACGGACTACGTTATGAACACAGCCTACAACGTGCTGGGCATCGTCAGCAGCGTGCTGGGCCTTGCCACGGCGGGCTTTGGCTGGATGACGGCCTGTGGTGCAGCCCGGATGAAGGCGGGCAGACAGATGGGCCAGTTTGCCGACTACGCCGACAGCGTGGACTACCATAAGGGCCTGCCTGTTTCGATGCTGGCCGACCTGACCCACCAGACCAAGAAAAAAGCGCTGAAAAAGCTGCGCAGCTACATTCATAAGGGCTGGCTGAACGCATGGCTGGACGATGAGACCGAAACGCTCTACCTGACGGCAGAGGACTACCGCGCTGCCAAGGAGAAAGCCGCCGCAGCCGCCGCGCAGCCGCAGCCGGAAAAGGAAGAAACCGGCGATGCTCTGCTCAATCTCGATACCGCCCGCCGCTTTGCTGCCGTGCTGGAAAAAGAGCAGCAGCTCATGCAGGACGCGCAGGCGCGGGAAGAGCTGGCGGCGATGCACAAGACCACTACCGCCATCTGCGACTGGCTGGAGGCACACCCGGAAAGCCAGCCCAAGACCCGCCGTTTTGCGGAATATTATATCCCCACCACCCTCAAGCTGCTGCACACCTATAACGACGTGCAGGGGCAGCAGGGCGAAAACGCCGAGACCATCCGCCGGGACATCGCAGGCATCCTGCATACCTTGAATCAGGCGTATGAGAACCTGTACAACAATCTGCTTTCGGACGTAGCCATGGATATTTCTTCCGAGATCGCCGCTTTGCAGGGAATGCTGGCCAACGACGGCCTGACCGGGAGGGAATTTGAATGACCTACCGTGCTTGGGAACAAAAACCGCTGGACCGCGCCGCTGTGCGGGAGCTGACCGCCGCCATTGCCGAGCAGGCAGCGGCACAGCTGGAAGAGCAGGCCATGGACGAAGCGCCGTGGTCAGACGAAAAATATAAGGCCGTGCTGGCTGCGCAGCAAAAGGAAAACGCCCTGCTGGCGGGTATCCTTGCTGCCCGGGGCATCACCGACCCCGCCGAAGCGCTGACCTTGCTGGCAGGGGAGGAGGAACTTTCCGACCCCGCGCTGCTGACCGACATGGACGCCGCTTGTCAGCGCATCTGGCAGGCCATTGATAACGGCGAGACCATCGCGGTTTTTGGCGATTATGATGTGGACGGCGTGACCGCCACCGCCCTGCTGTACCAGCATCTCAAGGGCATGGGTGCGACCGTCAAGTGTATGCTGCCCAGCCGCGAGGGGGACGGCTACGGCCTGTCCAAAAACGCCATCCAGTCCATGCACAACAAAGGCTGCACGCTCATCGTGACGGTGGATAACGGCATCTCTGCCGTGGAAGAAGCCGACTTTGCGGCTTCGCTGGGTATGGACCTGATCATCACCGACCACCATCTGCCGCCGGAGACTTTGCCCAAGGCCGTGGCCGTGGTGGACCCCCGCCGGGAGGACGACCACAGCCCCTTCAAGGGTCTGTGCGGCGCGGGCGTGGCGTTCAAGCTCTGCGCTGCGCTGGACGGCTGCCCGCCGGAGGAAATGCTGGATTACTGCGGCGACCTTGCCGCCGTGGGCACGGTAGCGGATGTGATGCCGCTGGTGGGGGAGAACCGTACCCTTGTCAAGGCCGGGCTGCGGCAGCTGCAGCAGACCGACCGCCCCGGCTTTGGGGCGCTTTTAGAGGAAGTCGGCCTTGCGGGCAAGCCCATCACCGCCGAGAATATCAGCTACGCCATCGCGCCCCGCATCAATGCGGCAGGCCGCATGGATAACGCAGTCACCGCTTTGCAGCTGGTGCTCTGCGAGGACCCGGACAGAGCCGAGGAGCTGGCGCATAAACTCAATGAGATCAACGCCCACCGGCAGGAGACCGAGCAGCAGATCTTCAAAGCTGCCGAGGAATTGCTGGAACAGCAGCCCGAGCGGCTGGATGACCGCATCATGCTGCTGTGGGGACGGGACTGGCATCCCGGCGTCATCGGCATTGTGGCGTCCCGGCTGGTGGAGCGCACCGGACGCCCGGTCATCGTGGTCACCATTGACGAGCATGGCGAGGGCAAGGGCAGCGGGCGCAGCGTGCAGGGTTTTAACCTGCACGCCTGCATCGGCTCCTGTGCCGACCTTCTGGTGCGTTACGGCGGTCATGCCATGGCGGCGGGACTTTCCGTCCGGGAAGAAAATTTGCCCGAATTGCGCCGCCGCTTGAACGAGTGGGCGGCCCGGGAGTGCCCGGTGCTGCACACTCCGCCCCTTACCTGTGACGTGACCATCCATCTGGACCGTATCACGGTGGAGAGCGTGCGCCATCTGGATCAGCTGGCACCCTACGGGGCAGAGAACCCCACCCCGGTGTTCCTGCTGCAAAGCGCCGTGGTGGACGGCGTATACCCGGTATCGGAGGGGCGGCACAGCCGCCTGCGGCTGCGGCAGGGCAATAGCTGCCTGTACGCCGTCTGGTTCGGGATGCCCGCCGAACAGCTGCCCTACGCTCTGGGCGATGTGGTGGACGCAGCGCTGAACCTTTCGGTCTACGAGTCCGCCCGGGGGGCACAGCTCTCCGGCCGCATTATCGACCTGCACCCGGCAGGGCTGGGCGCAGAGCTGGCGCGGCAGGCTGCGCTGGTGCAGGCGCTGCGCCGGGGCACCCCCCTGACCGAAGAACAAAAGAAACAGATCGCCCCCGCCCGCACGGATATCATTGCCGTGTACCGGGAATTGCAGTCCCGCCGCTGGCACGCCGAGGACTTGCAGCCTTTGTGCGCAAAGCTGGGGGAGGAGCAGACCGGCAAAACGCTGGTGGCAGTTGCCGCCTTAGAGCAGGTGGGGCTGATCACCGCAGCGGAAAAAGGCGGGGCAAAGTTCTGGGAGCTGGTGCCGACAGCAGGCAAAAAGAACCTTGCCGATGCCCCCATCCTGAAATGTCTGGAGGAACTATAAATGCCTGAGGGAAAGAAAAATACTGCCCCAATCCCGGCTCCGGTACGGGACGAGGACGGCTACTCTGCCAAGACCCATCTGCATCAGCAGGTGCAGGAGACCGCCACCGTAGCTGCTACGGCACTGCTGGCAGACGCACCGGAGGGGGCGCTGCCCTCTGAGGTGCGCCCGGAGATCGTAACGTGGGAAAAGCTGTGCGAGGCCATTCAGGCCAGCGGCAAAGCCTACAATATGGAGATGATCCAAAAGGCTTACGAGCTGGCAAATAACGCCCATAACGGCGTGTGCCGCCGCAGCGGCGAGCCCTATATCTGCCACCCGCTGGCAGTCGCCCGGCTGGTGCTGGATCTGGGCATGGACTCCGAGAGCATCGCCGCCGCTCTGCTGCATGACGTAGTGGAGGATACCCCCACCACGCTGGACGACCTGAAAGCCGCCTTTGGCGAGGAAGTGGCCCTGCTGGTGGACGGCGTGACCAAGCTGACCAAGATCCAGTTCTCCAATATTGAAGAGCTGCAGGCCGAGAACTTGCGCAAGATGCTGCTGGCTATGAGCCGGGACGTGCGTGTGATGATCATCAAGCTGTGCGACCGGCTGCACAATATGCGCACCGGCGATGCATGGCCGGAGCAGAAGCGCCGCGATAAGGCCCGCGAGACCATGGAGGTGTACGCCCCCATCGCCAACCGCCTTGGCATCCTGAACGTCAAGGAAGAGCTGGAGGATCGCAGCCTGCATTATCTGGACCCCGTGGGCTATTCCGAGATCAGCCGGATGCTCAGCGAGCGCGCCGGTGAGGAGTTTTTGATCAAGGTTTCCGGCGTCATCGAGCGCCGTCTGGTGGAAAGCGGCATCGAGGGCGCCACCATCAAACGCCGGGTCAAGAGCATCTACGGCATCTACCGCAAGACCATCATGCAGAATAAGTCCTTTGACGAGATCTACGATATCTACGCGGTACGAGTCATTCTGGATTCTCTGGCTGAGTGCTACAGCACCCTTGGTCTCATCCACGATATGTACCACCCGCTGCCCAATCGCTTTAAAGATTATATCTCCACCCCCAAGCCCAACGGCTACCAGAGCCTGCACACCACCGTCATCGGGCACGAGGGCATCCCCTTTGAGGTGCAGATCCGCACCCGCAAAATGGACGAGCAGGCCGAGTACGGCGTTGCCGCCCACTGGAAGTACAAGGAAGGCCGCGAAGGCCACGATAAGCTGGACGACCGTCTGGCATGGGTCAGCCAGCTGCTGGAAAACCAGCGCCTGAGCGAGGATTCCGGCAACCTGCTCCACGACTTGAAGAGTGACCTTTTGCCGGAAGAAGTGTTCGCCTTTACCCCCAAGGGTGATGTCATCAACCTGCCCACCGGTGCTACCTGCATCGACTTTGCCTACGCCATCCATTCGGCAGTGGGCAACCGCATGGTGGGCTGCAAGGTGAATAACCGTATGGTGCCCATCGACCATGTGGTGTCTACCGGCGAGATCATTGAGGTGCTGCTGGGCCCGGCAGATAAAGGCCCCAGCCGTGACTGGCTCAAGATCGTGCGCACCAGCGAGGCCAAGAGCAAGATCCGCAACTGGTTCAAGAAGATGCGCCGGGAAGAGAATATCCAGCAGGGACGGGATGCCTTGTCCAAGGAGCTGCGCCGGGAGATGATCATCATCCCGGATGACCAGCTGGATGCCTTTATCGACGGCTGCTCCCGCCGGATGCGCCAGAACAACGCCGAGGAGCTGTACGCCGCCATCGGCTACGGCGGCATGACCATTGCCAACTGTCTGCCCAAGCTCAAGGAAGAGTGGCAGAAGCTCAAGGCTGCCGAAGCCGAGGAGAATAAGTCGGTGGAGGATCTGCCCAAGGTAGACCTGAGCCGCGTTCATGCCACCGACGGCGTGGTGGTGGAGGGCTTCGATAACACCCCCATCAAGTTTGCCAAGTGCTGCAGCCCGCTGCCCGGCGACCCCATCGTGGGCTTTATCACCCGCGGCTTCGGCGTTTCCATCCACAAGCAGACCTGTGCCAACGCAGTTGCCAGCATGAAAGACCCCTCCAACGCTCCCCGCTGGGTCAAGGCCTACTGGGCAGACAGCGTCAAGGACAGCTACAAGGCCGGGCTGGAGATCATTGCCCTGAACCGCAACGAGCTGCTGCAGGACGTGCTCAGCGCACTGGCCGATATCCGGGTGCCCATCTATGCCATGAACGCCCGTCAGGTGGAAAACAACTGCGCTGTGGTCAGCCTGACCATCGGCATCAACAATACCGAGCACCTCAACCGTGTGGTGGCGCGCCTTTCCAAGGTGCGGGACGTGCTCAAGGTGACAAGGAGTTAACGCAATGCGAGCAGTTATTCAGGCCGTATCCTCCGCCAGCGTGCGGGTGGAAGGCGGCGAACCCCGCGCTATCGGGCCGGGAATCATGATCCTGTTGGGGGTCAAGGATACTGACACGCTGGACATCGTGCCAAAACTTGCCGATAAATGCGCGGGTCTGCGCATTTTCCCGGATGCGGAGGGCAAGCTGAACCTGAGCGCCCGGGATCTGGGCTATTCCGCGCTGGTGGTCAGCCAGTTCACCCTTTACGGCGACACCAAAAAGGGCTACCGTCCCAGCTTTATCAAGGCTGCAAAGCCGCCGCTCTCGGTGGATGCCTATGAGCTGTTCCTTGCCGAGATGGCTAAGCACGGCCTCAAGGACGTGCAGCACGGCGAGTTCGGTGCCCATATGCAGGTGTCGCTGGTGAACGAGGGCCCCTGCACCATCATTATTGATACCGATGAGTGGAAAAAGAAGGAGTAACGATGCAAGGTTTTCACATTCCTGCGGCACCGCCGCTGTATACCAACACCTTTCTGCTCATTTCCGACGCAGGCCATGCCGTGGTCATCGACCCGGCGGCAGAGGTGCACAGCTACGACGAAATCTTAAAGCAGCACAACGCCACCCTTACCACTATCCTGTGCACCCACGGCCACTACGACCATGTGGGCAGCGCTGCTGCGCTGAAGGCAGAGTGGAACGCCACCATCTACTGTGAAAAGGCAGACCTTGCCGGCGACCGGATGTACCCGCTTTCCGCTGCGGACTGCGGCTATACAGAAGGAGAGCAGATCGCGGTGGACGAGCTGCACTTTACTGTGTGGCACACCCCCGGCCACACTCCCGGCAGCGTGGTGCTGCTGTGCGGCGAGCATCTGTTCTGCGGCGATACGCTGTTTGCCGGCAGCATCGGTCGCACAGACCTTGAGGGCGGCAGCAGCGCACAGATGGCAGACAGCCTGCGCAAGCTGGCGCAGCTGCCCATCCCCCGCGAAACACAGGTGCTGCCCGGCCACGGCGAATTTTCTACCTTTGGCGCGGAGCTGGACAACAACTACTATATCCGCAGCGCCCTGCGCGGCGGCAACGACATTTTTTAAAGAGAGAACGACATGAAGATCTATATCACTGGGCTGCCCTCCGGGTACGAGGTGGAGCACCTTGCCCGCCTGTTTTACCCCATGGCACCCTTGACCCTGACCCCGCCGGAGCCTGCCGAGGACTGCCTGTGGGCAGAAAAGACCGATACCGGTCTGCGGGTGCTGGTGCGGCAGGGGGAAAAGAGCAAAACGCTGGAAGCCCCGCTGCCGGTGGAGCAGGGCGGCGAAACGCCGGAGTTTGCCCTTGCCAGCCTGACTTACGACCTGCTGCGCCAGTGGACGGGCATCCGCCCGCCCTGGGGCAAGATGACCGGTGTGCGCCCGGTGCGGCTTATCCACGATAAACGCGCCGCCGGGTGGAGCGCAGAACAGATCGACCGCTTCTTCTTGCAGCGGTTTGACTGCTCGGAGCAAAAATACGAAATGGCGAAGGAAATTGCAGACTTGCAGGAGCCGATCTTGCAGCTGGGCAGCGCCCCCAAGACGTACAGTTTGTATATCGGTATCCCGTTCTGCCCCTCCCGGTGCAGCTATTGCAGCTTTGTCAGCTGCAATCTGGACCGCGACCGAAAGCTGGTGCAGCCCTATGTGGACTGCCTGTGCAAGGAGATCGCAGAGATCCGGGTGCAGGCCGAGCGTGCCGGGCTGACCTTGTGCAGCATCTACATCGGCGGCGGCACCCCCACCAGCCTTTCCGCAGCCCAGCTGCGGCAGCTCATGGGCACCGTGCGGGAGAATTTTGACCTGAGCAAGGTCGTAGAATATACCGTGGAGGCAGGTCGCCCGGATTGCACCGACGCCGAAAAGCTGGCGGTCATCAAGGAATACGGCGCTACCCGCATCTCCATCAACCCCCAGACCTTCTCGGACGCGGTGCTGGCAAACATTGGCCGCAAGCACTCGGCACAGGATATTCTGGATTGCTATGCCGATGCCCGCCGCGCCGGGCACGAGGACATCAACATGGACCTCATTGCCGGTCTGCCCGGGGATACGGTGGAGGGCTTTGAGCACAGCCTGCGGCAGGCCATTGCCTTGCAGCCGGAGAATATCACCGTCCACACCCTTACCCTCAAGCGGGCGTCCCGCATCGTCATCGAGGACCAGAAGGAAAACGACTACGCGGACGTAGCCGCCATGCTGGAAAAGTGCCATCTGCTGGCCGAGGCGGGCTACCGCCCCTATTACCTTTACCGGCAGAAGAATACGCTGCAAAATCTGGAAAACGTGGGCTGGTGCAAGCCGGGTCACGAGGGTTACTATAATATCTATATCATGGAGGAAGTCCAGACCATCCTTTCGGCCGGTGCGGGCGGCAGCACCAAACTGGTGGCCGATGGAGGCAAACGGATGCAGCGCATCTTCAATTTTAAGTATCCGAACGAGTATATCCAGCGCTTTGCGGAGGTACTGGAACGGAAAAAAGGAGTGGCTGAGTTTTATGATCACGATCTGGGTACCGAAACGACTGGTTGAAGTAGACCTGTATAACGTAGCAGCCCGCAGTCCGCAGGCGCTGGCACAGCTGAGCGAGAACAGCTACGCCCGGCGGGTGCAGTATGCCGCCCAGAAGGTGCGCGGCTCCGGGGCAAAAATCGTTATGCTGACCGGCCCTTCCGCCAGCGGAAAGACCACCAGCGCCCACTGTCTGGCAAAGGCTCTGGTGCAGCAGGGCACCCCGGCGCAGGTGGTCAGTCTGGACAACTTTTTTAAAGGTGCTGCCTACTACCCCAAAATGCCGGACGGCACGCTGGACTACGAAAACCTTGAAACGCTGGATCTGCCCCTCATCAAGCAGTGCCTGCACCAGCTCAGCGAGACCGGCAAGACCGAACTGCCCATCTACGATTTTGCCACCGAGCAGCGCGCTGCCGCAGTGGAACCCATCGACCTGCAGGGCGGTGTGTGCATCGTGGAGGGTATCCATGCCCTCAACCCGGAGCTGACCGGCCTTGTGCCGGATGACCAAATCTACCGCATCTACGCCGGTCTGCGGGAGGAGTACTGCATTGACGGCCGCCGGGTCATCAATACGCAGGATATCCGCCTGTGCCGCCGCACCCTGCGGGATGCCGCAGCCCGCGGCCGCAGCCCCGCCAAGACCCTTTCCATGTGGGACAGGGTGCTGGACGGCGAGACCCGGTATATCAAGGGCTTCAAGACCACCGCGGATTTTCTGCTGGACACCTCCTTTACCTACGAGCTGGGACTGATCTCCCGGCTGCTGGGCGAGGTGCGCCGTCAGTTCACGCTGGAGGGCCATAACGCTGAGCTGTGGGACGAGACCGCCCGCCGCTTTGAGCAGGTGAATCCGCTGCCGCTGGAACTGCTGCCCGCCGACAGTATGCTGTGCGAGTTCTACGGCAACCGCACCTGACAAGTGAAAAATGCGTAAAATTTGTTTCCAAACCGGCACCAAACTGTAAAAATTGCGGTGCATTCGTTGCAATTGCCATAACGCTGCGCTATAATGGGAATACGACTCCGGTATGGCGCACTGTGCGCCGCAGTCTGCAGAGAATGCTGCCAGAATAAGAGAGGTGTCTTTTATGGATTTTAACAAGATCAAAGCGATAGGTCTGGAATATGCCGAAAAGGGCAAGAACGCTGCCATGGATCTGGCTGAAAAGGGCAAGACGCAGGCGCTGCTGGTCAACGAGCAGGGCAAGCTGCTCAAGGCACAGCGTCAGCTGGGTGCACTGGTGTACAGTCTTGCCAAGGGCAAGGAGGAGAACCAGCCGCTGGTAGATAAATACATCGAGATGATCGATACCATTGAGCAGGAGATCACCCGTCTGAAGGCTACTCTGACCCCGGCCGAGGCCGCCGAGGTGGACTACGAAGCCTCCATGGAGGAGGCAGAAGAAGCTGCCCCGGAACAGCCCGCCCAGCCTGCCCGCAAGACCTGCCCGCAGTGCGGCGCGCCCGTCTCGGACGATGCACTGTTCTGCAATAAGTGCGGCGCACAGCTGTAAGCCGGTAACCGGAAAAAGCTGCAACAGGGCGGTATCCCCCACAGGACACCGTCCTGTTTTTGTGAAAAGCGCAGAAAACCATGAAAAATGCTGGAAAATTGCGGCTTTTTGCTTGAAAAACCGCAACAACTGCGGTACAATTTACAGTATCTTTTCAAAAGGAGATGGAACGTGTGCTGGACTGGAACCCACAGCCGCCCTATACGGCGGAGCAGCTGCTGCAGGTGATTCGCATCCTGCGGGACCCGGAAAACGGCTGCCCGTGGGATAAGGTGCAGACCCATGCGTCCATCCGCAAAAACTTTCTGGAAGAGACCTGCGAGGCGCTGGAGGCCATTGACGCAGATGATGCCGTTCTGCTCCGGGAGGAACTGGGAGACGTGCTGATGCAGGTGGTGTTCCACGCCGCCATGGAGGAAGAGCGGGGACGCTTTACCTTTGAGGATGTGTGCCGCAACGTCTGCGAAAAGCTGGTGTTCCGGCACCCCAACATCTTTGCGTCCTCCGCAGCGGAAAACGCCGGTATAAATGGCTGGGATGCGCTCAAAAATAAGGAAAAGGGGCGCACTACCCTTGCGGACGAGCTGGCCACCGTGCCCGCTACGCTGCCCGCGCTCATGCGGGCGCAGAAGCTGCAAAAGCGCGCCGCCGGGCACGGCCTTGGGCAGCAGGATGCAGCCGCAGCGCAGCACCGGCTGGAGGCCGCCGTGCAGGCTTTTGGCAAGGCAGAGGACACTGCAAAGCAGGAAGCCGCAGGCCAGCTGCTGTTTGCAGCGGTGAACGCCGCCCGGCTTGCAGGGGTGGATGCAGAGGAAGCGCTGACCTTTGCATCCAAGCGCTTTGCACAGCAGTGTCTGGAACAGGAACAAAGCGGTATTCAGGTCGAATGACCTGCTCCGATAGAACGAGAGAATTTAAGACAAATCAGATGGAGGCAAATAATATGACCAAGACCGACTTGATCGCACAGGTTGCGGCAAACACCGAAATGAGCAAGAAGAGCGCAGAGCAGGCTGTCAGCGCTGTTTTTGAGGCACTGGGCAAGGCAATGACCGAGGGTGAAAAGATCACCATTTCCGGCTTCGGCACCTTTGAAGTGCGCGAGCGCGCCGAGCGTCAGGGCATCAACCCCCGCACCCGCGAGCCCATCACCATCGCTGCTTCCCGCAGCATCGTGTTCAAGCCCGGCAAGTCCCTGAAGGACACCCTGTAATCGGTTCTGTCACGCCGCCGCTGCCTGCACAAGGTGCGGCGGCTTTTTTGCTGAAAAGAAAGGAACAACTCTAAATGCGTCTGGATAAGTATCTCAAGGTCTCCCGCCTCATCAAACGCCGCACCGTGGCAAACGAGGTGGCGGATGCAGGCCGCATCCTCATCAACGGCAAGGTGGCCAAGACCAGTCAGGCCGTCAACGCCGGGGACATCATCGAGGTCACCTTCGGCAACCGTCCCATCAAGGTGCGAGTGCTCTCGGATGTGGAGCCCCGCACGAAAGACGTTGCCCGCGAGATGTACGAGGTGATCGCGGAATAACCGCCCTGCCTGCCCGCATACAATGCTGGCAGAGGGGGACTGCCTATGGAAAAAGCTGCCGCAAAGCCGCCGCTGCCCCATGACCTGATCTTGGAGAGCCGCAGCAGGCTGACCGTCACCGGGGTGCAGCGGGTGCTGCATTGCAGCGCCGAAAGTGCCGCGTTGGAGACCGGCAAGGGCATTCTGCACCTGTCCGGCGCGCAGATCAGTATGCAGACACTGGATCTGGAAGCCGGGGAAGCAAAGCTGACCGGGCGGTTCGATGGGCTGGAGTATACCGCCGCCCGCACAGCCGGCGGCTTTTGGCACCGGCTGCTGCGCTGATGGTACGGGTATTGATGCCCGTCCGGCTTTTGCGGGAAGCCGCCGCCTGTGCTGCGCTGGGCGCTGCTCTTGGCGTGGTGCGGGCGTTTTTGCCGGTGCGGGGCAGGACGGCTTTTGTGCCGGACGTGCTGCTTTCTGGTGTGGTGCTGCTGGTGTGCCAGAGCTACGCCGCCGGGTACAGCGCCGCCGGGGTGCTGCGGTGGTACATGGTGTTGGCAGCCTTTGCAGCCGCCCTTTGCGTTGCCGGGGTGCTGGGCATCCCGTTGCGGGCACTGGGGCGGGGGATACGGGCTGCTTTGCGCCTGCCCGGCCGTATTTTGCACCGTTTTGCGTGCCGCCGCCGCGCTGCGGCTAAAACTGCCCGCAAATTACGCCGGAACGCGGAAAGAACCGCAAAAAAATCCAAAAAGAACTTGCCAAACCGGCGGGCATTGTTGTATAATTCAAACGTATCAAAGTAAGAGAACAGACGCAGAAGGTCTGCTGTTCAGACAGGAGCGTAAGGCAATGACGAATACGGGACGCAAAAAGCGTAGAAAAAATGCAGTGGTCACCATGGCGTTCCGCCTGTTTTTCGTGCTGCTTTTGCTGAGTATGCTGGCGGCTTATATCTCCAATCAGGTCACCATCAGCTCCAAGCGGGCAGAACTGGAAACACTGAACGAACAGGTGGCGCAGCAACAGACGGAAAATCAGGAACTGCAGCGCGTACTGAGCGGCGATGCCGACCAGATCACCGAATGGGTCGCACGCGACTCTTACAACTACGCCGCACCCAATGAGCGCATCTTTGTGGATGTGACCGGTAACTGACCGCGCGGCAGGTCGAGAGTATTTGGAAAGCAAGGAGTATTGAGTTTTGGCAATTGAGGTAGGGAACGTATTCGAAGGCCGCGTGACCGGTGTAAAGCCCTTTGGCGCATTTGTTGCGCTGCCGGAGGGGCGTGTCGGCATGGTCCACATTTCCGAGGTATCCAACGAGTTCGTGCAAGATATCAACACAGTGCTGCACGATGGCGATGCAGTAAAGGTGCAGGTCATCAACATTGCACCGGACGGCAAGATCGCGCTGTCTATCAAGCGGCTGCTGCCCCCGGCTCCGCGTCAGCCCCGGGAAGGACGCGGCCCCGCAGGCCCCCGTCCGGGCGGCTTCCGCAATGGGCAGGAGGGCGGACGCTCCGGTGGCCGCGGCGCAGGTCGTGCCCCCCGTGAGGGCGGCAGAGGCCCTGCCCGGGAGGCTGCGCCTCGTGTGTGGCAGCCCAAGGCACCCGCCCGCTCCGACAACCTGAGCTTTGAGGACATGATGAGCCGCTTCAAGAGCCAGAGCGAGGAAAAAATGGCGGACCTCGATCACGAGACCAACAACCGCCGGGGCGGCGGTTATGCGCCCCGCAGCCGCCGTGGCCGCTGAGCCATCGCATCAGCTGGGATCACAAGGAACACAGGCAGGCCTGTCCCCGGTCGGACAGGTCTGTTTTTTCGGTACAGAACAGAAAGGAACTACCATGCCCGCAAAATTTGAACTGATCGCCCCCTGCTTTTTTGGGTGCGAATCCACCGCTAAATTTGAGCTGACCCGCATCGGCGCAGAGAACATCCGGGTGGAGGATGGCCGTCTGAGCTTCTGCGGTGGGGCTGAGATGATCGCCGCCGCAAACCTCAACCTACGCACCGTGGAGCGCGTGATGCTGCTGCTGGCACGCTACAAGGCTACCACCTTCGACGAGCTGTTCGATGGCGTGTATTCCATCCCGTGGGAGGAGTTTCTGCCTGCGGACGCTGCTTTCCCGGTCACCGGCTCTTCCCTGAACAGTCAGCTGACCAGTATCCCCGCCTGCCAGAGCGTCATTAAAAAGGCGGTGGTCAAGCGCCTGATGAAGGGCCACCGCACCACCGTGCTGCCCGAGAGCGGCGTGGAGTACAAGGTACGCTTTATGCTGCGCAAAAATGTGTGCGAGATCATGCTGGACACCACCGGCGAGGGTCTGCACAAGCGCGGTTACCGCCGCAACGCCATGGAAGCCCCCCTGCGCGAGACGCTGGCGGCTACCATCGCCGACCTTGGCCGTGTGCGCCGCGACAGCCTAGTGGAGGACCCCTTCTGCGGCAGCGGCACATTGCTGATCGAAGCCGCACAGAAGGCCATGAACATCGCCCCGGGTCTGAAGCGCCGCTTTGCCGCCGAGCGTTACAGCTTTGTGCCCGCTGCCCTGTGGGCAGAGCAGCGCCAGAAGGCACTGGCAGAGTCCAAGCTGGACGTGGGCTTTGAGGCCTTCGGCTACGATATCGACCCCGCCGCCGTGGCACAGGCCAACGTCAACGCCAAGCTGGCCGGTGTGGAAAACCGCTGCCACTTTGAGGTGGCCGATGTTGCCACCTTTGCTGCAAAGCCGGAGGCCATCGTGCTGACGAACCCTCCGTATGGTGAGCGTCTGGGCACTATTGAGGGCGCTGCCAAGCTGGCGCGCACGCTGGGACAGCAGATGGAAGCCAGCCCCTGCGCCGGTCTGTACGCCATTACCGCCGATATGGACTTTGAACTGCACTACGGCAAGCGCGCCAACAAGCGCCGCAAGATGTACAACGGCATGATCCCCTGCCAGCTGTATATGTACTATAACGCCCCCAAGACCGAGAAGGTGGCAAAGCCCATGCCCAAATCCGGCTTTGACGGCAAGCGCACCCATTTTGAAAAGAAGTAAGGGCATTTAAGCCTCGCTCCCGGCAGACATTGCACGGAAAAGTGTGTCTTTTGCCGGGAAAATCAAGCACAAACACCCGCAGCCTGTCTTTTACACAAAAGAGACGGACTGCGGGTGTTTTTAATGGAAAAACAGATTTCACAAAATTCGGCATAATGACAAATTACGGCAGTTTTTGCATCCGGTAGTTGCGCTGGCGCATAAAAAGGATTATACTAACCTTATTGACCGCAGGATACAAAAACTGTACAGAAAGGATGGCTGGCTCTTATGAAGGGACGGATGCGGCCCTATCTGCCGGAACTGACGATCCGGGACTACAACACCTATATGCGTTACCTCCGCGGGGTGCGGCGGCAGATGTATAAGTCTTACGGCTTCTACGCCTGCCATCTGCTGCGCACCAACGGGGTACTGTTTGCCATCCTATCCGACAGTCTGGCAGGACGTATGCCTACCTGCAAACGGCAGCGGGTGCCCGGTACGCTTTTTCGGCGCAGCATGATGTGCCAGACGCTGGGCATCCGGCAGGCGGCGCAGACGGAGATCCTGATGGGCTGGCATAACCTACAGGACCGCAAGTACAGCGAGCTGCGCCCGGTGAAGCGCGTGCGCCGCGCAGTGGACAAGCTGTTGCTGCGCCGCGCCTACGACAAAGCACGGCAGGAGAACCCGGCACTGGAGCGGCTGTTTGCGCAGGAGCGGGAGCAGGCGGTGGTGCAGATGAACCTGAGCGCCAAAAACTACGCCCTTGCCGCCGAGCCTATGAGCAACGTCTACGGCGCTTTGTGCTCCACGCTGGCTACGGATGACCCCAACCAGCGCAAGAGTATGCGGTACATCGGCAGCTGCATCGGCCGCATCTTCTATCTGCTGGACAAGGCCGAGCGCTTTGAAGCCGACCGCCGCAATGGCCAGTACAACGTGTTCGTGGTCAATGAGCTCAACGGACAGGCTGCCGCCATAGAGAACGCCCGGCGGCAGGCGCTGGCAGCGGTCAACGACCTGATGCGGGCGTACAAGATGCTGGATCTCAAGCTGAACGACACCCTGCTGAACAATATCATGATCTTAGGCCTGCAGCACGCGGTCTACCCGCTGGAGCAGGACGCCGATACCGAAAAATGGGAGATCCCATGAAGAAACGAAAAAGCAAAAGCTGGTCTATGGCCTACTGCGGCATGGCAGCGGCACTGTGCGTGGCACTGATGCTGCTGGGCACCATCATCCCCATTGCCATGTTCATCGCGCCTGCGGTGGCCAGCTTTCTCATTGCAACGGTGTGCATGGAGTGCGGCATCACCATGGCGTGGACGGCCTACGCCGCCGTCAGCCTGCTGGGGCTGCTCTTTGTGCCGGATAAAGAGATCGCCCTGATCTTCACGGTGCTGCTGGGCTATTACCCGCTGGTAAAGCCCCGGTTTGACCGCATCCGTCCCCGGGCATTGCAGCTGGTGTGTAAGCTGCTGCTGTGCAACGCGGCGGTGCTTGCCATGTACGGTCTGCTGCTTGTGCTGGTACCGGCGGGCAGCGTCTCGCAGGAGCTGCGCACCACCGCACTGGCAATGTCCCTGCTCACACTGAGCATGGGCAACGTGGCCTTTGCCCTGTATGACCGCGCACTGTGCAATCTACTGCTGCTGTACAAGCTGAAGTGGCAGCCCAAGCTGCATAAAATGCTGGGGACGCACTGAACCCCAAAAGCCATTGCAAAAAACATTGAAAGAAGGAATGTGTACCGCAAGCTGACGCAAAGCGCCGGGCCACACGGGTGACAGCCGTGAGGGTGACGAGGAGAGGAATCATCGAAAGATTCGGCGGATGTTTCTCCGGCTGAGGGCTATACCAGCCGCAGAACAGGGCAAAAACCGGCAGCAATACCGAAACAGAACCCTGCAAAGAAAGCCATACAAGAACATAGACTTTGATAGAGGAAACTGACTGTGCAGCAGCGCATTTCGGCGCGCCGCAGTCGGTCTGGAGGTGTTTTGTATGTGTGGCATTGTAGGTTATGTCGGGATGCGCAGCGCCCAGCAGGTGCTGCTGGACGGTTTGGAAAAACTGGAGTACCGCGGGTACGATTCTGCCGGTGTGGCGCTTACCCAGAGGGACGGTATCCGCGTGGTCAAAAGCAAGGGGCGGCTTTCCACCCTGCGCAGTAAGCTGGAAGAGCTGGCGCTGCCCCAGAGCAGCTGCGGCATCGGTCATACCCGCTGGGCGACCCACGGCGAGCCCAGCGATGTGAACAGCCACCCGCACTCCACGCCCCGGGTCAGCATCGTGCACAACGGTATTATTGAAAACTACGGCGCGCTGAAGGAGCGTCTGATCGCTAAGGGCTACACCTTTGCCAGCGAGACCGATACTGAGGTGCTGGTAAAGCTCATCGACAGCTGCTATCAGGGCGAGCCTTTACAGGCTTTACAGGCTGCGCTTGCCAAGGTGCGGGGCAGCTACGCGCTGGCGGTGCTGTTCAAGGACTACCCGGACACTATCTTTGCGGTCAAGCGGGAAAGCCCGCTCATCGTGGGCTGGGGCGAGGGCGAAAACTTTGTGGCGTCGGATATCCCGGCGCTGCTCAAGTACACCCGCAGCTACAGCGTGCTGGAGGAAGGGGACATGGCCGTGTGCACGGCACAGGGCATCCGCTTCTATAACGAGTTCGGCGAGGCAGTGGAGCGCGAAAAGCTGACCGCAGACTGGGACATGGAAGCTGCCGAAAAAGGCGGCTACCCCCACTTTATGCTCAAGGAGATCAACGAGCAGCCCGCCGCCATCACGGCAACGGTCAGCCCCCGGGTGGAGAATGGTCTGCCGGAGCTGCGCATCCCGGAATTGACGGATGAAAAGCTGCGCAGCATCGGCACGGTGCATCTGGTGGGCTGCGGCACGGCCATGCACGCCGGTATGGTGGGCAAGACCGCCATTGAGGCGCTGGCGCGGGTGCCCGCACAGGTGGATATCGCCAGCGAGTTCCGCTACCGCGACCCCATCCTGAAGCCGGAGGATCTGGTTATCATCATCAGCCAGTCTGGCGAGACCAGCGATACGCTGGCCGCCCTCAAGCTGGCCAAGAGCCGGGGCGTGCCGGTGCTGGCCATTGTAAACGTGGTGGGCAGCAGCATTGCCCGGGCAGCGGATTACGTCATGTACACCTACGCAGGGCCGGAGATCGCGGTAGCGTCCACCAAGGCCTATATGGTGCAGCTGTGCGTGCTGTACCTGTTTGCCCTGCGTCTGGCCTACGCGCGGGGGCAGCTGACCGAGGAAAAGACAAAGTATTACACCGCCCAGCTGCTCCACGCGCCAGAGGTCATCAAGCCCCGCCTTGCGGACTGCGAGCAGATTAAGTACCTTGCCAGCCGCTATGTGAACACCCAGAGCTGCTTTTTCATCGGGCGCGGGTTCGACTACGCCCTCTCGCTGGAGGGCAGCCTGAAGCTGAAGGAGATCAGCTATGTGCACTCGGATGCCTACGCAGCAGGGGAGTTGAAGCACGGTACCATCAGCCTGATCACGGACGGTGTGCCGGTGATTGCGCTGGCTACCCAGAAAAACGTCTACGAAAAGACCATCTCCAACGCCAAGGAGACCCGCAGCCGCGGGGCACGGGTGCTGCTGTTCACCACCAAGGACGCGGAGGTGCCGGAGGGCGTTGCCACCGAGGTCATCCGTCTGGACGAGTATGACGACATTCTGATGCCGCTGCAGCTCATCGTGCCGCTGCAATTGTTCGCTTACTATATGGCCGTTCTGCGCGGCTGCGATGTGGATAAGCCCCGCAACCTTGCCAAGAGCGTAACGGTGGAGTGACCGGAGAGAGGACGATTTGAAATGGCCGCCGCGCTGCTTTGGCCATATTCAGCGGAAAGATGATTAGAACTGTGGTTCAGAAACGCCTGCGGGCGTTTCTGAACCACTTTTTTCATATGAAGATAAAAATATTCTTCCACTAAAAATGGTCGGAGCCGCGCGGAGACCATTCTAAATCGTCTATAACACAAAACCGCCCGTTGCACGAAATGCTGTGCAGCGGGCGGTCGTATATGCAGGGGAAGGGGAGCTTACCAGAACCAGTAGCGCTTCTTGAGCACGATGTAGGCAATGGCGATGAGGATCACCACTACGCCGCCTGCGATGAAGAAGGTCCAGTTGATATCACCGAACCGCAGGTTCTGGTTGGTCAGCAGGTAGCGGCCGGCGGTGTCGGCGGTGATGACGCCGTCCTTGTAGCTGTTCAGGAACTGCCACTTGTTGCTGATGGTGTTGTACAGGTACAGGCGGGAGTAAGTGCTCACGTCCAGTTCCAGCTGCACCGCGCAGGGAAGGGTACGGCCGTTATCCAGCTCAAACTCCAGCCCCTCTTCGCTCTCGGTGAAGGTGATGGCGGTGTCGATCTCGCTGGTGGTACTCTTCACCTCCTTACCGGAAACGTTCAGGGTATAGCCATCGCCTACCACGCACAGGGTCTTGCCGGTGGTGCGCAGGGCGTTCAGGATCTCGCCGGTCACGATGGGAACCTCAGACTGGGCGAACACCACCTGATCCTCGGTGCTGTCCTGAATAGTCTGCACCACAGGGTCCAGCGGGATAGTGGTGCTGTCGTCCGGGGTGTTCGTGCCGTCATTGCTGCTGTCGCTGCCGGAGGCGGCATCTGCCGAGCGGTTCACGATGACGGTGACCATGGCAGTAGCCTTGCCGTTGGAGATGGTAATGGAGGTAGAACCGGTGCCTACCGCCGTGACCACGCCCGTGGGGCTGACCGTGGCAATGCTGCTGTTGCCGGACTTGAAGGTGAAGGACTGGGATGCACTGGCAGGGGTGGCCTTGGCCGTAATGGTGCGGGTGGCACCGGGCTTGAGCACGATGTAGTTGGTGTTGGGGGTGATCACCTGTCCGCTGTTGTTGGAGGTGGTGCCGCTTGTGCCGGTGGAGGAATCCGTGGGCAGGGCAAGCACCGTAACGGTGGTGGTGGCTACCACCGAGCCGCAGGTTGCGGTAATGGTGGCTTTGCCGGGAGCTACGCCGGTCACACGGCCAAAGCTGTTCACCGTAGCAATCTTCTCGTTAGAGGAGGTCAGGGTAACAGTGGCATAGTTGGAAGCAGAGCTGGGGCGCACCTGCAGCGAAGCTGACACCGAGTTGCCCACATAGATGGTGTTGGAGGAGAGGGAAAGGTCCATCTCGGTCACGATCATGGAGGAGTCCATGGATACCACGATGGTGTAGGCGCAGATCTGGTTGCCGGCTGCTGCCGTAACGGTGGCAGTGCCAACGCCCACAGCCTGTACCACGCCGCTGCTGCTTACGGTCAGCACGCTGCTGTCATCGGTCAAAAAGACCACAGAGTCGGTGCTGTAACTGGGGCTGACCACGGGGGACAGCTGCTGAGAAGCGCCCAGCAGCATATTGGCAGAGTAGCTGCCGGTGGCAATGCTCTCGGCGGGCACGTCCTTGAGCCATGGCAGTGAAACGCCGTTCTGCTCTTCAACGGGCAGACTGGCTGCGGCAGCGCTTAGTGCGGTGCCGCATACCAGCACACCCAGCATCAGCACACAGGCGGCCAGTTTCTTTGCGGTTCGAATCATGTTGTTTGTACCTCTTTGGGGTGGTGTAGAAGGGGGCATCCTGCCGTGCTGCGTAATCCGTTTTTAGCGGAACAGCACGCCCAGAGCCTCCATAGCATACTCAAAATAGGTGACCTGATCGTATTCCACGCGGGCGGTCACGCTCATACCGTTGGAAAGATCCACCTTGTCGCCGCTGCGGCTCACCACATAGGTGGCGTCGGGCTTGATGGTCATCTTGTAGTAGGAGCCGTTGTTGCTGGAGGTCACATCGCTGTCAATGGAGGTGACCGTGCCGGTCAGCGTGCCGTAGGAATACTCCGACAGGCCGGTGATGGCGATCTTGCAGGGGTCGCCGACATGCAGCAGGGGGCGGTCGTTCACCGTCACCATGGCCATGATCTCCAGATCATCGTTCTCGCTGGCAACGGTAGCCAGTGCAGAACCGGCACTCAGCACCATGCCCTCCTTGTAAGGGCTGTCCATGTGGATCACGCCGGAGGTGGGCGCATAGATGAAGTAATCGTTGGCGCCGGTGTTCAAAGAATCCAGCTGCGCCTGCAGGTTATCCACGTTGACCTGTGCACTGGTAATGCTCTGGGAGATGGACTGCATGGTAGAGTAGTACAAAGACTCCAGCTCGCTCTGGTTCTGCTCCATCAAAGCCTTGATCTGGGTGTCGGAGTAACCGGCAGCCTGATAGGTGGTGGCGTCAAAGGTCTTTTGCGCTACCTGGCTTTTGTAGGTCTGGTACTGGTAGTAGTAGGGCTGGTCCTCGGCATTCGTCTCGTCGAAATAGTTGGTGTCGTCCTGAATGCACTTGAGCAGCTTGTTGTACTGATCCAGCTGCTTCTGGTAGATATCCAGCTGGCTTTGCAGGTTATCCTTCTGCATATCCAGATCGGTGCTCTTCAGCCGGGCGATTAGGTCGCCCTCATTCACATAGCTGCCCTCAGAGACATACAGCTCGGTGATGGAGCCGGAGTAGCTGGACATGATGTAGGTCTTGTTGGCGGCCTGCACCACACCGCTGTTCTGGCTGACATAGATGCGGTTGGTCTGGGTGCTCCAGATCACCAGAAAAATCATGAACAGACCGGTCAGAATGACAAAAGCATACCCGTAGGGGGGCAGCTTTTTGTCCATCATGATCCGGCGGTCCTGCAGATCCGAAAGGTTCTGAATGGTTGTCGTCATAATTATTTGGTCTCCATAAATACGTCGATCACGGCATCGTCATCGTCCTGATTGACATAGATGGTATAGTTGTCGCCGGTCAGCTTGATGTCGTTTTCAAAGGCCATGATCTGCAGCTTGGCGGTAGCCAGCTGGTTGTGGCTCATCGGACCAGTGTAGTGGGCGTACAGACAGTTCTTCACCCGCAGCACAGCGTCCATGTGGTAGCCGGGCTCCATCTGGGTGATCATCTGGGTAGCCTGCTGCATCATGTACAGTTCCGGCACATGATCCGGGCCGGTACCCATCTTTACCGCCTGTACCAGCGGGCCGATAGGCTGTGCGCCGTTGCTCTTCATAAAGTTCTGCATCTGGGTCAGGATGACCGGCAGATTGCCCAGTTCCTCAGGGCGCACGAGGCGGGAGAGGACATTGGTCAGCTTGAGGGTCTTGTTTTCAGCAACTTTGATCTCATTCATGATAAATTACCCCTAATCCTGTTATATTTTTAATGTGAACCGAAACAAAAAGGTGCCCGGAAGCGTCTGCCTCCGGGCACACCATAACGAGGCATTTTTTGGTTTCCCAGCGGGAAAGCGCTTATGCTGCATCCGGGCAAAGGCTGCGGATGCGGTGCGGTCAGTAGGTGATGGACTCGCCGTCGTCGTCCTCTTCCACCACAGCAGAAGGTACCTGCGGAGCGGGCTCGGACTTGCGCTTGCGGAAGATGCCCTGCTGCATATTCCACAGCTCGGCATAGCGGCCATTCTTTGCCATCAGTTCCTCATGGGTGCCGCGCTCCACGATCTTGCCGTGATCCATCACAAGGATCAGGTCGCAGTCACGGATGGTAGAAAGGCGGTGCGCCACGATCAGCATGGAGCGGTCTGCCAGCTGCTCGTAGATCATGTTGAAGATCAGCGTCTCGGTGGCAAAGTCCAGATTACTGGTAGACTCGTCCAGAATGTAGAGGTTAGAGTCCTTCAGGAAGGCGCGTGCCAGTGCGATACGCTGCTTCTCACCGCCGGACAGGCCGTTGCCGGCTTCCTCCAGATAGGTGTTGTACTGCAGCGGCAGGTGACGGATAAACTCGTGGGCATCGGCCTTCTTGGCAGCTTCCTTCACCTCGTCCAGCGTGGCATCCATGCGGGAGATGCGGATGTTGTCGTAGATGGTCTTACTGAACAGCTCGATGTTCTGGGGCACATAGGCAATGGCGCGGCGCACCGAACTGTTGGTGTACTCGGCCAGATTTGCGCCGTTTATGTCGATCTCGCCGTCCTCGGGGTCGTAGTACTTCAGCAGCAGTTTGGTGATGGTGGATTTGCCGCTGCCGCTGCCGCCCACCAGCGCCACCTTTTTACCGGCGGGAATGGTGAAGCTGATGTGATCCAGCGCGGGAGCGCGGTTGCCGTAGCGGAAGGTGACGTCCTTGAACTCGATGTCGCCCTCTACCTTGTCCAGCTCGCTCTGCTCCACACCCTCGGCGGTCTCGTACTCAGAGGGGTAATCCATGATCTCGGTCAGACGCTTCATGGAGATGCTGGCTTCCTGGATCTGCATCTGCAGACCGATCAGGTTGCTCAGGGGGGAGGTGAAGTAGCCGGACAGGGTGCTGAAGGCCATAAAGCCGCCCAGCGTCATCTCGCCGTTCAGCACCTGCGTGATGCCCACGTAGGTGGTAAGCATGCTGAAGCCGGTGGAGATGAAGGAAGAGATCAGGCCCTGCGTGGTGCTGATGCGGCTGGAGCGCAGGCTGATCTTCAGGCTCTTCATGTACTCGCGTTCCAGATTATCCAGCTCGGTCTGCTCGTTGGCATTGCACTTGACGGTCTCGATGCCGCGCAGGCTCTCGATCATCTGGCTGTTCAGCGCAGCCGACTGTGCCATGCTCTCTTCGTTGATCTTTTTATAAGGCTGTTTGTACACCAGCACCAGAAGGATGCTGACCAGCGCCATGAACAGCGAGATGGAGAACAGCATGGCGTTCATGCGGAACAGAATGATGCCGGTGATGACAGCCATGGAAATATCCATCACAAGGCTCAACGCGATGCTGGTAAAGATAGATTTGATGGTGTTTGCGTCCGAGTAACGGGTGGTGATATCACCGGTCTTGCGGGTGGCAAAGAACTTCATGGGCAGGTTGAAGATGTGCCCGAAGTAGCCCAGCATCAGCGGGATATCGATCTTGATGGACAGATGGATCAGCACCCATTGGCGCACAAAGCCGATCAGCGTGCTGGTAATGCTGACCACACTGAACACCAGAATCAAGGTGACCAGCAGGCTGTTCAACCCGTAGGGCAGCACCTCGTCCATCAGGATCTTATTGAACATGGAGGACGCGATGCCCAGAATGGTGGTGATGATCGAACTGAGGATGGCGTAGAAGAACAGCTTTTTCTGGGGCAGCAGCAGGTTGATATACCGCTTCATCATGCCGCCCTTTTCAATCTTGCCGCCCTTGAACTCCGAGGTGGGGTTCAAAAGCAGCAGAACGCCGGTAAAGTTCTTGTAGAACTCGTCCAGACTGATCTTTTTCAGTTCCGTGCCGGGGTCGCCGATGATGACGTAATCCTTGCACTTATGCTTTTTGCCCTTTTCCTCTTCTTCCTTGCGGCTCTCGGCGTCCTGCAGCATATGCTTGCGGCGTGCGCCATCATCCTTGATGGTGGTCTTTTTGAACACCACAACAAAGTGAGCCAGACCCTGATCGGTGATGACCTGTGCAATACAGGGAAGCGAGAAATCGCTCAGAAAGTTTTCGCGGTCCACGCGGACTGCGGCGGTGGTAAAACCAAGTTCATTGGCGGCTTTTTGCAGGCCTACAAGGTTGGTGCCTTTCAGGTCGGTGCCCATCATATCCCGCAGGCGGGTAATGGTAACTTCCTTTTTGTAGTGCAGGCACACCATGGCCAGACAGGCAGCCGCACAGTCGGTGGTATCGTGCTGCCGGACGTAGGTATAACGCATAGATGTTTCCTTTTACTCTCAAGATTTATTCAAACGACACCAAGCCGCCCTGCCGCCCTGCGTTTGCCGCACAAGACCACCGGCCTGCCTGCTGATTTGACCAACGAAAAAATTGCGCTCCTGCACGGCAGTCTTCTGACCGGGGAGCGCCTGTCTGTGGGCAGAAAAGACTGTGCAGCCTGCACAGTACCTTTTCCACGCCTATAAACTTATAAAAGTATACCACAACCACTAGGGTTCTTCAAGGCGATATTTTTTAAGAACCGTAAAGAAAGGGGGAAAAAGATGCAGATAAACAAAAAAGCGATGGAAGAATATCCATCGCTTGCTGGCGCCTCTTGCCTGACTCGAACAGGCGACACCCTGATTAACAGTCAGGTGCTCTAACCGACTGAGCTAAAGAGGCATATCAGTGACTGCGAGAAATATTATACCGCAGTCACCGCACTTTTGCAAGCCCTTTTTGCAAAAAATGCTGAGTAATTTGTCAGTTATGAAAAAAGCAGCGCAAAAACGCCCGTAGGTGCTTCTGCGCTGCTATAAAAGAATGCTTTTTTGAAATTACTTCAGCTTGCTCTTGGCCTTCATGCGCTGGTCGTGGTTCAGGATCTGCTTACGGATACGCAGATTCTCCGGGGTGACCTCCAGCAGCTCGTCCTGTGCCAGGAACTCCAGGCAGCCCTCCAGGCTCAGCTTGCTGATGGGGATCAGGCGCAGAGCGTCGTCGGAGCCGGAAGAACGGGTGTTGGTCAGGTGCTTGGTCTTGCAGACGTTCACGTCCACATCCTCGCCGGAAGCGGTGTAGCCGATGACCATGCCCTCGTACACCTTCTCGCCGGGGCCCACCAGCAGGGTGCCGCGCTGCTGAGCGTTGAACAGGCCGTAGGTGACGGCCTCGCCGGTCTCAAAGCTGACCAGAGAACCGGTGGAGCGGTTGGCAATCATGCCAGCCCAGACGTCATAGCCGTCGAAGATCTGGTTGATGATGCCCTCGCCGTGGGTATCGGTCAGGAACTGGTTGCGGTAGCCGAACAGGCCGCGGCTGGGCATCCGGAACTCCAGACGCACACGGTCAGAGCCCAGGGACTCCATCTGCTGCAGGATGGCCTTGCGCTGGCCCAGACCGGTCATGACGGCACCCTGATACTGGGTGGGCACGTCGATGACGACATGCTCCATGGGCTCGTAAGTCTTGCCGTCGATGACCTTGGTCAGAACGTGCGGGGGAGAGACCTGCAGCTCATAGCCTTCACGGCGCATGGTCTCGATGAGGATGGACAGGTGCATCTCACCACGGCCCATGACACGGAAGGAATCAGTGGTGGCGGAGTCCTCCACCTTCAGGGCCACGTCCTTCAGCAGTTCCTTCTGCAGACGGTCGCGGATCTGACGGCTGGTGACGAACTTGCCCTCACGGCCGGCCAGCGGGCTGTCGTTGACCGAGAAGGTCATCTCCACGGTGGGGTCGTTGATCTTGACGAAGGGCAGCGGCTCCACGTTGGAGGGGCTGCACAGGGTGTTGCCGATGGTCACGTCCGGCAGACCGGAGAATGCCACGATATCACCTGCGGTGATGTTGTCGCACGGCTGACGGCCGTTGGCCTGGAAGTCGTACAGCTTGGTCAGACGGCCGCGCATCTTCAGGTCGGGGTTGTGCCAGTCGCACACGACCACTTCCTCACCCACCTTGGCAACGCCGTTCTGGATACGGCCGATGCCGATGCGGCCCACGAACTCGTTGTAGTCCACAGAGGAGACCAGCATCTGGAAGGGAGCTTCAGGGTCGCCCTCGGGCGGCTTGATGGTGCTCAGCAGGGTGTCGAACAGGGGGATCAGGTCGGTGCCCGGCACATCCGGGTCCAGGCTGGCGGTGCCGTCACGGCCGCAGCAGAACAGGATGGGGCAGTCCAGCTGTTCGTCGGTAGCGCCCAGGTCCATCAGCAGGTACAGCACCTCGTCGATGACCTCCTTGATGCGGGCATCGGGACGGTCGATCTTGTTGATAGCCACCACAAGGCTCAGGTTCTGCTGCAAAGCCTTCTGCAGCACAAAGCGGGTCTGGGGCATGCAGCCCTCGGCAGCGTCCACCAGCAGCAGCACGCCGTTGACCATCTTCAGCACGCGCTCCACCTCGCCGCCAAAGTCGGCGTGGCCCGGGGTGTCGACGATGTTGATCTTGACGCCCTTGTAGGTGCAGGAGCAGTTCTTAGCCAGAATGGTGATGCCGCGCTCACGCTCGATATCGCCGCTGTCCATCACGCGCTCGGCCACGGCCTGATTGTCGCGGAAAGCGCCGCTCTGACGCAACAAGGCATCCACCAGGGTGGTCTTGCCGTGGTCAACGTGAGCGATAATGGCAACGTTGCGCAAATCGTTACGAACCATAAATTTCTACCTCTCTATTTAAAAAGACTCATAAAATACGAACGAACGTCATACAATCCTAAGTTTATAACAGAACAGGGTGGTTTGTCAAGATTGTATAAAAATTTTTTCTGCAATTCAGCATTATGCCCGTAAACTTCCCGCAGATTTGTGCGGCGTGTACCTTAAAAATATGCTATACTAAAACCATAAAACGAACCGGAGGTGTTTTGCATTGAAGCTGACATTTTTAGGCGCGAACCACGAGGTGACCGGCAGCTGCACCATGCTGGAAGCGGCAGGGCAGCGTTTCCTCATTGACTACGGCATGGAGCAGGGCAAGAATGTGTACGAAAACCAGCCCTTGCCCGTAGCCCCCGGCGAGATCGACTTTGTGCTCATCACCCATGCCCATATCGACCATACCGGTCTTTTGCCGCTGCTGGCGCACAACGGCTTCCGGGGCAGGATCTACGCCACCATCCCCACCGTGGAGCTGTGCGGTATCATGCTGCGGGACTCGGCGCATATTCAGGAGTTTGAAGCCGAGTGGAAAAACCGCAAGGGCAAGCGCTCCGGCGCAGAGCCGGTGGAGCCCATGTACACTGTGCAGGATGCCGAGGCCGCCTGCCGCCTGTTCCGGGGTGTGGAGTACGGCAAGCGTATCGAGCTTGCCCCGGGCATCGAGGCACGGTTCGTGGACGTGGGGCACCTGCTGGGCTCTGCCAGCATCGAACTGTGGATCACCGAGGGCAGCACCACCACAAAGCTGGTGTTCTCCGGCGATATCGGCAATCTGGAGCAGCCCATCATAAAGGACCCTACCTACATCCAACAGGCAGACTATGTGTTCATGGAGTCCACCTACGGTGACCGCAACCACGCCCCACGGCCGGACTACGTGGCAGAATTGGCAAAAATTTTGCAGCGCACCTTTGACCGGGGCGGCAACGTGGTGGTGCCCAGCTTTGCCGTGGGCCGCACACAGGAAATGCTGTATTTTTTGCGGGAGATCAAGGAAAAAGGGCTGGTCAAGGGGCATGGCAACTTCCCGGTCTACATCGACAGCCCACTGGCCACCGAGGCCACCCGCATCTTCCGGGATACAGACCCCGACTGCTTTGACGCCCAGACCCGCGCTTTGCTGGAAAAGGGCATCGATCCCATCAACGTGCCGGGGCTGCGCATCAGCGTGACCAGCGATGACTCCCGCATGATCAACACCGACCGCACGCCCAAGGTCATCCTGTCCGCCAGCGGCATGTGCGAAGCCGGACGCATCCGCCACCACCTCAAGCACAACCTGTGGCGGCCGGAATGCACGATCCTGTTCGTGGGCTTTCAGGCCGTGGGCACCTTGGGGCGCACCCTCATCGAAGGGGTGGACTCGGTCAAGCTGTTCGGTGAGCCCATCGAGGTAAAGGCGGAGATCTGTCAGCTGACCGGCATGTCCGGCCACGCGGACAAGGACGGTCTGCTGCGCTGGGTGAACGCCTTTACGGAAAAGCCCCGGCGGGTGTTCGTGATCCACGGCGAGGACGAGGTGGAAAACCGCTTTGTGGACACCCTGACCGAGCAGGGCTTTACCGCCTGTGCACCCTACAATGGTGCGCAGTGGGCCATCGGTGCCGAGGGTGCAGTCTGCCTGCAGGAGGGCACAAAGGTCCGTGTGGAGCAGAGGACAGGCGAGGGTGCAAACCGCGCCGCTACCGTGTTCCAGCGGCTGCTCAGCGCCGGCAAGCGCCTGCTGCGGGTCATTGAGCACAACGAGGGCGGTGCCAACAAGGATCTGGCCAAATTTGCCGACCAGATCAACGCTCTGTGCGACAAATGGGACAGGTAATGCTGCGGCCTTTTGCAGCAGAGCAGCCCGAGAAAAACGCAGCTGCGTCAAAAGCTTCCGGGCACACTGCACCACTGAAAAAAGAGGAGAGATTTTTGTAAAAAAACGTTGACAAGCGCCCCTCCGGCTGGTATAATAACCCATGTCGTCAGGCATGAGGATAAACATCTGGGGGTTTAGCTCAGCTGGGAGCCCAAGCAGTGCGCTCACGCGCCCCCACAACTGAACTTCATAAAGCATTTCTTATTTGAGCATCTCTTTTCCAGGGGTTTCCACCTCTGGAAAATTATGGGGGATTAGCTCAGCTGGGAGAGCGCTTGCATGGCATGCAAGAGGTCACCGGTTCGATCCCGGTATTCTCCACCATCGGCTCAAATGAGAGTTCCAGACACCGTTGATTTCAAATCGAAGTCAACGGTGTTTTTGTGTTTGTCAGCAAGCAAGTTCATCACTATTCTCCAAATACTGTGCAAGATCAAAGTTGAAGTCCACATGGATTTGGTATCCGCGATAAACGTCTACCCTGCGGATAAGCTGACTGACGATCATCTTCTTTGCTTCAAAGCTGGCACTGTCGTACAGGTCTGCGTAAGAAATCAATTCTTCGTACAGCTGCGATACGTTTGCCATCAATTCAGCGTTTCGCTCCAGTTCTGCACTGGCTTCTTCACACAGAGTTTCCAACTCCGTGTGCTTTTTTTCCTGTGCTGCAATCATCTCGGCAAGAGTGTCTTTGGGAAAGGCACTCTCCCCCTTGATTACAGCCAGAATCTCGGCTTTTAAGGCGAGCAGGTCTTTTTCAGCCTTGTCGCGTTCAGCCTGAAGGGCTTGCAGATGATTCTTGCGCTCCGCAGTTTCCTTCGCATAGCGGCTGGTGATAAGTTGCTCTTTTGGGATACCTCTCAAGCGGGAGAAAATCTGGCGAACCATCTTGTCGATGATCTCATCCAGAATGTGCATAGTGTAGCCGGTCTGCCCGGTGCAATCCGTCTGCTTACGGAGTTTTCCGTAGCAGGTGTAGCGGATGCGAAGTGTGTCATCCAGAGTACCATCAGAGAGTTTACGCCATTTTCGGCTGGTTGTCAGGGTGAGCCTTGCACCACAGTGGCCGCAGTAAATGTTGTTGGAAAGCAATGCCTGTCCACGGGTACGAAGAGGAACATGGCGTTCGGCTTCTTCCGCTGCGTGGGCAGAGCGATCTTCCCGGATACGCTGTGCAGCTTCAAACTCCTCCTGCGGGATGATCTGGAGTTCGGGCATCAATTCGGAGCGGGCATCTCCGCAGCGGAGAACGCCCATATAGGTCAGGTTGCCGACCATTCCTCGCAAGCTGCCCGGATGCCAGCACTTTCCAGAGCGGGCACGGTATCCAGCATTGTTTAGATAGGTGGCGATCCGCTGTGCGCCGTAACCCTCGTATACATATTTATCGAAGATCAGCCGAACGATTTCGGCTTCCTGCTCGTTGATATGCAGTTCGTAGAGTTCGTGCTTGCGCTTGTTGATGCGGCCACTTTTCACAAGGTCATAACCATACGGCGCACTGCCGCCCTTGAAGTGTCCCTCTTCCACAAGCTGCCGCAGACTGGTACGGGTACGGACAGAAGTTTTTTCGCTTTCGCCGTCTGCCTGCCAGAAGCGGATATAGTTCAGCAATTTGTCAGTGTGGTTGTCGAATCGCTGCTCACCCTCTTGGGTACTCCATACCCGGATGCCGTTTCGTACAAACCATTCTACGACAAATGGCGTTTCATCTGCGATGCGTCCGATACGGTCGAACATGAACACCAGCAGAATATCAAATTTGCCCTTTCGGGCGTATCAATACCGCATAGATGGCCACGCAGATCAGGATCAGAAATCCTTGGAAGCCCAGTGCAAACAGGGGCAGCACTACATTGCGGGACAGTGCCTCGATCATGGCAAAAACTCTCGGTTCAAAGTTGGATGGTTTGGTGCCGACCTGCTGCGCGATGCTGCCCACCTGCGTGTTGACATCATCAAAAAGGCCGCTGAGATTGGACATAATCGCCGCTGTCAGCAGCGACTTGATCCAATCCGAAATCGCTTTGAGAACTGTTTCCACTCAGAGCCACCACCCATCAGGAAAAATGGTTAATCAGGGTCTTGAGCAGATTGAGCAGAAAAATAATGTGGGTCAGAAATTCCATAGAATGCCTTCCTTTCGTTAATAAAAATAATGATCCAGTTGTCTGTATACTACCGTCCATAAAGCTGCGAGCTGCAGAAAGTTGTAGTTGTACAGAAAACTGTGCTGGGAAAAACAAAAATGCCGACTGCTTTTTAGTGAAAGCAATCGGCATGAATGCATTGTATTGGTTCTGAGTTCAAATTACTGATGTTCCGGCAGAAGTTTCAAAATTGCACGTTTCTCTTTGTCCTGTAAATAGGTCGGGTTCAGTTCGCGTTTATTGTATTGCAAGTAAGTGTCTTTTGTTTTTTCAGTCAAAAGGCTGGTGAAGAATCTCTCCCAGCTGAAATACAGGCTGCTCTCAATAGAGTCGGCAGGATTTTTAAGAATCCGATTGATATCGCTGTCCGAAAGCAAACCAGCAGACAATATCATCCATTCAAAGGATTCTGGCAAAAACAGAACGATGTTACGCTTGCGCCGCTGCGCAAGCGTTTTTTCCATCTCTGGTCCAAATGCGGCACCATCGGCAATGATCAAAATGGTACTACCAACGGGTGTTTTTTCAATTTCCGCACAGATATTCGATTTTCCCTGTGCAGAAATACAGAGAATCGACTGATCCTCAAATATCTTTTTGAAAAACTGATACCCAGAATGCGAATCTTCAACGATTACATAATCGGGTCTCTTTTCAGCCGTACTGTAGGAACTTTTTTCATAGATGTGCTGAAAAGATGTGTATAGCCGCTTAATCTGCCCATATCCCTTTGTCCGGTTCTTCAGCGTATAGATCTCATCTACACTGTAGGGGAGCTGTGGCAGACTTTCTCGCATGACGATCACATAATAGTTGTCACTGCTTTTGGCTTTTTCGGCAAACTCATGGGTGGCGGCAAACGAGTTGTCCTCATCAATGAAAATAATGCTGTCTTTGATTGTAGATAGGCGCATCTCCCATAAGTCTGAAGTCAGAACAGTACAAGTTTTATCGCAGCGAAGCACAACGCCACTGTTTTCTCCGTCCCGGACATACTGAGCAATCAAATCGATCAGTGTAGATTTTCCTGTAGCACTATCACCTCGAAGAATCGTTAGATTACGGCGGACGGAGAACTTATACTGCACACGGTTGTTTTGGACGATCACTTCATGAATACCTTTCATTTTGACACCGCCTTATACATACCGTGCTGCGATTTCAGCCAGATCGCCCATATTATCCACGATCTGACCATTGTTCAGCACCTTAATCTTCAGCCTTCGATCACCAAAGTCCATAATATGCCGGAGATTGATGGTGACATCCTGTTTTTTGGCAATTTCTAAAATCCAGCGGGCACAGTTATTGCCGCAGTTGGACGCATTGAAAATTTTATCCGGGAGATTATGGATAAGCATCAATGTTTTTACACCGCCAGAAAGTTTTGTCGGCGGGATGAGTCCAAGTGCTTTGGTTTCAACTGCATTGGGACCGCAGACTTCTCCCTTATCGACTGCCTTAATCATTTTCTGATCCAAGGTGTCTTCCAACCATGAATCCAAATATACGTTATTAAAATATGTGGGGGTGTTATAAATAGCCTGTGGCATATCACCAAAATAAATGCTAAGCATCTTGATCTCACTCCATTAGGTGTTTTATATGTAAGGACGGCAAATGCCGTCCAATGTTCTTAACCGAACAGACCGCTCAGCAGGGGCACCAGAGTGATGCCAATCAGGGCAACGCCGCCGCCAGCCATCAGCTGTTTTATCCCCAATTAGGTGTAAAACTCTGCTCGATGGCGGGCGGCGGCGT
>ERZ840057.630-NODE-630-length-35254-cov-40.323418_pt1 | contig 35254 bp, 32 predicted proteins | sample MGYA00519907_ERZ840057 | MGnify/ENA primary metagenome ERZ840057 (study PRJEB31850, sample SAMEA3708862) | human gut metagenome | biome: human gut; feature: human-associated habitat; material: faeces | place: China | collected 2014 ...
AGAAACCGATGGTTCTATAACGAAAAAGAGGATGCATCATTTTGACACATCCTCTTTCCTTATTTTACAGGGGAAAATCAGATCATTTCCACACTTCGTTTTACAAAGTTGGTCAGGGCTTCACCCTTCAGCATGTTGTTTTGCAACAAGGCCAGGTCGATAAGCTGGTGAACCACTTTGTTGCCGGCGGCATAACCGTTCAGAATGTTTTCCTTTTCAGTCTTTTGAGCTTCAATCTTCTTTTCTACATCGTTCAGTTCGTCTTTTTCGGCAGTCGGGATTTCTTCATCCTTCTTTCCTTCCTGCGCTTTCTGGAGCTCGTTACGACGGAGTGTCAGCATGGCGATTTCAGACTCTACCGGTACGAGTTTTTCCGCACAAGCCGTTTCGGCATCGCTCAATACCTGCTTAATCAGGCGGTGGTCGCTATTCAATACCAGATTGAACATGTCGGGCATTTCACCATAGAAACTCATACCCGGCTGGATGCTGGCCATGTCTTTCATACGGCGCATGTATTCGGCCTGTGTGATGACAATCGGCGCATTGTTTTCGCCCAGTGCGTGTGCTTCTACGTGGAATTCCGTTTTCTTTACCTTCGGCATCTGTCCCTTGAACAGAGAACTGAGCACTTCCTGCTTGTCGTGAGGAAGTTCTTCGCCCTTTTGGTCTTCTTTCACAATCAGGCGGTCTACGATGTCGCTATCCACACGGGTGAAGTGACTCTTTTCGAACTTCTGTTCCAGCATGTTGATCATCGGTACGTCCAGCTGGCCGTCCATGAGCAATACGTTGTAGCCTTTGTTCTTGGCAGCATCGATGTAAGTGTACTGTTCGTCCAGGTTGTTGGCATAGAGGTAAATCAGGCTGCCGTTCTTGTCGGTCTGATTATCCTTAATCAATGTCTGGTATTCTTCGAAGGTGTAATACTTGTTATCTGTATCCTTGAACAAAGCAAACTTGGAAGCCTTTTCATAGAAATCTTCCTGAGTCAGCATACCATAGTTGATGAAAATCTTCAGGTCGTCCCATTTCTCTTCAAATTCCTTACGGTCGTTCTTGAAGATAGATTGCAAGCGGTCGGATACCTTCTTCGTGATGTAAGTAGAAATCTTCTTCACGTTCGAATCGCTCTGCAAGTAAGAACGAGAAACGTTCAACGGAATGTCCGGAGAATCGATGACACCGTGAAGCAGGGTCAGGAAGTCGGGCACGATACCTTCTACTGAGTCGGTCACATATACCTGGTTGCAATACAACTGAATCTTGTTACGCTGCAAATCGATGTTGCTCTTGATTTTCGGGAAGTAGAGCACACCGGTCAGGTTGAACGGATAGTCTACATTCAGGTGAATCCAGAACAACGGTTCGTCGGCCATCGGATACAGGTCGCGGTAGAATTTCTTGTAATCCTCTTCCTTCAAGTCCGACGGTTTCTTGGTCCAGATAGGACAAGTGTCGTTAATCAGGTTGTCTTCTTCTGTTTCTACCTGCTTGCCGTCTTTCCATTCTTTCTTTTTGCCAAAGGCTACCGGTACGGCCAGGAAGTGACAATACTTGGTGAGCAAGCCCTGCAAGCGAGATTCTTCCAGGAATTCCTTGCAATCTTCATCCACGTGCAGGATGATGTCGGTTCCACGGTCGCTACGTTCTGTTTCTTCAAGGGTAAACTCAGGACTTCCATCACAGCTCCATTTCACGGCCTTGGCACCTTCCTTATAAGAAAGAGTTACGATGTCTACTGTCTTAGCTACCATGAAGGCTGAGTAGAATCCCAGACCGAAGTGACCGATGATGGCATTGGCATCGTCCTTGTATTTTTCCAGGAAGTCATTAGCTCCTGAGAAGGCAATCTGGTTGATGTACTTGTCGATTTCTTCGGCCGTCATACCCAGACCACGGTCGCTGATAGTGATGGTACCGTTTTCCTTGTCCACCTTTACACGTACCGTCAAATCGCCCAGTTCACCTTTAAAATCGCCCGTAGCGGCCAGAGTCTTCAATTTCTGAGTTGCATCCACCGCATTGGAAACCAGTTCACGGAGGAAAATTTCATGGTCGCTATACAAGAACTTCTTTATGATGGGGAATATGTTTTCTGTTGTAACCCCGATATTACCTTTTTGCATATCTCTTTGTTTTTTATGATTGTTCGAATAAAATTTTTTCCAGTCCTTACACAAAAAAAATGCCAGATACGTTTGTACCTGACATTTTGTCTGTATACCGAAATTCTGTCAGAATTCCGTTATGCTTTTTCTACTTTCATTTCCACTCCGTCACCTTGGGCGTTCATGTACACATGCAAGGTATCGCCCGTCTGCGGTTCTTCGTTGATAATCAGCTCTGCCAGTCCGTCTTCCAGATGGTTCTGGATAGAACGTTTCAACGGGCGGGCACCGAACTGTACGTCGTAGCCCTTTTCTGCCACGAAACGCTTAGCCTCCTGGTCGAGCAGGAGATGGTAACCACAACCTTCGATACGCTTGTAGAGTCCCGCCAGCTCGATGTCAATGATTTTCTCCAGTGAAGCAATATCCAGCTGGTCGAAGGTCACGATTTCATCCAGACGGTTGATGAACTCGGGAGCGAACGATTTGTTCAAGGCCTTGCGAATCACGCTGTTGGCATGTTCTTTTTCGTTTTCTCCGGTCTGTGCCGTGAAGCCGATGCCTTTGCCGAATTCCTTCAGCTGGCGTGTACCGATGTTGGACGTCATGATGATAATGGTATTCTTGAAATCCACGGTCCGTCCCAGGCTATCCGTCAATCGGCCTTCGTCCATCACCTGCAACAACATGTTGAACACGTCGGAGTGAGCCTTCTCGATTTCATCCAGCAACACGATAGAGTAGGGATGACGGCGCACCTTCTCTGTCAGTTGTCCGCCTTCTTCGTAGCCCACGTATCCCGGAGGAGCTCCGACCAGACGTGACACGGTGAATTTCTCCATGTATTCGCTCATGTCGATACGGATAATGGCATCGGTAGTGCCGAACATGTTCTTGGCCAGCTCTTTTGCCAGGTGCGTCTTTCCTACACCCGTCGGTCCTAAGAAAAGGAACGTACCGATAGGCTTGTTCGGGTCCTTCAGTCCCACACGGCTCCGCTGGATACTTCTTACCAGTGTCTCTACCGCTTTGTCTTGTCCGATGACCTTCGAGAGCAATGCCTGTTTCATCCCCTTCAACCGTACGCCTTCCGCTTGCGCCATGCGTTGCACGGGCACACCCGAAATCATGGAAACCACTTCTTCTATCTGCGGTGCATCCACCGTTTCCCGGTTGTCCTTCAACTTCTCTTTCCATTCATTTTTCAGACGTTCCAATTGTTCCGTGTACTGGTTCTCACGGTCACGGAAGCTGGCGGCCAGCTCGAAGTTCTGCAAGCGAATGGCTTCATTCTTATGTTGTTGTGCTTCCTCAATCAGTCGTTCCTGCTCCTCAATTTCTCGAGGTACGGAGATGTGAGTGAGGTGGATGCGAGAACCCGCTTCGTCCATGGCGTCGATGGCCTTGTCGGGGAAATAGCGGTCGGTCACATAACGGTCGGTCAGGCGTACGCAAGCCTCCAGCGCTTCGTCCGTGTAAGTTACGTTATGATGCTCCTCGTATTTATCCTTGATGTTCCGGAGAATCTGCAAAGTCTCTTCCGGTGAGGTCGGTTCCACCAGCACCTTTTGGAAGCGGCGTTCCAGTGCCCCGTCTTTTTCGATGTTCTTGCGGTACTCATCGAGGGTGGTGGCTCCGATGCATTGGATTTCTCCACGTGCCAGTGCCGGCTTCAACATGTTGGCCGCATCCATGGAACCAGCTGCCGAGCCGGCTCCCACGATGGTATGTATCTCATCAATGAACAGAATGACGTCAGGATGTTTCTTTACTTCTGTCAGAATGGCACGAATGCGTTCTTCAAATTGTCCTCGATATTTGGTTCCGGCCACTACAGCCGTCATGTCGAGTGAAACGATGCGCTTGCCGAACAAGGCACGCGAAACCCGCTTCTCCACGATGCGGAGCGCCAGTCCTTCGGCGATGGCCGATTTTCCCACGCCCGGTTCACCAATCAGAATCGGGTTGTTCTTCTTGCGGCGGCTCAGAATCTGTGCGATACGCTCAATTTCTTTCTCACGGCCTACCACGGGGTCGAGTTTTCCACCTTCGGCTGCCTTGGTCAGGTCGATACCGTAATTGTCGAGGTAGGGGGTGCCTCCCTCTGCTTGTTTCTGTTCGGTCTGCGTGGTCTGGCGGTTAGCGGAAGAGCCGAAGCCATCGTTGCTCTTGTCTGCGTTTCCGCGGCGTCCGATGCCTTCCTCTTCTTCGTCGTCATTGAAATCCAGTCCGTCAAAAGGAGCTTCCTCCTGCTTCAGACGATCTATTATTTTTTCGTAAGTTACGTCGTTCTTATCCAATATCTTATATGCGTTATTCTGGTTGTCTCTCATAATGGCTAATAAAATATGAGGGGTGTCTACTTTCTCGTTATTCATCAGCTTGGCTTCCAGTTTGCTTAGTGTCAGTATCTTGGATGCTTCCTCGCTGAATGTGATGTCCTGTGAATAGTTTTCCTGTATGGATTTCTCCCGTAATTGTATTTCCAGTTCGTTCTTGATACCTTTCAAGTCCAGGTAGAACGATTTCAATATTTCGGCGGCTTTACACTCTCCATCGCGCAAGATGCCCAATAGCAGATGTTCCGGTTCGATATGGTCGTTCTGAAGGCGGTTGGCCTCCTCTTTCCCGTAAACGACGATGTCGGACACTTGTTGTGTAAATTCGTTGCTCATCAAATTCATATCTTCTCCAATCGTTTATATTCAAAATAGGCTTGCAAATATACATTATTATAAAGACTCTTCATCAAGTCTTTTTTTCTATTTAACAAAATGCGTGCCACATTTCCTGTAAGTATCTCCAAATGCAGTCTTATACGTATTTTTTGGTGGAAAAGTTTTTGTATATCCGCTAAAAGTCGTACTTTAGCATGGTTTTTCACAAGCCTTGAAAGGAAGTATAATTAATAATGTATTAAATGCAAGAACAAGACAGAATTATAAAAATCAACATCGAAGAGGAAATGAAGTCGTCGTACATTGATTACTCCATGTCAGTAATCGTGGCACGCGCCCTCCCTGATGTAAGAGACGGATTCAAGCCCGTTCACCGCCGTATTCTTTACGGAATGATGGAACTGGGAAATACATCCGACAAACCGTATAAAAAAGCAGCCAGAATCGTAGGTGAAGTATTGGGTAAGTATCACCCTCACGGCGACTTGTCTGTATATGGCGCCCTGGTGCGTATGGCACAGGACTGGGCGATGCGTTATCCGCTGGTCGACGGTCAGGGTAACTTCGGTTCTATCGACGGAGATAGTGCTGCCGCCATGCGATATACGGAAGCTCGTCTGAAGAAGATTGGTGAGGAGATGATGCAGGACCTTTACAAGGAGACCGTAGACTTTACCAACAACTTTGACGATACGTTGCAGGAACCTACCGTTATGCCGACCCGCATCCCGAACCTGCTAGTGAACGGTGCTTCGGGTATCGCCGTAGGTATGGCTACCAATATGCCGACACACAACCTGCGTGAAGTCATTGACGCTTGCGTGGCATACATCGATAACAATGAAATCGACGTAGACGGCTTGATGCAGTACATTAAGGCGCCTGACTTCCCGACCGGAGGATATATTTATGGTATCAGCGGTGTGCGCGATGCCTACGAAACCGGACGCGGACGTGTGGTAATGCGTGCCAAGGCCGAAATCGAATCGCATCCTACACACGACAAGATTGTTGTGACTGAGATTCCGTACGGTGTGAACAAGGCTGAGTTGATCAAGAGCATTGCTGATTTGTCAAACGACAAGAAAATCGAAGGCATTTCAAATGTGAACGACGAAACCGACCGCGAAGGTATGCGTATCGTCATCGACATCAAGCGTGACGCCAACGCCAGCGTAGTGCTCAACAAGCTTTACAAGATGACCATGCTTCAGACTTCTTTCGGTGTGAACAACGTGGCCCTGGTTCATGGCCGTCCGCGTCTGCTCAACCTGAAGGAACTGATCAAATATTTCGTGGAACACCGTCACGAGGTGGTAATCCGTCGTACACGTTACGACTTGCGCAAGGCCAAAGAACGTGCGCACATCTTGGAAGGATTGATTATCGCTTCAGACAACATTGACGAGGTAATCCGCATTATCCGTGCCGCCAAGACTCCAAACGAAGCTATCACGAACCTGATGGCCCGCTTCAACCTGAGCGAAATCCAGGCTCGTGCTATCGTAGAAATGCGCTTGCGCCAGCTTACCGGACTGATGCAGGACCAGCTCCATGCCGAATACGAAGACCTGATGAAGCAAATCGCTTACTTCGAAGAAATTCTGAGCAACGAGGAGCTTTGCAAGAAGGTCATCAAGGACGAGCTGATTGAAGTGAAAGAAAAATATGGCGACAACCGTCGTTCGGAAATCGTATATGCTTCGGAAGAGTTCAATCCGGAAGATTTCTATGCCGATGACGAAATGGTCATCACCATCTCGCACATGGGATACATCAAGCGTACACCGCTTTCTGAGTTCCGTGCGCAGAACCGTGGCGGCGTAGGCTCGAAGGGAAGTGAAACCCGTAATGAAGACTTCATCGAACATATCTATCCGGCTACTATGCACAATACGCTTCTGTTCTTCACGCAGAAGGGTAAGTGCTACTGGCTCAAGGTATATGAAATTCCGGAAGGCAACAAGACTTCGAAGGGACGTGCCATTCAGAACCTGCTGAACATTGAGGCAGACGATGTGGTAACGGCTTACCTACGTGTGAAGAATCTGAACGACACGGAATTCATCAATAGTCACTATGTACTCTTCTGTACGAAGAACGGTGTCATCAAGAAGACGTTGCTCGAACAGTATTCTCGTCCGCGTCAGAATGGTGTGAACGCCATCACCATCCGCGAAGACGATCGTGTGATTGAAGTACGTATGACTAACGGAAACAATGAAATCGTGATTGCCAACCGTAACGGTCGTGCCATCCGTTTCCATGAAAGCGCGGTGCGTGAAATGGGACGTACGGCTACCGGTGTACGCGGTATCACACTCGATGAGGACGGTCAGGATGAAGTAATCGGAATGATTTGTATCAAAGATCCTGAAACAGAAACCATCATGGTGGTATCTGAAAACGGTTACGGTAAGCGTTCGGACATTGAAGACTACCGTAAGACTAACCGTGGTGGAAAGGGTGTGAAGACACTGAACATTACGGATAAGACCGGAAGCCTGGTAGCTATCAAGTCTGTAACCGATGAAAACGACCTGATGATTATCAACAAGTCGGGTATCACTATCCGTTTGAAGGTAGCTGATGTGCGCATCATGGGACGTGCCACACAGGGTGTGCGCCTGATTGACCTTGAAAAGCGCAACGACCAGATTGGTTCCGTATGTAAGGTAGCTTCTGAAAACGAAGAAGAGGAAGTGCAGGACGAAGCAACTCCGGCAACGGACATCCAGTCCGCCGACGGAGAAACCATTCAGCCCGCTACGGACGAACCGAATGAATAATCCGGACAAAAACTAACTTGAATATTTGTATTACTAAATTTAAACCTTATGAAAAAAGTATTATTCTCAGCCGCTTTGTTCTTTACCGCATGCGCTGTTTCTGCTCAGGAAAGCGTGGTAAAGGAAGCTAAATCTGCCAAGAGCGATCCCGTGAAGGCAGCACAAATCATCGAACCTGCTTTGACAGATCCTTCTACTGCCAATGATCCTGAAACATGGAAGCTGGCTGGTGATTTCCAGAAGTCTATCTATGACGATGAAAACATGAAATTGTATTTGCCGGGTGGTCAGGCTGATACTGCTAAATTGTATAACAGCTTGGCTAAAATGTTCGAATATTACACAAAATGTGACGAAGTAGAACAGGCTAAGGTAAAGAGCGGTGAACTGAAGAAACCGAAACTGAGAAAGAAACTGGCTAAGGCTCTGGTTACTGTACGTCCTCAGTTGACTAACGCTGGCTCTGACGCTTACAATGCAGGTAACTATGCCAACGCATTGAAATTCTTCGGTCTGTATGTAGACGCTCCGCAGAACCCGTTGTTCGCTGACGAAGATGCTGTGAAGAACGACACGCTGACTCCGTTGATTGCCAACTATGCTGCTCTTGCCGCTAATTCATTGAAAGACAATGCAGCCGTAATTAAATACGCTACTATCGGTAAGGAACACAAAGAAGAAGGTTACCGTTCACTGATGTGCTTGGCAGAAGCTTACGGAAAAGGTGAAACTCCTGATTCAGCAAAATGGTTGACTACTATCCAGGAAGGTGTAGAAAAATTCCCGTCACAGGAATACTTCATCGGTAACCTGATGGACTATTACATTCAGAAAGGTAAGATTGACGAAGGTCTGGCTCAGATGGATGCCGTATTGGCTAAGAATTCTACTCCGTACTTCATGTACGTGAAGGGTGTGCTTCAGTATGAAAAGAAAGACTACGAAGGTGCCATCGCTACATTCAACCAGATTATTGCAGAAGGTAAGGATTTCGTAGCTGAAGCTTATTCTAAGATTGGTGACTGCTCATTCTTCCCGGCTCAGGAAATCGTAGAAGAAAACTCTAAGCTTTCTATGGACGATCCGAAGTATGCAGCTAACGAAGCTAAGATTAAGGAACTGTACGAAAAAGCACTTCCTTTCTATGAAAAAGCAAAAGAAGCTAAACCAGACAACCGTCAGTTGTGGGGCCAGTACCTGCTGAACATCTACTGGAAGCTTGACAAGGAAAAATACAACGCTCTTGAAAAAGAACTGGGTTACTAATATATAATAAGGTGTACAAGACTGCCCGTCTGAGACGAGTGGTTTGTAGACTTTTGATACCCTGAAAAGACTCCTTTGTGTTTTGGATGAAACGCCTTGACGTTTTGCTCAAAACGCAAAGGAGTTTTTCTTTAAACGCCTTTGCGTTTGTTTTCAAATGCACTTGTGTTTGAGGATAGATTTTGGGCTTTAGAAATGTGCCGAAAATTATAATAGATTGAGAAAATCATATCTTTTAATCCGTTGAATAATAGGATGAAAGCAACGGGATTAGCTTTTTATTCGTATCTTTGCGATATATTCGATTCTTTCCATTAAGGATGAAGTTCATTTATTACGTGCATGGAACTTTACGAGAAAGAAAATTTCTGTATCGCTAAAACTAAAAAATAAGATGACAACAGAACCTACGACCTCACGCCAAAACCCCATGAAAGTCATATTCAATTACCAGAATGTGTTCTTCAGCTTTTTCTATGATGATGCCGATGCGTGCGTGCACCGTTCCAGAGAATACGCCATGAACTATGTCTTGTCGGGCGAGATGGTGCTCGACGACGGGCACCGACAGATACACGTGGGAAAAGGAGAGTGCGTGTTCATTCCGCGCGACCATCGTGTGACCATGTACAAGAAAGCCTCGGGCGGGGAGCAGTATTGCGGGATTTACATGTGCTTCACCCGTTCCTTCCTTCGGGAGATGTACGGAAAGTATGCCCGCCACACGGACAAGGCAGAGCATGTGGAGAGGTTCGTGCCCGGCGTGATGAAACTCCCTCCTTCGGCTGAGATTGAGAGCCTGTTTGCTTCGATGACTCCTTACTTCAATCCGGAAGTGAAACCGCAGGACGACGTGATGCAACTGAAGTTGCAGGAAGGATTGCTGGCCCTGCTTCATACCGACAAGCGCTTCATGACCGCGTTGTTCGACTTCAGCACACCGTGGAAGATGGACATTCTTGACTTCATGAACGAGAACTATATGTACGAGTTTACCTTAGAGGAGCTGGCGCATTACACGGGACGTAGCCTGGCCACCTTCAAGCGCGACTTTAAGAAGGTGAGCGAGCTGACACCCGAGAAATGGCTGATTCGCAAGCGCCTGGAAGTGGCCTATCACCTGCTGAAGGAAGAACGGCGGAAGGTGGTCGACGTCTATGCGGAGGTGGGCTTCAAGAACCCCTCGCACTTCTCTACGGCCTTCAAGAAACGCTACGGTATTCCGCCCACGGCATTGGGTGCCCCTTCGTGCATTTGAACTTTTCAGAAACGATATTTGAGCCTCACAGAAATGTCTCTGTGGGGCTTTTGTGTTATTTTTGCCTTCGTAGAATAATAGAGTGATAACTTATATGGATATATTGTGGAAGACGTTGTGCGCGGCATCGGCGGCCTGGTTTCTGACTACGGGTAGCCTGCTTGCCACAACGGACGGTTTAAAATCGGAGATGAAGATGGAAAAGAGTTTGAATTTGACACATGAATGGGACAAGGTGTTCCCGTTGAGCAACAAGGTGAACCACCGGAAAGTGACTTTTACCAACCGCTATGGCATTACGCTGGCGGCCGACATGTACGTGCCCAAGCAGGCCGAAGGAAAACTTCCGGCCATAGCTGTGAGCGGGCCTTTCGGAGCGGTGAAGGAACAATCGTCGGGCCTGTATGCCATGACACTGGCCGAACGCGGATTTCTGACCATAGCCTTCGACCCCTCGTACACCGGTGAGAGTGGGGGTGAACCTCGCTATGTGGCGTCTCCGGACATCAATACGGAGGACTTCTGTGCGGCGGTGGACTTCCTTTCTACCTGCGAGCAGGTGGATGCCGACCGTATCGGGATATTGGGCATCTGCGGATGGGGAGGCATGGCGCTGAATGCGGCAGCCATCGACACGCGCATCAAGGCTACCGTCACCGCTACGATGTACGACATGAGCCGGGTGAATGCCAACGGTTATTTCGATGCCATGGATGCCGATGCGCGCTATGAGCTTCGCAAGCAGCTCAACGCCCAGCGTACGGAAGACTACCGCAAGGGCACGTATGCGCTGGCAGGAGGGGTGGTAGACCCGCTTCCCGACGATGCTCCCCAGTTTGTGAAAGACTATTACGGATATTACAAGACACCGCGCGGCTATCACAAGCGTTCGCTGAACTCCAACAACGGGTGGAACAAGACTTCTTCCTTGTCGTTTATGAACATGCCCATCCTGTCGTATAGCGATGAGATACGTAGTGCCGTGCTCATGATTCACGGAGAGAAAGCTCATTCGCGCTACTTCAGTGAAGATGCCTTCAAGAAGCTGAAGGGTGACAACAAGGAGTTGCTGATTATTCCGGGAGCCAACCACGTCGACCTGTACGACCAGCTGGATGTGATTCCTTTTGACAAGATTACGCGCTTCTTCCAGACGTACCTGAAGTGATGTGTCATGTGTACAGAGACGGGAGAGCCCGGTTGCCGAAACAATCAGCAGCCGGGCTTTTTCTGTATCTGTCTGAGGTAGTCGGTCGGGGTATATCCGCAGAACTTCTTGAACATACGGCTCAGGTGCTGGGGGTATTCGAAGCCTAATTCGTAGGCCACTTGCGAGATGTTTGCCCCGCTGGCGAGTTCGTTCTTCACTCGCTGGATGAGGTCCTGGCGGATGTAGTTGCTGGCCGTGTCTCCGGTCATCTTCTTGATAAGGTCGCCGAAATAGTTGGCCGACATGCATAGCTTGTCGGCACAGTATTGCACGGTGGGCATGCCCGAGATAAGCTGGATTTTCTCTTCGTAGTAATCGCGCAGCAGCTGGTCGAACTTCATGAGCATGTCCGAATTGACCAGCTTGCGGGTGATGAACTGGCGGTTGTAGAAACGCTGGCAGAAGTTCAGCATCAGTTCGATGTAGCCCACGAGGATGGCATCCTGAAGCGCATCGTGCTTTTTCTGTAGCTCATCTTTTATCTGGCGCATCAGCGACACGAGGATGTCGTGCTCCTCGTTGGTCATGTGCAGGGCTTCGTTCACGCGGTAGTCAAAAAATGAATACTCCCTGATGTGCTTCTCCAGTGCCGTGCCCTGCAACAAATCGGGATGGAAGAGCAAGACCCATCCCGTCAGGTTGACCACCTCGCCGTTATCTTCCTTTCCTCCTATCTGTCCGGGAGCCACACAAATGACGGTTCCTTCCTTGTAGTCGTATTTGCCGCAACCATAGGCCAGGTCGATGTTCGCCTCGTCGTGAAAGAAGATGCCATACACGCTATAGTTGTTCAGGCAATGGCGCACGGGAGACACTTCTGCATAGTCGATGACGCTGACCAGCGGATGCGTGTCCGTGTGTCCCACCCACTGGCTATAGTCGCCTACGTTCCTTATTTTCAAAATCTTGCTCATGACCATTCTTTTGTTTTTGTCGGGATGTCCCTTCACAAAAATACATTATCTCAGCCAATTGGCCGCGCGTGAGCAGGTAAAATCCGTAAAAACGGTACGACCTTCCGTGGTATTGTTACGGCCTTCTGCCCGTGTCGGGGTAATTTTGCCGTATCAAGAAAACAAGAAAGATGGATAAAGCAATGGACATTCCCGCCAATTTATACGAGGATGAAGTGGTCTGCTTCATGGCAGACCGTTATCGCACGACTACGGAAAGAGTGATGCAGTGCTTTTTAGTGCAGGAAGCCGAGGTTCCCGCGCCTGAAAAGGAAAGCTTCCCTTTCCGCCTGACAGATAACGAAATGGAAATTTTACGAGAGTTGTTGAGCCGTAGTGGCTCGTAAAAAAATTCAGATTATGGATAGAAGAGATTTTTTGAAGATGTCGTCTGTAGCCGCCTTTTCCGCGGTATGTGCATGGACCGGTGTATCGAAGGTTTTCTCCCAGTCATCGGATGGTAAGGGGCAGTCTGTGCGTGGAGATATGGAACATCGCAATCTGGGCGGACTGGATGTATCGGCTATCGGGCTGGGCTGTCTTCCCATGGTAGGCTACTATGGCGGACGATATGAAAAGAAGGATATGATTGCCTTGATTCGTCGGGCTTATGATCAGGGAGTTACTTTTTTCGATACGGCAGAGGTGTACGGCCCTTATACCAGTGAGGAGTGGGTAGGCGAGGCACTTGCTCCTTTTCGTAATAAAGTAAAAATCGGTACGAAGTTTGGTTTCGGGGTGGAAGAGAAGCAACCCACAGCCTTGAATAGCCGGCCTGACCATATTCGCCGGGCAGTGGAAGGTTCATTGCGACGCTTGCGTACGGATCACATAGACTTGCTTTATCAGCACCGTGTGGACCCGAAGGTGCCGATGGAGGAGGTAGCAGACACGGTAAAGAAGCTGATGCAGGAAGGAAAAGTCTTGCACTGGGGATTGTCGGAAGCCAGTGCGCGTTCTATTCGTCGGGCACATGCCGTTTGTCCGCTTTCGGCCGTACAGAGCGAGTATGCCATCTGGTGGCGCGAGCCGGAGACCAAAATATTCCCTACGCTGGAAGAACTGGGAATCGGTTTTGTACCTTATTGTCCGTTGGGGCGGGCCTTTCTTACGGGAGTGATTCATGAAGAAAGTCGTTTTAATAAACCCGACCGGCGGGCCACATTGCCACAATTTACTCCTGAAGCCTTGAAACATAATATGCCGCTTGTGTCACTTGTGCGTAAATGGGCAGAGCGAAAGAACATTACTCCTGCCCAGTTTGCCTTGGTGTGGATGCTTTCGCGTAAGTCATGGATTGCTCCCATCCCCGGCACAACGAATCCGAACCACCTCGATGATTTCCTGGGAGCAGCTCATGTGCGGCTTACGGCTTACGAGATGGAGGAATTTGACAAGGAGTATTCACAAATAGGCCTTATGGGACATCGTGCCGATCCGTTTACCGAGAGTCAGATTGATAAGTAACAGAAATAATAAGAATGCTATGCTAAAATTTATTCAGTATGTATGTTTGTTGTTCCTTGTGTGCTCCTGTAGCACGAGGAATGAAGAAAGTGTGATATTGCAAAATGAAACGGATATGGAAAAGAAAAATTTAGGTTCGGTACTGGCGCTTTATCCCAAACCGATGACGGTGGTTGGGGCGGTAGTCAATGGAAAAGTAAACTGGCTTGTAGTGGGACATACTGGAATTATTGGGCATGACCGTATTCTTCTGAGTATGAGTAAACATCATTATACCAATCAGGGAATAAGGAGGTCAAAGAAATTGTCTGTAAACCTTGTGAGCCGTGAAATGTTGCCTGCGGCTGATTATGTGGGAAGTGTAAGTGGAAATTCGGTGGATAAATCGACGGTGTTTGACTATCATTTTGGAGAGAATGGTACTCCGGTTATTGATAAATCACCATTAACCATGGAATGTGATGTGGTGGATATTTATGAAGCCGAGGGATTTGACAATTTTATTTGTTCCATAGCTAATACCTATGCAGCTCCAGAAGTGCTCGGTCAAGATGGGAAACTGGATTATACCCGATTGAAACCTGTGTTGTTTGAGTTTCCGACGTACTCGTATCTTGCTACGGGAGAAATAATCGGCAAGTGTTTGAACTTAGACAAAAATCCCGGCATGTGTGCCAAACTTCCGATGTCGCCCGATGGTATTGTGAGGTTATCGAAAATAGAAGTGTATCCGGAGTTTATAAAGGAATATATGCAATATGCGGTGGAAGTGGGTGAGATTTCATTACGTACTGAACCGGGGGTATTGACCATGTATGCCGTTGCCGAAAAGGAAAATCCGTGTAAGGTTACGATTCTTGAAACCTATGCAAGTGAGCAGGCTTATAAATCACATATTGCGTCGGAGCATTTTCAGAAATATAAAAAAGGAACAAAGCACATGATTAAAACGTTGGTCTTATCGGATCAGACTCCTCTTAATCCGCAGAGTCAGGTAAATAATTTCATTCAATAGAAGCGATTGAATCGTTATAATACAGAATCTCCTCACAAACCCATGCATCGTGGTGATTTGTGAGGAGATTTTTTGTATTTATTTCGGTGCCTTGCGGTAGAGATAAATCGCAATGAACAGATACAGAATGTTTGGAATCCACACGGCCAGGTTCGGATGCGCATTTCCGTTGATGGCGAAGGTGGACGAGATGGTCTGGAACAGGATGTAGGAGAAACTCAGTCCGATACCGATTCCCAAGTGAAGTCCCATACCTCCTTTTCGTTTTTGTGACGAAAGCGAGAGCCCGATGACCGTCAGGATGAAGGCTGCAAACGAGGTGGCAATGCGCCGGTAGTATTCCACTTCGAACACCTTGATGTTGGCGAACCCTCGTTGCTTCTGCTTGTCGATGTATTCCCGTAGCTGGGGGCTGGTCATGGTTTCCTGCTGCCCTCGGGTAATCAGGAAGTCCTGCGGCTCCATGTTGATGATGGAGTCCATACGGTCGCCGTGAGTGATGGTCTCGCGCATGCCCTTCATCTCCCGAATCATGTAGTCCTTGATAATCCACCGGTGTACGGCGGTCGTGTCGTAGGTGATGCGGCGGGCCGTGAGGTGCGACACCAGCTTGTGGTCTTCAAACTTGTCGAGCGAGAAGCGGTAGGCCGTCTTGTTGTAGTCCTCGTAGCGTTCCATGTAGGCAATCACCCCCGTGTCCACCTCCAGCTGGATGTTGCGCACATAATCCGTCTTCTTCTTGTTCTTGTACACCTGTTCGAACTTCAGTCGCGTCACACTTCCCGTGGGGATGACCTCCGTGCTCAGCACGTAAGTGACCAGGGCGATGATGGCCGCCGAAATCATGTAAGGCACCATGAGCCGCTTGAAACTCATGCCCGTGGAGAACATGGCGATGATTTCGGAGTTCTCCGCCAGCTTCGACGTGAAGAAAATCACGGCGATGAACACGAACAACGGGCTGAACAGGTTGGTGTAGTAAGGGATGAAGTTCAGGTAATAGTCGAAGATGATGGCACTGATGGGCGCCTTGTTGTTGATGAAGTCGTCAATGTTTTCATTGATGTCGAACACCACGGCAATGGAGATAATCAGTGCGATGGCAAAGAAATAGGTGCCCAGGAACTTCACGATGATGTACCTGTCGAGCCGTTTCAGCCATTTCTTCTTGAACGGGTTTCCTTTTAATTTTTTCAGCTGTTCCCTTCCTGCTTTCAGGTAGAAACGGAACAGCTGGAACACATTGTGCTTCATATCAAACTACAATTACAATCGGGTAGATAAACGTTTCACCATCATCGGCTTCCAGGTAGAGAAGTCGCCGGCGATGATGTGCTTGCGGGCCTCGCCCACGAGCCAGAGGTAGAAGGCCAGGTTGTGGATGGAGGCAATCTGCAGGGCAAGCAGCTCCTGGGCATGGAACAGGTGGCGCAGGTAGGCACGGCTGTACATCGTGTCCACGTAGGAAGCACCGTCGGCTTCGATGGGGGAGTAATCGTTCTCCCATTTCTTGTTGCGCATGTTCATGATGCCGTCCTTGGTGAAGAGCATGCCGTTTCGGCCGTTGCGGGTCGGCATCACGCAGTCGAACATGTCCACTCCCCGTTCGATGCCTTCCAGAATATTGACCGGAGTTCCCACGCCCATCAGGTAGCGGGGCTTGTCGGTAGGCAATATTTCGTTGACCACCTCAATCATCTCATACATCTTCTCCGTCGGTTCCCCTACGGCCAGTCCGCCGATGGCGTTTCCGTCGGCATTCTTCGAGGCGATGTATTCGGCCGACTGGCGGCGCAAGTCAGGATATACGCATCCCTGCACGATGGGGAAGAGTGACTGGTTGTAGCCGTACTTGGGCTCCGTTTCGTTGAAGCGGGCACAACATCTGTCCAGCCAGCGGTGAGTCAGTTCCATGGACTTCTTGGCATAGTTGTAGTCGGAAGTTCCGGGGGCGCACTCGTCGAAAGCCATCATGATGTCGGCACCGATGGTACGCTCGATATCCATCACCCGTTCGGGAGTGAACAAGTGCTTCGAGCCGTCAATGTGCGAGCGGAACTCCACGCCCTCTTCGCGCAACTTGCGGATGCCGGAAAGAGAGAATACCTGGAAGCCGCCGCTATCGGTCAGCATCGGACGGTCGAATCCGTTGAACTTATGGAGTCCGCCAGCCCCCTCGATGATGTCCAGTCCGGGACGCAGGTAGAGGTGATACGTGTTTCCCAGGATAATCTGAGCCTTGATGTCGTTCTTCAGTTCGTGAAGATGCACGCCTTTCACCGTACCCAGTGTGCCCACCGGCATGAAGATAGGGGTCTCAATCTGCCCGTGGTCTGTTGTAATCAGACCAGCGCGGGCATTCGATTTGGGGTCCGTATATTGTAATTCAAATTTCATTGTGCAGGGTTTTCTTTGTTTTTATCTTCTTTGATGGTAAAGTCGATGGCATCGGCCACCTTCTCGTCGGTCAGTGCCAGGCGGAGTACTTCCTTGATGTCCTTCACGTAGTGGAAAGTCATTCCGGTGAGGTACATCGGCTGGATTTCATTGATGTCCTTGCGGTTTTCCTCGCACAGGATGATGTCCTTGATGCCGGCACGTTTGGCCGCCAGGATTTTCTCCCGGATACCGCCTACGGGAAGTACCTTTCCGCGAAGGGTGATTTCTCCCGTCATGGCCAGGTTGGCTTTCACCTTGCGCTGGGTAAGCGCAGAAGCTAATGAAGTAACCATGGTGATACCGGCAGAAGGTCCGTCTTTCGGAATAGCTCCTTCCGGTACGTGGATATGGATGTTCCAGTTGTCGAAGATACCTTCGGGCAAATCGAGCAGGTGGCTATGTGCTTTCAGGTACTCCAGTGCCAGCATGGCCGATTCCTTCATTACCGAGCCCAGGTTACCGGTCAGGGTCAGCTGTCCCTTTCCACGGCTCAGGCTGGTTTCTACGAACAGAATCTCACCGCCTACGGCCGTCCAGGCCAGTCCTGTCACTACGCCGGCATATTCGTTGCCCTGGTATTTGTCGCGGGAATATTCCTGTGCGCCGAGGAACTTCTCGATGTCTTTCGGCTTCAGCTCATGTGTGCCGGTAAACTCATCGCTGGCAATTTCCAGTGCGATTTTACGCATCACCTTGCTGATTTTCTTTTCCAGTTCACGCACGCCGCTTTCACGGGTATAGTTCTCGATGATGTATTCAATGGCCGCCTTGCTGAACTTCACGTGTTCCTTCTTCAGCCCGTTCTTCTCCATCTCTTTCGGAATGAGGTGACGGCGGGCGATTTCAATCTTCTCTTCGGTGATGTAACCGCTCACTTCAATCAGCTCCATACGGTCGAGCAACGGCGATGGGATGGTGCCCAGGTTATTGGCCGTAGCGATGAACATGATGTTCGACAAGTCGTAGTCAATGTCAACGTAATTGTCGTGGAACGTGTTGTTCTGTTCCGGGTCGAGCACTTCCAGCATGGCCGAGCTCGGGTCGCCGTGGCTATCGCTGCTCAACTTATCAATCTCATCCAGAATGATGACCGGATTCGATGTTTCCGCTTTGATCAGGCTCTTGATGATACGTCCCGGCATGGCACCGATGTACGTCTTGCGGTGACCGCGGATTTCGGCTTCATCGTGCACGCCACCCAGTGACATTCGCACGTATTTCCGTTTCAGGGCGGTGGCGATGGAACGTCCCAGAGAAGTTTTTCCTACTCCCGGAGGACCGTAGAGGCAGATAATCGGCGACTTCAGGTCACCTTTCAGCTTCAGCACGGCCAGGTGCTCCAGAATACGTTCTTTCACCTTCTCCAGTCCGTAGTGTTCCTTATCGAGTATCTTCTTGGCATTCGGAATGTCGATGACATCCTGTGTATACACGCCCCACGGAAGTGAGAGCAATGTCTGAAGATAAGTCAGTTGCACGTTATAGTCGGGCGATTGCGGGTTGATACGTTCCAGTTTGGACAATTCACGCTCGAAAGTCTCTTTTACTTCCGGTTTCCAGCGTTTCTTTTCTCCCTTCTTGCGCAGTTCGTCAATCTCGTCATCCTGTCCGTTGCCCAGCTCATCCTGAATGTTCTTGATTTGTTGCTGGAGGAAGTACTCACGTTGCTGGCGGTCGAGTTCCTCGCGCGTACGCATCTGGATGTTCTGTTTCAGGGTGGCCAGCTGGATATGTTTGTTCAGCAACTGGATAAGGCGGTACAACCGGTCTTTCAGGTTGTTCGTTTGAAGCAATTCGTACTTCTCGTTGATAGGGAAGGGGAAATTGCCGGAAATGAAGTTGACCAGCACCTCGTTGTTATCCAGGTTCTTCAAGGCGAAAGAAGTATCGGGCGAAATTTCATCGGACAGCTCAATTACCTTGGCACTCAACTCCTTGCAAGTGTCAATCAGTGTCTTGAACTCATCGGATTTCTCGTCCTTCATGTCCTCTTCAATCACTGAAACCTTACCCTTCAGGAAGGGACGGGTAGAAGTGATTTCCTCCAGTTGCACCTTCGGACCCGTAGCCTGAAGGATGGCCGTAATGGTTCCTCCCGGCATCTCGAACACCCGGAGCACCTTACCGATTACCGCAATGGGGAACAAATCCTTCTGCTTGGGAGAGTCTACCTCACTCACCTTCTGCGTGGTAATGATGATAGGCTCTTTGCTCTGAAGTGCCTGGTTGACTAATTTCAATGTGGGTTGCCGGCCTACGCTGACGGGCATGACAATAGAGGGAAATATCATAAGGTTGCGCAGGGGCATGACGGGCAGTTCTCCCGAGAGGTCATCCGTTGCATTGTCCACCGGAAGCGTTTCAATTTCTGCCATCATCGGAATGTCATTACCTTCTGCACTTACCAGAATCTCGTTGTTTTTTGTCTTTTTTACCATACTTGTTTTCTCTTCTGAATTAAGAAGCTTTTTTATTACTCAAAAACGGCACAAAGTTAATCATTCCGCATGTAATTTGGAAACTATTTGTGTCAAATACCTCTTTTATTATGTAAAATAATGGCAGGCTGAAGCGTTTTCTGGGTAGATTTCACTAATTTTGGCGTAAAATTTTAGAAGGAAGTTATGCCAAATCCATATTTTCAATTCAAGCAATTTGTAGTTTTTCATGATAAGTGTGCCATGAAGGTAGGCACTGACGGGGTGCTGGTCGGCGCATGGGCGCAAGTGGACGGGGCAGGGAGGATGCTTGACATTGGTACCGGAAGCGGACTGATTGCTCTGATGCTGGCCCAGCGGAATCCGGATGCCTTTGTAACCGCCGTCGATATTGACGAAGCGGCCGTGGAGCAGGCTCGTGAAAACGTGGCCCGTACGCCCTGGTCTGACCGGATGGAGGTGGAACGGCTTGATATCCGGAAGGCACCGGAAGAATGGAACGGATGTTTTGACGCCATCGTGTCGAATCCTCCGTACTTTGTGGAGTCCGTGAAATGCCCTCAGGCGCAGAGGAACATGGCACGGCATACCGATGAACTGGACTTTGACGCCTTGTTGTCGAAAGTTTCGGTTTTGTTGTCCGAAAAAGGTAGCTTTTCGGTGGTGCTTCCGGCTACGGCCTCGGCCGATTTTGTGGCCTTAGCCCTCGGAAAAGGCTTGCATCTTTCACGCCAGACGTGGGTACATCCCCGTCAGGAATTGCCCGCCAAGCGTGTGCTGATGGCGTTCGTGAAGCATCCTTGTGCACAGACGGAAATCACGCACCTTCCCATCGAGACGGAACGTCATGTCTATACACCGGAGTTTCGTGAACTGGCCAGAGATTTCTATCTGGCCTTGTAAGATGGAATGATTATTTCTTCGACAAGCGTCTCAGGATGTGATGGTTCAGCATCAGGAGTTGCTTGTGCTTTTGGGCAATGGCCGAAGTGATGGGACGTCGGCCGATAAAGTCGGTGAAGTGCTGGAGAATGTTCAGCGGGGGAGAAGGCATTTGCTTGGGACGTATCGGTGCGATGACGTGTAGCCCCTGGTGAATGATTCCCACCTTCAGGTCTTTTCCGCCCATCATCGGGTCTCCGTCAAAATGGAACACTCCCTCCTGCGCACGGTGTATGATGATGCTCTTGTCCTTCATCGTTTTGATACGGCTGTTTTGGTCGAGTGTCCGGTTGAACAACTGGAAAGAAAGAGAAGGCACATCCAGCACAGTAAACGGTTCCAGCACTGTGATGTCCATCATGCCGTCGGTCAGCGAGGCTTGCGGGGCGATGTAGGCATTGTTGCCATATTGCGATGCATTGGCACAGGCTATCAGGAATGCTTTGTAGCGGACGGTACCCGTAGAGTTCTCTATTTCGTACGTCTCCGGTTCATACGTCAGGCTTTCGTGCAGTGTATTTTCCAGGTAAGTCAGCAGACCTCTTTTCCCGGAATCAGCAAATTTCAGGCTCACGAAGGCATCGAATCCCACTCCGCATGTACAGAAGAAGGGGTGATTGTCAATGATACCGTAATCTATTGTTTTGATATTTCCGGCATTGAGCACATTGATGGCTCCCTTCGGCTCCATAGGAATATGAAGATGGCGTGCCAGTCCGTTGCCCGAACCGCATGGAATAATCCCCATTGCGGTATTGGTATGGATAAGCGCCCGTCCTATCTCATTGATGGTACCGTCTCCGCCGATGGCTACTACAATGTCTGTATGTTCAGCAGCGGCTTGTGCGGCTATCTCGGAAGCATGACCTGCATATTCCGTTTTCCGGATAGAATAGTCATATATAGAATGGTCCAGTTCTTTTTCAATAAGTCGTAGGATGAATTCCTTTCCGTGAGTGCCGGATATGGGGTTTACCACAAAGGTGATTCGCTTTTTTGTCTCCATAAACCTGTTTCCTTAAAATTTGGGAGTACAAAAATAATATTATCTTTCATAGTTTAGGGCAAATTGCCCCTATAATTGATACTCTTGTTATTTTTTTTCAGGGATTCGTATCGGAATTTTGAGTTTTTTGTATCTTTGCACGTTCTTAATGAAAATGATGTAACGAAACGGTTGCACAAGTAATGAAGTTTAATGTAAGCTGGGATGCTTACCAGATATTAGAATATGGGATTATTACAAGAAAAATTAAGTAAATTCAGAGTACCTCAGATGTACATGGAAAGAGGTGTCTATCCGTACTTTCGTGAAATAGACAGTGCCCAGGATACAGAGGTAATGATGGACGGAAAGAAAGTATTGATGTTCGGCTCAAATTCCTATATGGGTCTGACTCATGATCAGAGAATCATCGACGCGGCTATTGCTGCTACTCGTAAATATGGTACAGGATGCGCGGGTTCTCGTCTGTTGAATGGAACGCTGGATATTCATGTAGAACTTGAAAAAGAACTTGCAGAATTCGTCGGTAAAGATGAAGCACTGTGTTTCTCTACCGGATTTACGGTTAATGAAGGTGTGATTCCTCAGTTGGCCGGACGTGGCGATTACATCATTTGTGATGACCGTGACCATGCTTCTATCGTGGACGGACGTCGTCTTTCTTTTGCTACCCAGCTGAAGTATAAACACAACGACATGGATGCCCTGGAAAAAGAGCTCCAGAAGTGTGAACCGGATGCTATCAAACTGATTGTGGTGGATAGCGTGTTTTCTATGGAAGGTGATTTGGCCAACTTGCCGGAAATCGTCCGCCTGAAGAAGAAATACAATGCCAGCATCTACGTGGATGAAGCACATGGTCTGGGTGTCTTCGGAAGACAGGGACGAGGCGTGTGCGACCATTTCGGCGTAACGGAAGACATCGACCTGATTATGGGTACATTCAGTAAATCACTGGCTTCTATCGGTGGTTTCGTGGCAGGTGACAAGGACGTAATCAACTGGTTGCGCCACAATGCCCGCTCTTATATATTCCAGGCAAGTAACACGCCGGCTGCTACGGCTGCGGCTAGAGAAGCCATCCACATTTTCAAGACAGAACCGGAACGTCAGCAGCGTTTGTGGGAAATCACGAACTACTCTCTGAAGCGTTTCCGTGAATCAGGCTTTGAAATCGGTGAAACAGAAAGTCCGATTATCCCTCTGTACGTACGCGACACGGACAAGACTTTCGAAGTAACCAAGCTGGCCTTCGACGAAGGAGTGTTCATCAATCCGGTAATTCCTCCAGCTTGTGCTCCTCAGGATACACTGGTGCGTTTTGCATTGATGGCTACTCACACCAAAGAACAGGTGGACTTCGCTATTGAAAAATTGATTAAGTGTTTCAAACAATTGGATATACTTAAATAATCACATTTTTACATTGACCTTTTTAAGGAATTGAAAGGAGGTATTTACTATGGGAGCTGCCGGTAATAAAAAACCGAAGGGTATGCATAAAAAACATGCTCCGGCTTATCAAGTAGAAGAGGCCATTCATGAAAATGACCTGAAAAAAGGAAAAAAGAAATAAATCCGTAGCGGATTTATCGAGAAAGGGTTATATTTAGAGCATCTGACGCCTTATGGCAAAAGCTCGGATATAACCCTTTTTGTGTATGTATGTTTTTAACTTTAATGGAATATGATACTGAATGAAAGAGACAGCCGTCATGAACAAGTGTTGCAGGTGGCGCAACAAATGATGACGGCGGCACGTACAGCTCCCAAAGGAAAGGGGGTAGACATTATTGAAGTGGCCATGGTGACGGAAAGCAACATCCGTATCCTTTCTGATACGATGAAGCAGATGTACGAAGACAATGGTTTTAAGTTTTTCCTGCGCGATGCGGATAACATTCTCCAGGCAGAGTGTGTGGTGCTGATAGGTACGCGCTCGCTTCCGCAGGGGCTGGATTGTGGGCATTGCGGATATGAGCATTGCGGAGACCGCAAAAAGGGAGTGCCCTGTGCCATCAATAGTGTGGATGTAGGAATTGCCATCGGTTCGGCTTGTTCGGTAGCAGCCGACCATCGGGTAGATACGCGTGTGATGTTTTCGGCCGGTCTGGCGGCCCAGCAACTGGATTGGTTGGATGGATGCACCCAGGTGTACGCCATACCCGTGAGTGCATCATCCAAGAATCCGTTCTTCGACCGGAAGCCTAAGACAGAATAAATTTCTCAGCCGCGTAGGCCACGCCGTCTTCTTCATTGGACAAAGTGATGAAGTCGGCGTTTTCTTTTACCACCTCCTGTGCATTGGCCATGGCGATGCCCAGTCCGGCGTATTGAATCATGGATAGGTCGTTGAATCCGTCACCGATGGCGATCATTTCCTCACGGGTAAGTCCGATTTCCTTCAGGAGTACGGCCAGCGACTGGGCCTTGTCGATACCTTTAGGAACCAGTTCCAGGAAGTAAGGCTCTGAGCGGAAAACCCCCATGCGGTCTTTCAGATGTTCGTACATCTCTTTCTCCAGCTCGGCCAGTCGGGTCGGTTCGCCCACAATCAGGCATTTGGCAATCGGATGTTGCACGGCATCCAGGAAATTGTCTACCTTCTTTATTTTCATGACATTGAGCAAGGCCTCTTTGAGTACATACTCATCGTCCGGTTTCTCGGTCAGCACGTATTCCCCGTCATAAGTCACAATGGCAAAATCGTTCTTTTTGGCACATTCGTAAAGATAGGGAAGCACATCATGGTCGAGCAGGTTCTTGTACATCAACTCCTTGGTTTTCCAGTCGATGATTTCTCCACCGTTGTAAGCCAGAATGTAGCCTTCATACTTTTGCAGTTCCAGTTGCTCGGCCAGTGGGGCAATGCCGTACGTAGGTCTTCCCGAGGCCAGTACAATTTTCACTCCTTGCTCCTGAATCTTGAGCAGTGTTTCCTTGGTGTGAGGGGTAATCTTTTTCTGCTTGTTGGTAAGCGTTCCGTCGAGGTCTAATACTAATAATTTATATTTCATAAAGTTATGCTGTAAAATCGAGCGTAAAATTACGGAAAAAAACGAAACTACGGAAATGTAGGAGCGGAAAGATAAATCTTGGCTGGGGAGATACCGTTCTCGTGAAGACGCAGGTGAGATATGAGAGAAATGTCTTTCGGCTTTCTATGTTTCCCAAGGCAGAAACTTATGTTCTCCCGAGGGAAGATATAGGTTTTCGCTTCGGAAAACATACGTTTTCGATTGGAGAAACATACAATAGTCAAGCACGTGCGCTTGTTGATGTGCTTGAGTTTCGGCTTCTTGTGCTCTGAGGACAGAATTCTTCCGCTTTTAATATACGTTAATGCTTGAATAAGTGATGAACTGGAGGATATTTTTATTTATTTTTGCAAAATCTATTACGTTTAATATTAATGTTTTATCTAGTTAAAACTATGAGAAAATTTTATTTTTATCTGATTGGCATGCTCCTTACATTTGCGGCATGTTCGGAAGAAACAGAGATTACTCCACCTTCAAAAGGGGAAGAAGAGGTGAAGGAAATTGTATCAGCCTTGGAAGAAAACGATGAAATCAGTGATTTTGTGGAAGTCCTGAAAACCGTAAATGTGGCCGACTTGGAAGAAGATGAATTGACAGTGTTTGCCGTACGTAATTCGTCGGCCGCCATGTCAAGAAGTGCCGCTCTTGATTCTACATCAGTAAAGAGACATATTGCCAAAGGACGTTACGGGAAAGTGGACCTGACGGACGGAAAAGTGCTGGAAAGCATTAGCGGTGAGAGCTTGTATGTGACCAGAACGGGCGAAGATATCTATATTAATGGAGTAGTGATAGAAGGTGAAGCCATCCAGGCAGGCAACAGCTATGTGTACGTAGTACCTGAAGTGATGGAACAGCAGTCTGAGCCTGTAAATGTGTATGTAACGACGATTAACGTGTATGCAATTAATCAGGGAAATAGTTCTGAGAGTCCGTTGAAAGACGTGGCGGTAGTAGTGAATAAGGTCGGAAAAGATTCATTGGGAATTTATACGAAAGGTGATTCTTTGGGCGTATGGAAAACCGATGAGCAAGGTCAGGTCGTAATCAAGCATACAGAGAATCAAATCGTGTTCAATGTATATAAGGCCGACTATAGTGATAAATATGACAATTACCTGCTGGCTGGCGTAGATAATGCAGGAAAGTTTATGTATGTGGACTTGAACGCTGACGGAATGCACACCAAAGAGGATAAGGTGGATTTTGAATTGCCTTATTACGTAGGCTACGAAGATGATGTAAAATCATCTACAAAGACCGTGTATATGACTACAGATATTGCGGAACCCGAAGTGCCGGAAGAACTTCCGGATGCCGATTCAGTGCGCGTGGCGTGGAAAGACGTACTGACAGATTATATGCGGTATAATGTGGAAGCGGAGAGCAAATTGGTACAAGGCTATGCAAATTTTGACTACTCTCAGGTAGGGAGCCTTTCAGATAGCTTGTGGAGTAAAGCTTATAACCTGGTGAATAAGGGTAATCAATTTGTCGATGTGTTGTCGAATAGTACTGAGGAACAATATTTTGAACTGAAACAAAACATATTGATGGATTTGTCGCTGGTGTATACCCAGTTGTATGGATATTACGGACAAATGGTTGATCGCGGCTCTGTAATTCCGGAAGATCAGTTGATTGAACAGATGGAAAGCTTGTCAATGTATATAAATGGAAACCGACGTTATGCATTGTCTGTCATGCTGGCTAAGGTTCATCTGCTAAGACAGGACTGGCAGGGAGCGGCTTATTCTTGTGAAGAAGTGATTGCTTCGGGTGTTTACAGACTTGAACCTCAGTTGGATCATACTATGGTGTCATCCAGTGAAAGTAAAGAAGTGATTTATGGTGATTTCTATGCGGACGGAAAATACATACATCCCTTGTTGTATAAAGAAGTGCTGATTATGGCAGCTTATGCAAACTTTAAAATGGGTACGATAAATAAAGCCTTACAGTTTGTAAATGAACTGCTTGCTTCATATGGATATGCTTCTGTAAGTATAGATGAAGTAGAAAGTACATTGCAAGAATTCGTTGCGAAATTGTATGGCACAGGACAATCTTATCCGTATGCCAGAATTCTTTCTATGAAGTTTGGAGTGAACGGTTTCGAAACTCCAAAGAACTGGTTCCTGCCTGTGCCTGAATCGGCTTTATTGTCTTGTCCTAATTTGCAGCAGAATCCCGGATATTGATTCCTGAAAAACTTTAATAGTAGTCTTTAGAGGCTCTTCGACCAGCCTTATGCTTTATTCGTTTGTGAATTGAAAGCATAAGGCTGGTTTTTTATTTGCGGAAAAAGGGAAGAATGTCATCGTCTTTGAATTTTACATTGAAGCCTGACATTTGTCGGCCATTGTTGGAGGGATATTATTTTTTTTCGTATCTTTCGGAAAGAACTTTTAGCTGAAAGTATATGAATATTTACGTAGATTTTTCTTTAAGGTTGTTTGTGGCCGGCCTGATGGGAGTGCTTATCGGGCTTGAGCGGGAGTACCGGGCGAAAGAGGCGGGTTATCGTACGCATTTCCTGGTGGCACTGGGCAGTGCGTTGCTGATGATAGTGTCGCAATACGGCTTTATGGATGTGCTGGAGAAGGATTTGGTTCGCCTGGATCCGAGTCGTCTGGCCGCTCAGGTAGTCAGTGGTATCGGTTTTATTGGGGCGGGTACCATCATCCTGTTGCAGAAGCAGGTGGTGCGCGGACTGACTACGGCGGCTGGTGTGTGGACCACGGCCGGAATCGGACTGGCGGTAGGGTCGGGAATGTACATGATAGGTATTCTGGCCACTTTCCTAGTGTTAGCTGGACTGGAAGTTCTTAGCTATTGTTTTAAAAGTATAGGAATGCGAAGCATGATTATCGAGCTTACGGCAGAGAATTCCGAGGCCTTGAAAGCCCTTTCCGGTAAGTTCAGTTCCGAGAATTTTCAGATAACCTCCTACGAGATGAATAAGGTGTATGAGAACAACCATGAAGCCTATCGCATCACAATGGTAATCAGAGCGAAAAGGGTGAATGAGGAAGGATTGCTCTTGATGATGCTTCATGAGTTTCCCGATGTGACGGTGAACCGCATTGTCTGACATAAAACCAAAATACCACCAGAGCCTTCTCTCTGATGGTATTTTGTGTTAACCGATGTAGACATTGACATGTAAAAACAAGCGGTCATGCTGCTCGTCAATGTCAAAATCTATTTTGTCTTCTCGGGCCAGCCATCCGATAGCCGCATTCAGGTCTCTGTCTGACAGACCGGATGCCTGTTTAAGCTTGTCGTACTCCCAGTGGGCATTGTCGGAAAGGAGTTTCCACACGATACCCGCATTTGTTCCGATTTGGTTTTTGTTCATCATAATTCCAAAAATAATGTAGTTATTGTAATGTAGTAGCTGAGCGAAGATATAAAAATTTGTTTTTGTAACAAATCTTCTGCTAACAAAATAATATCGGAATAGCGTATTTTTCTTTTCTATTAATTGTTTTGATGATAATATTACAGAAATGTGACAATGCGCCTGCAAATTGCCAGCGTTTTTTATATCGCTTCCCGTACGCTATTCCATTTTTTTCTTATACCTTTGCACATAAGTAAAAAAGACGATTATGAAGAGACATAAGATAAACTGGAGGGTACCCAAAGGGGCAGAACTGACGGAATTGGACAAGAAAGTGCTGTTTTATCAGGATAAAGGGCATTTGGTTCCGACTCGCCAGTTGATTAAGACTCCGGAGCAGATTGAAGGAATTCGTCATAGCGGCGTTATCAATACGGGAGTGCTCGACCTGGTGGAAAAGGAAATCCATGCAGGAATGAGTACGGCTGAGATTGACAAGCTGGTATATGAGTATACCCGCGATCACGGAGCTATTCCGGCAACCTTGGGGTATGAGGGATTCCCGAAAAGCTGTTGTACTTCCATTAATGAGGTGGTTTGTCATGGAATTCCGAGCGAAGAGGAAATTTTGGAAGAAGGCGACATTATTAATGTAGACTGTACGACGATTCTGGACGGTTATTATGCCGACGCGTCACGTATGTTCATTATCGGAAAAACCACTCCGCAGAAAGAAAAACTGGTGCGTGTGGCAAAAGAATGTTTGGAAGTCGGTATGGAAGCAGCCCGTCCTTTCGGCTTTGTGGGAGATATCGGCCATGCCGTAGAGAAACACGCGAAGAAGAACGGATTCTCAGTGGTGCGTGATTTGTGTGGTCACGGTGTGGGAGTGGAATTCCACGAAGAACCGGATGTGGAACACTTTGGCAAGAAGGGTACAGGTATGTTGCTTGTGCCGGGCATGGTGTTTACCATTGAACCGATGATTAATATGGGAACCTGGGAAGTCTTCATTGACGAAGAAGACGGATGGACCGTAGTGACGGAGGATGAGCTTCCTTCCGCACAATGGGAGCATACTTTTGTGATGACGGAGCAGGGACTTGAAATATTGACCTATTAATAATAGAAGAACGTTATGAGTACAATAATATTAGGAATAGAATCTTCTTGTGATGATACTTCTGCGGCAGTGATAAAGGATGGCGTATTGCTGTCGAGCGTGATTGCCAGCCAGGCGGTGCACGAAGCTTACGGAGGAGTGGTTCCGGAACTGGCCTCGCGTGCACATCAGCAGAATATCGTTCCGGTGGTGCACGAAGCATTGAAACGTGCCGGAGTGGCAAAGGAAGATTTGAGTGCCATTGCCTTTACTCGCGGACCGGGTCTGATGGGTTCTTTGCTGGTAGGAGTGTCTTTTGCCAAAGGACTTGCCCGCTCGCTGGATATTCCGATGGTAGAGGTGAACCATTTGCAGGGTCATGTGCTGGCGCACTTTATTCAGGAACCCGACGGTGAAAACGTACAGCCTAAATATCCTTTTATCTGTCTGCTGGTTTCAGGAGGAAACTCTCAGATTATCCGTGTGAATGCGTATAATGATATGGAGGTGTTGGGACAGACCATCGATGATGCGGCAGGAGAGGCCATAGACAAGTGCTCCAAGGTGATGGGGTTGGGCTATCCAGGTGGTCCGATTATCGACAAGCTGGCGCGTCAGGGTAATCCGGAAGCCTTTAAATTCAGCAAACCGCATATCCCGGGCTATGACTATAGCTTTAGCGGACTGAAAACCTCTTTCTTGTACTCGCTCAGAGACTGGATGAAAGAAGATCCCGATTTCGTAGAACATCATAAGACGGATTTGGCTGCTTCGTTGGAGAAAACGATTGTAGACATCCTGATGGATAAATTACGTAAGGTGGTAAAGGATACAGGCATCAAGGAAGTGGCCGTAGCCGGAGGAGTATCGGCAAACAACGGTCTGCGAAACGCTTTCCGTGAACATGCGAAAAAATATGGCTGGAACATTTTCATACCGAAGTTCGGGTATACTACCGACAATGCGGCCATGATTGCCATTACGGGATATTATAAGTTTTTGGACAAGGATTTTTGCACTATAGACAAACCCGCTTATTCACGGGTAACCATTAAGTAACAATTTAGAGAAAACAGATTATGTCAGTAGAAACCAAAACACTAAGTAAGGAGATAAGTGAAATTTTCTGGAGAGAAGGCTATACATTGGCTACTGCAGAAAGTTGTACGGCTGGTAACGTGGCAGCCATTATAACTGCTATCCCAGGTAGTTCTCGTTTCTATAAAGGTGGAATTATAGCCTACTCAGATGAGGTAAAGAAAACGCATTTATATGTAAATGCCGAAACACTGGAACAACATGGGGCAGTAAGTGAAGAAACCGTTGTGGAAATGGTAAAGGGTGCCATCAAGGCGTTGGATGTGGATTATGCAATGGCTACATCCGGAATTGCCGGTCCTGGCGGAGGAAGCCCGGAAAAGCCGGTCGGTACGATTTGGGTAGCAGCCGGAACAAAAGATGCGGTACTTACGGCTAAATTGACCGAAGATGAAGGTCGTGAGAAAAATATTCAGGCTGCAACGGCAAAAACCCTCCAATTATTGTTGGAATTATGCCAAAATCAAGGAAAAGAGGAGTAAAAGTTCAATTTGTTGAAAAAAGATTTGTTTATATAAAATAAAATCACTTACTTTGCACTCCGTTTGAGAGAACCATGGAATAAAACTATAAAAACTAGATAGAAATGTCGAAAATTTGTCAAATTACCGGAAAGAAAGCCTTGATAGGCAACAACGTTTCACACTCTAAGAGAAGAACAAAAAGAACTTTTGATGTGAACTTGTTTACAAAGAAATTCTACTATGTAGAACAGGATTGCTGGATTAGCCTGAACATCTGCGCTAACGGCTTGCGAGTTATTAACAAAAAAGGCCTGGATGCAGCGCTGAACGAAGCGGTAGCAAAAGGTTATTGTGATTGGAAAACTATCAAAATTATTGGTTAATTAAAAGGAGAGAAAGACTATGGCTAAGAAAGCTAAAGGAAACAGAGTACAGGTAATCCTTGAATGCACAGAAATGAAGGATAGTGGTATGCCGGGAACTTCTCGTTATATTACAACTAAGAATAGAAAAAATACCACTGAAAGATTGGAATTGAAGAAATACAATCCGATTTTGAAAAGAGTAACAGTTCATAAAGAAATTAAATAATAACAGACCATGGCAAAGAAAACAGTCGCAACCCTTCAGACAGGTAAAGAAGGACGTTCTTATACTAAGGTTATCAAAATGGTTAAGTCTCCGAAAACTGGTGCTTACGTTTTTGACGAACAAATGGTTCCTAACGAAAAAGTACAGGAGTTCTTCAAGAAATAATTTATCTTTTGAGATATAAAATGCTAAATAAAAGTTCCTTTCATTTAAATATGGAAGGAACTTTTTTTGTGTGAAAGCGAGAATAGTTATATCTTTGTGTCAGAAACTGATAAAAGTAAGTTGTATGGGATTTTTTAGTTTTTTCTCAAAGGAAAAAAAAGAAACATTAGACAAAGGATTGTCTAAGACCAAAGAAAGTGTATTTGGAAAAATAGCACGTGCGGTGGCCGGAAAATCAAAGGTGGATGACGAGGTGCTGGACAATCTGGAAGAAGTGCTTATTACGTCTGATGTGGGAGTAGAAACTACGCTGAACATTATCAAGCGCATTGAAACCAGAGTGGCAAAGGATAAGTATGTGAATACACAGGAACTGAACAATATCCTTCGTGAGGAGATTGCGGCGTTGCTGATGGAAAACAATACGGTGGATGCTGCCGATTTTGATGTGCCTCAGGATAAGACTCCTTATGTGATTATGGTGGTAGGCGTGAACGGAGTAGGAAAAACGACGACCATCGGTAAGCTGGCTTATCAGTTTAAAAAAGCCGGGAAAAAGGTCTATCTGGGTGCTGCAGATACTTTCCGTGCCGCAGCTGTAGAGCAGTTGGACATCTGGGGAGAACGTGTAGGTGTGCCGGTGATAAAACAGAAAATGGGAGCTGATCCGGCTTCAGTTGCTTTTGATACGCTGAGCTCTGCCAAAGCCAATAATGCCGATGTGGTAATCATTGATACGGCAGGACGTTTGCACAATAAGATTGGCTTGATGAACGAGCTGACAAAAATCAAGAATGTGATGAAGAAGGTAGTACCCGATGCTCCTCATGAAGTGTTGCTGGTACTGGACGGCTCTACCGGACAGAATGCATTCGAACAGGCCAAACAGTTTACTTTGGCTACAGAAGTAACCGCCATGGCTATCACCAAACTTGATGGAACAGCAAAGGGTGGAGTAGTGATTGGAATTTCTGACCAGTTTAAGATTCCGGTAAGATACATCGGTCTGGGAGAAGGTATGGAAGACCTGCAGATATTCCGTCGCCGTGAGTTCGTAGATTCATTGTTTGGCTCAACCACTGAAAAATGAGAAAGAATACAATCGATATAATTACTTTAGGATGCTCGAAAAATCTGGTAGATTCCGAAAAGCTGATGAAACAGCTGGAAGCTAACGGCTACAAGGTGACACATGACAGCGACCATCCGCAGGGAGAAATTGCCGTTATCAATACGTGTGGCTTTATAGGTGATGCCAAAGAGGAATCTATCAACATGATTCTGGAGTTCTGTCAGGCAAAGGAAGAAGGGCGCTTGAAGAAGCTTTATGTAATGGGCTGTCTTTCGGAACGTTACCTGAAGGACTTGCAGATGGAAATTCCGCAGGTCGACAAATTCTATGGGAAATTCAACTGGAATGAACTTTTGGCCGATTTAGGAAAGGCCTATCATTCTGAGTTTGCCATTGAGCGTCATCTGACGACTCCGAAGCATTATGCATACCTGAAAATATCAGAAGGTTGCGACCGTAAGTGTTCTTATTGCGCCATTCCTATCATTACCGGTAAACATGTGTCTCGTCCTATGGAAGAAATTCTGGACGAAGTGCGCTTGTTGGTTTCCGAAGGGGTGAAAGAATTTCAGGTCATCGCACAGGAACTGACCTATTACGGAGTGGATTTGTATAAAAAACAGATGTTGCCGGAGCTGATAGAGCAGATGGCACATATCCCGGGTGTGGAATGGATTCGTCTGCATTATGCTTATCCCGCTCATTTCCCGGAAGATTTGTTCCGCGTGATGCGTGAAAACGATAATGTATGTAAGTACATGGACATTGCCTTGCAGCATATCAGCGATAACATGCTGCAAAAGATGCGTCGCCATGTGACGAAGGCAGAAACCTATCAGCTGATAGAGAAGTTCCGTAAGGAAGTGCCTGGCATTCATTTGCGTACTACATTGATGGTAGGCCATCCGGGTGAAACGGAGCAGGATTTTGAGGAACTGATGGAATTTGTCCGTACGGCACGTTTCGACCGTATGGGTGCATTTGCCTATTCGGAAGAAGAAGGCACTTATTCTGCCAAGCATTATAAAGATGAGATTCCGCAGGAAGTCAAGCAGCAGCGTCTGGATAAACTGATGGAATTGCAGCAGGAAATCTCTGCCGACTTGTCTCATCGCAAGATTGGACAGGAATTCAAGGTAATCATTGACCGTAAGGAAGGTGATTATTATATCGGCCGTACACAGTTTGATTCACCGGAAGTCGATCCGGAGGTATTGATAAAGGTGGAAAATCACCGTCTGAGAATCGGCAGTTTCCATCGGGTAAAGGTGTACGATGCAGATGATTTTGATTTGTATGCTACAATCGTAAAATAAAATGACCAACAAGGAATTTATAGAAGAACTTTCCCGTCGTTTGGAGAAAACCGAAAAGGAAACAGCGTCTTTGCTGGCTTCTTTCACGGAGTGTGTGTCGCAGTCTTTACAGGAGAATAAGACGGTGGTGCTACAGGATTTCGGCTCGTTTGAGGTGGAGAAAAAGATGGAGTATATTTCTGTGAATCCCGTCACCAAACAGCGCTTTCTGGTACCTCCCGAACTGGCTGTCAGTTTTAAGTCGGCTACTTCGTTAAAAGGAAGGGTTAAAAACGTCTTGTCGGATGAATGATAAAATAACTTTACATGAACTTGTGGATTTATTTGCCCGTAAAAGCCAGTTGAGTCAGGCTGATGCGGCACTTTTTGCCAAGGAATTTCTGTCGCTGATAGAAGAAGCTTTGGCAAAGGACAAGTATGTAAAGGTGAAAGGTTTGGGTACGTTTAAACTGATTACGGTAGACGCTACTGAAGAAACGGTTCCCAGCGGACAGGAAACTACGGATAGCCAATCACATACGCGTGTTTCGTTTATTCCGGAAACCGGATTGAAGGATTTGGTGAATAAGCCTTTTGCGCATTTCCAGCCGGTACTGCTGAAAGATGAAGTGCATTTTACAGACTTGCCTGAGGGTGAAACCGAGGTGGAATCTCAAGAGACGGTAACCGAAGAAGAGAAGACCGGAGAAACCGATGTGGTAATTGAATCTCCAACAGAACCGGCTACGGAAGAAACTGATGAAGTATTGCCGCAAACGGAAGCTGCTTCTCCGATAGAAGAGGAACCTGTTCAGGCGCCAATAACGGAAAAGGTGGTTGCTGAGAAAGAGGAGGTGAAAGAAAAGCAGGAAGATACGTTGCCTGAAAAGGAAGAAAGGATTCCCGCTGCTGATCTGACTCCATCAGGGAAAGAAGACAATGTGCCGTGGTGTATGATTGCCTCCATCTTGCTGGCAGGTATTTTCATAGGAGGAATCGTGACATGGGTATTGACCTCGGGCCGAAGGTATATTCCGGAACAGGTGGTAGAGAAGTTGATGAACGAAACACAGAAAACGCCTGCACCTGTTGTGGTTTCGGATTCCCTGCAAGTGGCTGATACTTTAGTCGTAAAAACGGATTCTTCCTTGGTGCAGAAGAAGGATACCTTGAAAACCGTCGCGAAGAAAGAAGAAAAAACTCCCGCAGCTTCTACGCCTGTACCGAAAAGGGAAACCTTATCCGATACGGTTGAATACCAGATAACTGGAAATCAGGGCTCATATACCCTTAAACCGGGGGAGAGCCTGGTACGTGTGGCCCTGAAATTCTACGGAAATAAAAAACTATGGCCTTATTTGGTGAAGCACAATAAGGCTATTATCAAAAATCCGGATAACGTGCCGGTGGGTACTACAATTCAGATTCCGCAACTTACTCCTAAAAAATAACGAGAGAGGATGTGTCAAAATGATGCATCCTCTTTTTCGTTATAGAACCATCGGTTT
>ERZ840057.652-NODE-652-length-34445-cov-4.457400_pt1 | contig 34445 bp, 50 predicted proteins | sample MGYA00519907_ERZ840057 | MGnify/ENA primary metagenome ERZ840057 (study PRJEB31850, sample SAMEA3708862) | human gut metagenome | biome: human gut; feature: human-associated habitat; material: faeces | place: China | collected 2014 ...
GAAGAGAAGTACAAAGAAGAGGAAAATAATTAAGAATTAAAAATAAAAGAGCGGAACTTGCCACCGCTCTTTGCTAAATTATAGGAGCAGGCAAATTTATACAACGAAAGAGCTTTTTATAAAGGCAATGGAATGGAAAAGGAGATTGAAGATATTATAACGGCTGCGGTGGCAGCAGGTATTAAACAATACAGAGAAGAACGAAAAGAAGAAATTAGAGCTAATAAGTATCACGATACTTATACCCTAATGAAAAAGTATAAGAGTGCTAAGTATCACGCTGATAATGCTATTTCGGATAGCACGCAGCTTGATAGTGAATTCTTCGGGCGTGATGAGCATTTAGATAGCGTGAGACACACGCGAGCACAAACAATGTTAATGCTTGCACATATAGATAGCGTTCTTACAGAGATGAAAAGACGGCGTGAAGAACAGGGGAGAGAAATAGAATACACGGCTTTTAAAATGTATTTTATTGATGGAGTTGATTATGCCGAGATAGCCGAAAAACTAAACACAGGCAAGAACACACCTCGCCGTTGGATAAGCTCTATTATTGATGAGATGAGTACATTGCTTTGGGGGTATGAACTTGAAAGATTGGGCTGAAAGTTTTTATTTTGGCAGGCAGTGGCGAAAGACAAGAGATGAATTCTTGAAGTCGAAGAATTGGATGTGTGAGCGTTGTGGAGAAGCGGCAACAATAGCACATCATAAGAAATGGCTTACACGAAACAACATTAATGATGTTAATGTTACGTTGAACTGGAATAACTTAGAAGCATTGTGTCAAGACTGCCACAACAAAGAACACCACAGAAAAAGAAAACAAAAAAGATATATTGTGGACGAGAGCGGCAACGTGCTACCGCCCCCATTGTAGCACTTCGGGGTAGTCTGAATATAACCGAGTGTGAACCTAGATTTTACTCTGCAAGGGTCACGCGCGTGCGGTGTAGTATGGGGGTGTGGTGTGACATAGGGAAAGCGTGGTAAAAAGTTGGGGTTTACTTAGGAAACTCAAAGAAGTAAAATAATAGCGTGAAAGAGCGAGAAGCAAGCTGATAACAGCATTAAGCTTCTTGCTCTTTTTGTATTCTGTATTAAATCCCCTATACCCCAGCGCGAGAGGGTGCTGGGGTGAAAAAACAATAAAAGGGGGCATAAAATGGCACGAAAAAAGACAAAAGAAAAGCAAATTGAAGACGAAAAAAGTCGCTTAAAAGGCATTTTTAAAGATTTAGAAGAAAACAAACGCGAACTTGTAACACCACTAATTGAAAAAGCGGCGTTTATTTCTGTGGAGTTAGATATATTACAAAAAACTCTACAGGAAAACGGCTGGACGAGCGAGTACAAAAATGGTGAAAACCAGTATGGAACTAAAAAAAGTCCAGAGGCAGAAACGTATGTAGCACTGATTAAGAATTATACTGCAATTATAAAGCAACTAACAGAGCTAGTACCAGCCAAAAAAGAGAAGAGTAAGCTGGCAATGCTGAGAGAAGAATAATTGCAAGAGATTAATTACATACAAGAGTATTACAATGCGATAACGACAGGTAAAGTTATTGTCGGCGAGTGGATACGCAAGTTGTATGAAATCCTAATTAAAGGACTGGAGAGCGGCGAATACATCTACAATGCAAAGAAAGTAAATAAAGCAATAAGATTTATAGAGAATTTTTGCCACCATAATAAAGGCAGGAATGACCTTATTAAGCTTGAATTGTGGCAAAAAGCTATTATTGCCGCGATATTTGGCATTGTAGACGACAGCGATACAAGAATTTTTAGAGAAGTCTTTATTGTAGTTGCAAGAAAAAATGGAAAGAGTTTATTTGCAAGTGCGATAATCGCTTATATGGCGTTCATCGAGCCGGAGTATGGACAGGATATATACTGTCTTGCTCCAAAACTCGACCAAGCCAAGATTGTATACGGCAATTTCTGGGAAATGGTTAAGAGCGAACCAGAGCTAAAAGAAAATGCAAAAAAGCGCAGAAGTGACATATATATTGCAGATTATAACAATACAATACAACCTATCGCTTTTAATGCCAAAAAAAGCGACGGATTTAACCCAAATTTAACAGTTTGCGATGAAATGGCGGCGTGGTCGGGTGACGCAGGACTTAAGCAATATGAAGTTATGAAGTCCGCCTTAGGTGCGAGAAAACAGCCTATAATTCTAAGCTTGTCGACTGCTGGATACGTCAATGATGGCATATATGACGAGCTGATGAAACGCTCAACTGCTTTTCTTAAAGGCAGAAGTAAAGAACGCAGATTATTGCCATTCCTCTATATAATTGACGATGTTGAAAAATGGGACGACATAAAAGAGCTTATGAAGTCCAACCCAAACCTTGGGGTGAGCGTACAGCCAGACTTCTACCAAGAAGAAATTGCAGTAGCTAAAGGTAGCCTGAGTAAGAAAATAGAATTCTTAACAAAATACTGCAACATTAAACAGAATAGTTCTGTAGCTTGGTTAGATTACAATGTGGTTGATAAGGCGGCGGTGGACTATACGCTCGAAGACTTCCGCAACTGCTATGGAGTTGGCGGTATAGATTTATCGCAGACAACCGATTTAACAGCCGCTACAGCACTAATACAAAAAAAAGGCGAGTTGTATGCGTTTACACAATTTTTTATGCCAGCAAAGCGAATGGAAACATTACAAGCAGTGGACGGCGTACCTTATGGAATTTATGTAAAACAGGGCGTTTTAACCCTGTCGGGAGAGAGTTATGTAGATTACAGAGATGTATATAACTGGTATGTAGACTTAATAAAGAAATACAAGATAAGAATGTTAAAAATTGGATACGACAGATATAGCGCACATTATCTCGTAGACGATTTGAAGAAATTCGGCTTCCACACGGACGACGTCCACCAAGGGGAAAACCTAACCCCTGTCATAAGAGAGTTTGAGGGGATAATCAAGGATGAGAATTTTAAAATATGCAATAACAACTTGCTTAAAATCCATTTCCTTGATGTGGCGATGAAGCAGAACCTCGAAACTCGTAGAATTCGCCCAGTCAAGCTCGAACCTAAAGCACACATAGACGGCTTCGTGTCCGTGATAGACGCTATGACAGTAAGACAAAAATATTGGAAAGAGGTCGGCGCGTTGTTAAAAAATGAGAAAGTGGGGTGATAATATAGGAATATTCGATTATGTTTTTGGAAAAAAGAAAAAAGAAAAACAGCTAATAGATAAGTATTTTACTTTATTGAGTGGTTATAGCCCTGTCTTTACAACATTTGACGGCGGCGTGTACGAAATGGACTTAACAAGAACAGCAATTAATACATTCGCTACACACTGTAGCAAGCTGAAGCCTGAGATTGAGGGCGAAGCACTTAAACACTTAGAAAAAACACTACAGTTTAAACCAAATTTTTTTATGGACACAACCAAGTTTCTGGCGAGGGTAGCAACAATTTTGGAATGTGAACATACTGTATTTATTATCCCGATTGAGGACAGATTTGGCGAGCTGTGCGGCTGGTATCCTGTCCGCCCACAGTTCTCGGAGTTGATAGAGTATGACGGAAAGCCTTATTTGCGCTACCACTTCGCGAACGGCGAAAAGGCGTGCATTGAATACGAAAAAGTAGGGGTACTGACAACCCACCAGTATAAGAACGACATTGTAGGCGAAGATAACGACACCCTACAGCCAACCCTACAGTTAATACAGACAAGCAACGAGGGAATTATCAATGCTGTTAAGAATTCTGCTAATATCCGCTTCTTAGCAAAGATAGGTAATATCTTAGCAGAGGAAGACATAAGAGAAGAAAGAGACAGGTTCACAGCCGAAAATCTGACAGCAGATAATAAAAGTGGCTTACTTGTCTATGACAATAAATTTGAGGAGCTTAAGCCGATTGAAAGCAAGCCCTACACGCCTAACGCCCTGCAAATGCAACAGATACAGGAAAATGTCTGCACACACTTCGGGACTAATATGGACATATTACAAAATAAGTTTAACGAAGAAACGTGGGGCGCGTATTACGAGGGCAAAATTGAACCTTTTGCTCTACAACTATCTCTTGTTATGTCTAATATGTCTCTGTCCTTGGAACAGCTAGCAGATAATGCAATAACATTTAGTGCGAATAGATTACAGTATGCCAGCAATGCAACAAAATTACAGGTAAGTACACAGCTATTCGACAGAGGACTAATAAATAGAAATTCTGTAATGGACATCTGGAATATGCCGCACGTCACAGACGGCGATAAATACTATATTAGACGAGAATACACAGAAGTTAATCAACTCAACAATGACGAGCTGATTAATAATAACAATAACGAAAGCAAAGAACTGGACAGCGAAGATAATAAAAAGCAAGCTGAGACAGGCAATAAGGAGAATGGCAAAAGTAACAGTGAATAAAGAGTACAGAAGTATCACAATGCCGCTTACTGTAACGGCAACAGGGCAGAAGCTTTTAGAAAGCGAGTACTACGTTGAGGGCTACGCTACAACATTCAACAGCCCTTACGAGTTGTATAGGATTGGCGACAAAAAGTACTATGAAGTAATAGACAGGCACGCGCTTGATAATGCAGATATGAGCGATGTTATTATGCAGTACGACCACACAGGTCGCATATATGCTCGAAACAGCAACAATACATTACTGCTTAATATTAATGACAGAGGATTATTAATAGCCGCAGACTTAAGCAAGACACAGCTTAGCAGAGAGCTGTATGAAGATATTAAAGCAGAAATGATAAACAAGATGAGTTGGTCTTTTATCGTAAAAAAAGACAAATACGATAAAGCCACAAGGACAAGAACAATCCTCAAAGTAAGCAAAATCTACGATGTTAGCGCGGTAAGCGTTCCAGCAAATGACGATACAACAATATCTGCAAGAGATTACTTTAACGCACAGCGTGAAAAGGAACAGCAGATGATTAAAAGAATTGAAGCACTAAAAATATTAAGTACGATTTAAAAAAGGAGAAAAAATGAGATTAAAAGAAATTGAACAGAGATTAGCGGCAATCAAGGAAGATATCGAAAAAAGAGCAACTGAATTAACAGCAGAGGAAATAGCAGGATATGAAACAGAAGTAAAAGACTTACAGGAAGAACGTACACAGCTGTTAGAGCAGCAGGAAAAAAGAACAAAGTTACTCGCTTCCCTTGCGAATAACGATATTACAGATACAACAAGCGGAACAGTACCGACTATTGTACAAAGCTTTAAAGAAAAGAGAACAGCCGAAAATCCGACAGATACTAAGGAATACCGTACAGCGTTTATGAATTTTGCGTGTCGCGGTACAGCTATGCCGCTGGAAATGAGGACAGGTGAGAACACAACAGTTGCAGATACAGGCGCGGTAATTCCTAACACAATTATGCAGGAAATAATTGTAAAAATGGAAAGCTACGGCAATCTTTACGCTGGCTTTACTAAGCTTAATATACAGGGTGGTGTTGCTATTCCAATCGCAGATATTAAGCCTGTAGCTAAGTGGGTAGGAGAAAACAGTAGCGAAGACCAGAAGCTTGGTGCTAATAACTCGATTGTCTTTAATTATTATGGTATAGAGGTAAAGATAAGCCAGAGTATTCTCGTCAATGTTACTACTTACGAAATGTTCCAGAAGCTCTTTATCCCTCTCGCAACAGAGGCAATTGTTAAGGGTATAGAAATAGCGGCAATTAATGGCGAGGGCGCAGACGGCAGTAAAATGCTTGGCGTTACTAAGGACACAAGAGTTACTAATGTTGCAACACTTACAGAAAAAGAAATCTCGAGTTGGAGTGGCTGGCACAAGAATGTTAAGAAAAAGATTAAGAAAGCTTATAGAGATGGAATATTTATTCTTAATCAGTCGACTTTTGATAGTTACATAGACGGAATGGTAGATAGCAACGGACAGCCGATAGCAAGAATTAATTATGGAATAAATGGTGAGGAAAGCTATCGTTTTATGGGACGTGCTGTCGAGACAGTAGAAAGCGACATACTCCCAGACTATGATGATGCTTCGGACGGCGATGTTATCGGAATTTATATGAAACTTTCTGATTATGTATTTAATTCTAATATGGCTATGACTGTGGTTAAGTGGACAGACCACGATGATAACAAGGTTAAAAACAAGGTGATGATGATTGTGGACGGCAAGCTTGCGGACGCCAATGGTGTCATTCTGATTAAGAAAAAGGTACAGGAAGTGTAATGCAGGCTGATTGAGAGGTGCAAAATGTTAAAAGAAGAATTGGAAGCTCTTACAGTCGAAGAGCTTAAACAGATGTTAAAAGACAAAGGACTTGACGAAAAGGGCAAGAAAAGCGAGCTTGTAGAGAGAATTCTGGCAGCAGAAGAAGCAGATACAAGTGAAATTTCGGCAGCAGAAGAAGCAAATACAAGTGCGAATGTGTCCAATTCGGACACAAGCAAAGACACTGTAACTGTTAAAGTGGTAGACACTTACAAAGATAAGGAAAGAGGAAACACCCAGCGCATTAATGACACATTCGAGGTTAAAAGTGAGCGTGCAAAACAGCTTGTTGCGGCTGGTGTTGCGATAATCGTATGACAGATATTGTTAATACTATAAAGGGCGCAATGCGAATGAGCATTGCGTCTGACATAATAGACAGCGATATATACAATTGTGTACAAGCTTGCAAAGTAGATTTGACACTTGCAGGAGTTAAGAAGCTGGACGACAGCGACCCACTCGTGTTAGCGGCAGTTACAGCGTACGTTAAAGCGGATTTTAATTACAATAACCTCGGCGAACGCTACAAACTTACTTACGACACATTAAAGACACGTCTCGCGCTGGCAGGGAAGTACAATAAAGAGGTCGAAGATGATAACAGAGATAACGCTAATAAGCAGAATTAACGCAACAGAAGACAAGAAGACTAAAGTGCTTGCGGAGATAGAAAGCATAACACAGAAAGAGTTTTCCACCGCAGGAGAAAAAGGCATAAAACCAGCATTTAAAATTGTAATGTGGCGGCACGAATATAATAACGAGACAGAGCTTGAGCACAATGGACAACGCTTAACAGTATACAGGACATACGACAAGATAACAGAGAATAAAATTGAGCTGTATACAGAAAAAAGGGCAGGCAGAAGATGAATGAAGTTATAAATGTAGATGATACTGCAACGGCTATAGCACAGGCACTTACAGAGTATAACCAGGAAGTAGCGGACAAAACTAAGAAAGTTGTAAATAAAGTTACACGCGAAACTGTAGAGACTCTGCAACGCATAAGCCCGAAGCGTACAGGAAAATACGCAGAAAACTGGACGAGAAAAAAAGGCTACGAAGACACGCGAACCCGAAGAAATACAATTTACAATGATAAGAGATACCAATTAACACATCTTTTAGAGTTCGGACACGCTTCCAAATACGGCGAGGTTAAAGGAATTCCACACATTTCCATAGCCAACAAAGAAGCCCAAACTAAGTTAGAACAGGAAGTTAGAAAGGCACTTGAATGAAAGAAAATGTAATTATACAGCGAATTAAAGATGTAGGACTTCCTTATACAGAAGTAGAGTTTAAAGAGACAATAGAAACGCCATTCCCAGAACTTCCATATCTGATATATATTAAGCCGTTAATAGAACTTAGAAAAAGTGATGACGGCATTATGTTTATTAAACGCATTAAAATGGCTATAGAGCTGTACACGGACAGAAGCCCAGATGAGAAGCTGGAAGAAAAAATAGAAAAAGAGGTATTAAAAGATACAGAGTACACTAAATACCAAACCAAGCTCGAAAACGAGGACATTACACAAACAGCATATGAATTTAACTTAATAGAGAAAGGAAAAATAAAAAATGGATAGTGAAAGAATAATATTAGGGAGCGGCAAGCTTTATTGTGTGCAGTTTACAGGTGAAATCCCAGAAGACGCAGTTATAGAAACAGAGGAAAATGAGCTTGCACACATTAAAGGTGGCGCAAGCTTAGAATACAAAGCAGAGAGTTACACAGCTGAGGACGACCTCGCGCTCGTAAGAAAAACAAGACTAACTAAAGAAGAGGTAACCTTAAAAGCAGGCTTATTAACTTGGTGTGGTAATACACTTAAGAAGTTGTGTTCAACGGCGAGAGTTACAGAAACTAAGATAAAACGAACTGTTAAAATAGGCGGCATTAAGAACCAAACAGATGAAAAATATCTTCTTCGCTTCTTGCACGAGGATAGCGAAGACGGCAATATACGAGTAACGATTGTTGGCAAAAATGAAGCAGGATTTAGCTTTAGTTTTGCCAAGGACGCAGAAAGCACACTTGAGCCAGAGTTTAGCGCACACCCAATGGACAAGGACGGAACATTAATAATCTTTGAAGAAGATATTATAGAAGAGGTATAAAATGGCAAACAAGTACTTTGATTTTGGAAAATTAAAAAGAAGCTTCTACAACACTAAGTTATATGACGGCACAACACTCATCGTGGAAATGCCGAAGAAAAGAACATTCGAGAAAATGCAGGAAGTGGCAGAAGCGGATAAAGATGATAACAGTATAGAAGCTTATAACAAGCTCCTGGAGCTAATGGCGGAAATTCTTAGCAATAACCGCAACAAGAAAAAGATAACAGTTGAGTATCTTGAAAAAGCAGGATATACAATAGAAGATATTGTTACATATATAAGCAATTACACAGATTTTGTTAATTCTATATCAAAAAACCCAAACTAAAAATACCGCACTGTCCGATACAGACAAACAACGATAGCAGTGCGGTACACTACGAATTACAGACATTACCAGAAAAACTAGTTATAGATTATCTTAATATCTCTATATGTGATGTGCAAGATATGCCTATAGACCTGTATTTATTCTTTATGCGAGAAGCTTTTATTAGCAAAATGCTGGAAACGAAAGAGGGACAAGAGTACCTTGAGAACTGTTGGCGATTAGAACAGACCAAGCCAGACAGGCAGAAGATACGCGAAAAAATGAAAGAGCGATAATTGGGGAATATTAAAGGAATTACAATAGAAATTGGCGGCAATACAACCAAATTGTCGCAGGCATTATCTAATGTAAATAAAGAGAGCAGTGCATTACAAAAAGAGCTTAAAGAAGTAGATAAACTGCTTAAACTCGACCCGACCAACACGGAGTTACTTACCCAAAAGCAAACTTTACTTAAAAATGCAATTGCAAGCACAAAAGATAAATTAAATACACTTAAAGAAGCGGAGAAACAGGTACAGGAGCAGTTTAAAAATGGCGAGGTATCCGAACAGCAGTACAGAAGCTTACAACGGCAGATAGTAGCGACAGAACAAAGCTTAAACAGCTTATATAAAGCTACAAGTAATAGTTCTGTGGCTTTGGAAAAAATAGGAGCAGGAGCGGACAAGCTATCCGACAAAGCAAGCAACTTATCTAACAAGCTAAAGCCTGTAAGCACTGCGGCAATCGCCGCAGGAACAGCAAGCTTGCTTGGAGCTTCTAACTTCGAGGACGCTATTGCTAAGGTATCTACAATAGCAGACGCAAGTGTCGTAAGTATAACAGATATGAGTACAGCGATTATGAAGCTGTCCAATGATACAGGACAATCCGCGACAGATATAGCAGAAGCAGTATACAACGCAATATCGGGCGGTGTAAATACTGCGGACGCCGTGACATTTGTAGCAAACGCCACAAAGCTTGCGAAAGCAGGTTTTACAGACACTGCAAACGCTACGGATATTCTTACAACCGCTCTAAATGCCTATGGGCTGTCTGCGGAAAATGTTACAAGCATAAGTGATATGCTTATAACAACGCAGAATTTAGGTAAGACAACTGTAAACGAGTTAGCGAGTGCAATGGGTAAAGTTATTCCAACGGCGAACGCTAACAACTTGCAAATAGACCAGCTTTGTACAGCTTACGCAGATATGACTGCGAAAGGTATAGCGACCGCAGAAAGCACAACTTACTTGAATTCTATGTTTAACGAGCTAGGCAAGGGCGGCACGACAGTAGACAGCATATTGAGAGAGAAGACAGGAAAGTCATTTTCGGAGTTAAATGCAGACGGCGCAATCTTAACAGATAGCTTGCAAATCCTTAAAGACAGCGCAAATGAGACAGGTAAAAGCTTTGGCGACCTGTGGAGCAGTTCAGAAGCTGGTAAAGCGGCTACCGTACTTCTTGGTAACAGCACAGAAGAGTTTACAGATATTCTTGGACAAATGCGAGACAGCACAGGAGCTACAAGCGAAGCGTTCGACAAGCTCGACACAGATAGCAATAAAGCTAAGATTGCACTTAACCAAGCTAAAAATGCCGCGACTGACTTAGGAACACAGGGACTTGAACTTGTAAGACCACTGTTAGAGAAAGTAACAGAAAAGATAAAAGAGTGTACAGAGCATATTGCAGGAATGTCGGACGAGCAAAAGCAGACACTAGATAAAGCTATAGGTGTTGCGGCAGTACTAGCACCTCTTGCACTTGTAATAAGCAAAGTGTCCTCTACTGTTAGCAATGTAACACAAGTGTGCAAGGATTTAAGACCAGTTATATTACTGCTTAATAATGCAATAGCGGCAAACCCTATTGTGTTAGTTATTACCGCAATAGTTGCATTAATAGCAATTCTTGTGACGATGTACAATAAGTGCGAATGGTTCAGAAATGGCGTAAATGACATTTTTGGCAATATACAAGAATTTGTATCTGGTGCGATAGAAAACATAAAGACGTTCCTAGACAATATCTGGACGAAAATACAGGAAGTGTGGGGCTATATAGAGCCTTACGTCCAGACGGCAAGGGACTTTGTAGCGCAGATTATAAGCGATATTACCCAGATTTTTTCTGATGCTTGGGAAATTATCAAGCTTGTTTGGGACTTGGTTAGTCCGTATTTTGAAACAATAATTAATAATATTAAGATATATTTTTCAACAGTCAGCGAAATTCTAAGCATTGGTTTCAAGCTGGCGTGGGAGATAATTAAAAGTATCTGGGACTTAGTTAGCCCATTTTTCTCGGCGGTTATAGAGACAATAAAAAGTATCTTTTCGGTAGTTGGAGAAGTTCTAAGCTCTGGATTTAAACTTGCTTGGGAAATTATTAAAAATGTCTGGAGTGTTGTAGGTGCGTACTTCTTAATGGTATGGAATACCATAAAAAACATCTTCGCAGTAGTTAAAGATGTTTTGTCGGGCGATTTCGCAGGTGCGTGGGAAGCAATTAAAAATATCTTTGCAGGCTTCGCCGATTTCTTTTCGGGCTGTTGGGAAGCAGTTAAAAATATATTCGGGGCAGTTATAGAATTTTTTGGAAACATCTTCGGATCCGCGTGGGAAGCAGTCAAAAATGCGTTCGCGAATTTTGGCGATTTTTTCGATGGCCTGTGGGGACGAATTAAAGATACATTCTCGAACCTGGGCGAAAGTATCGGCGACGCAATAGGAAGCGCAGTAAAAACAGCAATTAACGGCGTAATCGCAACAATAGAAAATACGATTAACGGCGCAATAAGATTAATTAATAAAGCACTTAACCTTATTAATAATATTCCCGGTGTAAACATTCCGAACATACAGGAATTAGACTTGCCACGATTAGCTCACGGCGGCGTTATCGCCGAGGGCGACGCGCTAATCGCCGAAGCGGGTCCAGAGGTTGTTAAAATGGTAAATGGCAAGGCAATAGTAACGCCACTTACACCGAGTGCAAAAAATACAGCGTTAGGCAAAGAAGACAAGACTAACAACACAACTAATAATATTAATCTTAATATCGAACACTTCGAGAATAATCGACAGACAGACATTAAGGAATTAACAGAGGAAATGCTACAAACAGCAGAAGAATTAAAGGAAAGGGACGACAGAGTATATGCGTGATTATCTTAACAGCTTTACATACAAAGGAATAAATTCGCTCGATATGGGGCTTATAATTGCAGAAAAAAGCAACGCATATAACAAAGCGGATCCTGTAATCGAGACTATCAGCGTGCCAGCAAGAGGCACGTTGATAGTTGATAACAGGACGGATGAACTCGATAACCCACAATTTAATGATTATACAGAGAAATACATCTGTTATATAGATATAGATATGCTGGGGATAAGCTTAGAAGAACACGCACGCCGCTTGTATGCTTGGCTCTACAGTGGTGATATATCCTTTAGCGAGCTGTATGACACATATGATGAAGATTATTACACTCTTGCTTATGTTAGTAGCAATGCAAGCATAACAGACTTAGCACGCCGCTTATTAGGTAAAATAGAGATAGAATTTACCTGTAAAGCATACAAGAGGAGCATTAAAGGCGATAAGCTAATAACACTAACAGAAGCGACAACACTTAACAACCCAGAAGCGTTTACATCGCTTCCGTACATTAAAATCTACGGAAGCGGCAACATTACGCTGAGTATTAATAACAGGTCGCACGCCTTTAAAGATGTAGATGGATATATAGAGATAGACAGCGAACTGATGAACGCCTATAAAGATAAGCAACTGCAAAATAATAAAATGCTTACAACACTATTTCCAAAATTAGCGGCAGGAGCTAACAATATAAGCTGGATTGGAAATGTGACAAAAGTAGAAATAATACCGAGGTGGACAAAATTATGATACCAATTCTGTACGACAAAAGAGAAACTGAATTCGCAACAAACGGAATAGGGCTTCTTATAGACGCAGTAAGCTGTCTCGTTACAGAAGAACGTAACAGCACATACGAGCTTACACTTGTATATCCACAGAATGGACACCTTGCAGAATACATAGAAGAAGACAGCATTGTTAAGGCAAAGGCAAATGATACAGATGAGTTACAGCTCTTTAGAATATACAAAACAGGAAAGCAGATAGGTGACAACACAACGTACTACGCAGAACATATAAGCTACGAGCTTACCGCTAATCCTGTAGAGCACTTTAATGTAAGCGGAGTTAATGCACAGCAGGCATTAACAGAGCTGTTAAAACAAGCGATATTTCCGCACAAATACACAGGATACAGCAATATAACAACAGTAAATAAGACAAGTATAAATGAGGTTATTAGCATAAGAAAAGCGCTCGGCGGTATAACAGGAAGCTTATTAGATGTCTGGGGTGGCGAATACCACTTCGATAATTACAAGGTAGAATTATTAAAGAACCGAGGGCATAACAACGGCGTTACAATTGCCTACGGCAAGAACCTAGTAGACGCCAAGCAAGAAAAGAATATTGCCAATGTGGTGACAGCAATATTCCCTTATGCTTACTACAAGACAGAAGAAGCGGAAGAAGAGACTTATGTATCTTTAAAAGAAAAAGTACTAATACACCCAGATAGCAACATCTACGCATATACAAGATGTGAGCCTGTGGATTTTAGTGATGAATTTGAAGATGGCGAAATAATAACGCAAGACGCATTAAGAGAAAAAGCACAAAAGTACATAGATAATATGTCTATAGAACCAGATATTAACATAACCTTGTCTTACGCACAGTTAAAGAAGACTAAAGATTATAAGAATATAGAAGTTATGGAAAGTATAGCTCTATGCGACATTATTAATGTGCGAATAGATAAACTTAATATTAATGCAACAGCTAAAGTTGTTAAGACAACATACAATTCTATTAAAGAGCGGTTTGAGAGTGCGGAAGTAGGAAGTGTAAGAACTAATCTTGTTAAGCAACTTAATGCGAAGCAGAAAGAGACACAGGAAAGTATAGAAGTTAGCAAGAGCCGCACAGAGAAGATAAAAGAAACTATAGAGAAAACAATTAAAGATGTAACAGCAGCAATTACAGGCAATAGCGGCGGTTATGTAGTCCTTTACCCGGAGAAGAACCCGCAGGAAATATTAATATTAGATACCCCGAATATTAATACAGCTAAAAATGTCTGGCGTTGGAATTTAGCAGGACTGGGACATAGTTCCAACGGCGTAAATGGAACATTTACAACAGCTATAACAGCGGACGGGCAGATTGTAGCAGACTTTATAACCGCTGGAAAATTAACAGGGAAAATCTTAGCGGCTGGCACTGTGTACGCAGAAGCATTAGATGTAGAGTATAAGAATTCTGTTAAGGAGTATACAGATAACGCAAAGCAAGCGGCAATTAAAACATCTTCTACAGAGATAAAGAATACAGCAGAAGAACTAAAGTTAATTGCTAAGGGCATTAAAGAAGATAACACACATAATTATGTGGATAACCCTAAATTTAGTGGAAATTTTGGCGAGGATAACTTTTTGTGGGGGACGAATACAAGCGATAACACAGTTATAACGGATACAACGCTTGGCAGATGTGTAAAGTTAGTAAGATACACAGATCCGTCCTACATATATATAAATGTGGGAAAGTTGGCAGCAGGAACATACAGAGTAACATATAAAGCGGCAACAATAAAAGGACAAGAGCCACGAACAACAACTCGTGCAAGTTTTCGCTCTGCCACTATAACAAGCCGGAGCGGACAGCTCAAATCTGATGAATGGACAACAATAGAGAAAGACATAACAATAACAGAAGCTAACTCGAACATATTATATATATATGCTAACAGTATGAATAGCACTCTCTTAGTAACAGATGTTAAAGTGTTAGGCTTACTAAGCACATACACAGAAACGCAAGTTAAATTAAGAGATGAATTAATAGAATTAGAAGCTAAAAGAGCAAAGACAGCTGAGGGCGAGCTAAAAGCTTCAATTGCAGTAAATGCGGAAAGCATAACGAGCTGTGTAACTAAAGATAGTATAAGCAGCTATATTAAGCAATATTACGATAAGGTAATAGTGGCATTTAACAACAATTCTAAGTACGTCCAGATTAACGCTGGCGAGATTGCAATCTATGACGGTGCAATTGAGGGACAACAGTTGAGAAGCAAATTCGACCAGAACGGCAATAACTTCTGGCGTGACGGCTATTTTGTCGGAAAAATAGGTACAAACCAATGGGAAGACGATAAAACCCACAAGGGCTTGTCGTTCGATTTAGAACTACAGGGGAAGTATATGTGTTGGGCGCGAAAAACAGAAGTACTAGGAAGTTATAAAGTTGTTTGGTGCTATTCTAGGGCTGGCAGTATACACAATGAGGAGGGTTTGCATTTTGGCGCAGACATCTACGCACACAACTATAAAATGCAAGATGTTAATTTAGTTAATGCCAGGACAAATGGATATACTACAGTAAGCAAAAAAATCCCAGTTGTAACAAGCATAACTAAAAACGATGATGGCTCATTGACGTGGACATATAGCAGTATCACAGTTCGCGGCGGTTTAGTTACAGCCGCGCCTAATAGCTCGGAGGACATTTAGAATGGATAAAACAGAGGAAAAACAGGAAGAAAAATTAATAGTAACAGAAGCAGAAGAACCAAAAACGGAAGAAGCGGAAGAAGTAAGAGAGGAGACTGTTAGATTTGGATAATACAGATAAAACAAAGGAAAAACAGGAAGAAAAGAAAGTACCTCTTAATGTAACTATTACAGCGGCAAGGGCAGATATGCAAATGGCTATAGTAGATATAGAGCAGAGATATGGACTTCCAGCGTATTTAACAGATTTAATCTTAACAGCGTGCTTAAGCGATGTGAGGGATTGTGCAACGAAAGAGTTAATTAATAGATAAGGAAAGAAAAATGACGAATGTGCAGGAAATAACAGTAGCAATAGACGATAAACCGCCTTTCGAGTACATTATAAGTAAAGAGGGCGAAGCGGACAGCAGAATAATTAAAGTAGGATTTATCGAGAATAATATCGAATATAAAATCCCTGCCAACACGACAGCGAAAATTAAAATCTACAAGCCAGACGGCAACAAGATTTTAACCGATTGCACAATTACAGATAATAAGGTTGTATGCACACTAAGCGAGCAAATGTTAAGCGCGGCAGGTGTCGGAAAAGGCGAAATCTTATTGTATAACAATAGTAGCGTCCTCATCAGCGCGACATTCTACATTAAAATTGTGGAAAGTGTGTACAAAAACCACACGCTAATAAGCGACAATGACTATTTCAGCTTAAATAAGATAATGATAGAGACTATACAGGTAAGAGAGTCTCTTGAAAATGCTTATAAGATTGCGGAAACACAGGGAGAGAAAGCAAGCGAAGCGGCAGACAAAGCAAACACCGCCGCAACGGCGGCAAATAAAGCGGCGAGCGCGGCAAACACGGCAACCAGCGCGGCGAATACGGCAACTACTGCGGCAAAGACAGCAACGACAGAAGCACAGACAGCAACCGCAGAAGCAAATAAAGCAACAGCGGCGGCAAATAAAGCAACAGCAGACACTACAGAAGCTCTAAATACAGCACAGACAGCATTAAATACAGCACAGACAGCGATTAGCAACGCGCAGGCGGCAAAAGCTACAGCAGACACAGCAACCGCAGAAGCGAATAAAGCAACAGCGGCGGCAAAGACAGCAACAACAGAAGCACAGACAGCAACCGCAGAAGCCAAGACAGCAACTGCGGCGGCGAATAAAGCGGCAACAGATACCACAACAGCAATCAGTAATGCAAAGACAGCGACAGCGGAAGCAACTAAACAGGCAGAAGCGGCAAAGAAGACAACAGACGAAATGCGAGAAACTGTAACAGAAGCTAAGACAAATGCTACAGTATATATGTCTAATGTACAGACATATGTTAATACAGCAAAAGAATACGCCGCCGCCGCCAAAACTGCCTCAGACGGCATAAGCGGCGCACTTAAGCCAAAGGGTACAGTTACCTTTGCACAGTTGCCTGCTATTACTTCTGTAGAAGCTGGAAGTATGTACAATATTAGTACAGAATTCACTTCTACGTCCTTATTTAAGGACGGCGGTAATATAATATACCCAGCAGGAACGAACGTGTATAAGACAACAGATAACTTCTGGGATTGCTTAAGCGGCGAACTGAGCGATTATCTTATGCGTGCAGATATAGACGAAGCAGTAGAAGGAGCAATGCCAGCTTACACAGCAAGCACAGAACTGACAGAGCTTGTTACAGGCGAAAGCATTAAAACTGCGTTTGGAAAGCTTAAGACGGCTGTTAAGAATGTTATAACTATTGCTAAGCTGTTAGGAACTACAGATATAAGCAAGATAGGTGGCGGAACAGTAACAGGAGCTATAAGCACACTTAATGCAAAAAAAGCAACAGATATAGGCGGCGCACCTACGAGCCACGCAAGCAGCACAACAACCTACGGGCAGGCGACAGGTACGAACTACGGACACGTTAAACTGAGCGATACAATCGGTAGTCCCATGGGAGCGGCTAACAATGGGCTTGCGGCTTCCCAATATGCCGCGTACCAGCTATACGCAAGAATTCCAAAAATGAGTGTATCTGGAACTACATTAACCATAACAACTAAAAGCTAAGAGGTATAATATGGGAATAATAGCAAATACAAGCAACATAGATACTGTTATATACAATGGAACAGAAATAGAGGAAGTTATATACAACGGCGTTGTCGTGTGGAAGAAAGTCCAAGCGATGTATGATTATAGCAGTTTTGGTACGTTTGTAGGGCTATACGGAACTACACATTTTTTATTTAGGCAAGGGACTGCTGATATAATTAACGTAGTAAATATATCTACTTTTAAAAACGAAGCCGATTTTGGTTATAAATATCACAGTTCGAATGAATTTGAAGCGATAAAAAGCGGCACATTATACTGCAATCAGTATGGCGATGATTATTCTGCAAATGAATTAGCCGGATGGGAAATTAATTGTATTCGCAACGCTAACAGCACTCCAGAGACTACAATTAACTTTCCGATAAAAGGCGACACAGCAAATAAAATCGAGCAGGATTATATGACTATGGACGGACTTGACTTTGATACTCTGTGGGGCGATATGTACGCAATTAATTATACAACTAATAAGTTAGTGGTAAAAATGCGAGCGGACTACTATGTCCAAAAGGATACAGGTACAGACAATTGGGCAGACTATTACAGGACGGTATACATAATCGAAATACCAATTGTTAACGAAAGTACATTAAATTTTAATGCTGGTAAAATTATTAAAGAGTTTAACAAGGATTATACAATCGAAGAACCAGGAAGTTACGAGGACTTTAACAGCGAATATTATTATAATACTTACACACAGGATTTATACAGGATATGCAGTAGAGAAGATAACGACGGCAATACAGTGGAATTCTTTAAAATCAACAGTGCAACTAATACCGCCTGGGGCGGATTACCTGTGACGCAAATACCTGTTTCTAATATAATAAAAGGTGCGGAATTTAGCTTTAAGGACATTGACGCAACCTTGTCTGTCCCTTATGCTGCATTAAAAGGTACATTAGATATATATGTATTTAACAGCAATGAGCTGGTTAAGTCTACACTAACAGACAGCGACCTGTGTACAGGGACGACAAAAAATATTGTCGTAAAATATAATGGAGAAGATGTATACATAGCGAACACAACTAAGAAGATAATAAAGAAATTAAAGTTTAACGAAAGCACATTTGTGGTAACTCTATAAAAATAAAAAACGTACTAACCACAAAAGTTAGCACGCTTTAAAATATACTTATTACAACAATATAATAGCACAACAACAGTAAAAAGTGAAGTGCGAACAAAAGTGTATATAAAAGGAAAAAGAAAAATGAAAACAAAAATCTGCGTTGCATTCGGTGCACTCGGTGGAGCAATTGCGACGGCTCTCGGTGGCTGGAACAGCTCTTTAACAACATTGGTTGTATTTATGATTATCGACTATGTTAGTGGTATTGCTGTGGCTGGCATATTCCACGCAAGCACCAAAACAGAAAGCGGCTCTCTTAAGAGCATTGCAGGCGCAAAAGGGCTGTGCAAGAAAGCAGTAATACTCTTATGCGTGTTAATTGCTTATCGTTTAGATATAGCGGTAGGAACTACATATATAAGAGAGGCTGTAATTATTGGATTTATGTCCAATGAGCTAATTAGCATAGTTGAAAATGTCGGGCTTATGGGCGTTCCTATGCCGACAGTAATAACTAAAGCGATAGATGTTTTACAGAATAAGAGTAAAGCAATGGAAGAATAGGAGTAAAAAGGTATGGAAAAAATTAAGTGCGGAGACTTCGCAAAGTGGAACGGCGATGTCGACTGGAACAAAGTAAAAGCGGCAGGGCTGACACACGCAGTTCTGAAAGTAATTAATAAACAGCTTGAACCCGATGAACAGTTCGAGAACAACTGGCGTGGTTGCCAGCTCACAGGTGTTCATATCTGTGGCGTGTACAACTATGTATACACACCTACAGTTGAGAAAGCAATTGAAGCCGCTAAGAAAGTAATAGAAATTTTAGACGGCAGAAAAGTAACTGTATATATGGACATCGAAGATGTAGTTATGCGCTACTTAGAAAGCGGAATAATAGACATTATTAAGGCATATAAGCAGGTAATCGAAGAAGCTGGCTGTACATTCGCTATATATACAGGAATGAGCTTCTTTGGCTCTTACATTAAGCCTTACGCAGACGAGGAAGTGTTAAATTATAACTACTGGATAGCAAGGTACAAAGATTATGAGCCAATGACCTTAGCGGATGAGCCAGAAGAGAGTAGAAAGCCGCTTGTTGTTAATAATCTTGTAGGCTGGCAGTACACAAGCGTAGGCAGAATAGACGGCGTGAGCGGCAACGTGGACTTGTCTGAATTCTATGGTATGCACGATGATTGCGACGCTGATAACAATACTGAGCAGGAAGAAAACAATAACAATCCTGTTAATATTACATATGCGGCTTATACAGACAAATGGTGGGACGAAGTAACTAACCGCGATGATTGGGCTGGTAAGTGCGACAACGCAGCTATTAAAGGGCTTGCTGTTAGAGTGGACAGAGGAAGTGTTAAGTATAGAGCACACACAATTAACGGCGACTGGCTTCCTTATGTTACAGGTTACGACCTTAACGACACAAACAATGGATTTGCGGGTGATCTTGTTAATGCAATCGACGCTGTAGAGATTATATATTATACAAGCGAAGAAGAAGCGACAAGAGGCGAGTGGAAGTATGTACACTATATGACTTCCGCTTTTAGCAACGACAAGTTCTACCCAGAGCAGATAGACAACATTAAAGATAATGGTATGGACGGATATGCGGGTGTATTCGGAAATCCTATAGACAAAGTCCAGATGTGGGTAGAGTAATACATAACAATTTTAAGAGGGGTTCGCCCCTCTTTTTTAATGCAAAAAATTTTTAAAAATATGCTTGACAAAATAGGCGTAAGCGACTATTTTATAAGTATAAAGAGTAGTCGCAAACGACTACAAGTAAAAAGGAAGAGAGGTAATGGTTATGGAATATACATTAACAGAATTCGGAAAAGACAAAGGTTATAAAATCGGAGAGCGGGAACTCTATAGAATAATAGATATAGTATTCCCAACCAGAGATTACGGCGAGGGCTGGCACGAGGAAACTTGCGGAAACCTCTGGGAAAAGGCAGACAAAAAAAGAAACTATCTTAAGTTAAGAAGATATAGGAACTACAAAATACGAGGAGAAGAAGACCTCGGCTACTACGATTATATAAGGGAAGCTTATATAGTAACAAGCTACAGAACGGTAGTGACCGATGTAATAGAAAAATATAACGAAATGGAAAAGGAGAATTAAAATGAGAACTGAAATGAAAATGACGGACGAGATAAAACTTGTAAAGCAGTTGGCAAAATTAAATATATTGTGTGTAAGGTATGTAGAAAGACATACTAATCTTATCTGTCCGACTTGGAGAGATGTGGAAAGGGTTATAACGGCTAATAAATTAACTTGCACATACAGCTACGCTGTAGATAACCTGTATAAAAATATAAAAAAGCTGTGTAAAAACAGCAACTATCTTATGAGCGAAGTGATTAAACTCAAAGAAGAAATAGAGAATAGCAATATTAAAGAACTGAGATTTGGACTTGAGCCACAAAAAAAGTTTACGGAGCTGGAAAGCGAGCTTGATATGGAGTTGACAAAGTATCATCTGCTGTATAACTCGGACACAGTAGAAATAAAAAGAGTGGTTGAGTTACTTGACGGCAAAGTAACAGAGAGCGCAATCAAGCAAGCTTGCCAGCAGGAGCGGCTGATGAATACCAAGAAAGTGGGAAATGTATGGCTAGTGAGCTTATCTGAGTGCCGCAATTATTGGGAAATACCAGACGAAGACGAAAAGGCACTAAAATGGGAGTATTAAGATAAAAACACTAAGAAACAAAAAAGAGAGACTTAAGCTAAGTCTCTCTTTTATCACGCCCTGGCGTTGCGGTTTAAAAATAAACTTAAAACATAATTAATGCAAAATCGTATATTTCAATACATATATATGTTACTGTTTATGCAATGAAATTAGTATAAAACAAAACGCTATTACTGTCAATCTAAGTTACTACCAACATAGTTGATATAATGGAGTATGTAAACTATGTTGGTAGCAGATACAAACGCCCAAATTTAGGGCGTTTGTGGTCTATAGTTTAAAGAAGACTTCCAAATTAAATGGATTTTTAGTGCGTCCACTATATTCGGGATTAGAATTAATACTGTGATACACTATCTTACTAATACAAGCTTTTAACAATGCGTTTTTAACTTCAATCGACACATTATTATCTTCTAATGCGTTAAGACAATCTTGAAAGCGAATAATGCAATCTTTATAATTAATAACCTCAGGCGCTTTTGCTCTCATTTCTTTAAGCGAATTGGCGATTGCAGATATTTGTTCTTGTAGCTGTGCATTGCGCTGTATATACTCCGCTTTGCTGTACACCCCATCTTCGTACGCGTCCTTTTGTACTAAATCTTTTTTATACAATTGTTCAAGCTTATTTTCTAAAGTAGATATATTAAGAGCATATAATTCACTTTCTGTCTGTTCTTTATTAGATATTTTAACGGAAAAATCCGTAATTGCTTCGCTTAGTGCTTCTTTAACTTTTTCAAGGACAGGGTTAAAAGCTACAGAGCGAGTGTGACAATAGAAATGGTCATTACATATTAAAATTACAGAATGACCGTTGTGGGTACTTCTTAAAGACATTGCTCGTCCGCATTGGCAGAATAAAATCCCCGCGAAAGGATTTCGCAATCCTCGCTGATTAGTAACTTTGACAGAATGGATTGATAACTTAGCCATTATTGCGGCATAAGTTTCATCGTCGTATGTCGCTGGGTGCTTACCCTGCACAATTATAACATCATCTTTATTGCTTTTTGCTCTGGATTTTACTTGCTTACCATTTTTCCACTCGACAACAGTTTGCCGCTTATTCCAGACAATTTTTCCATTATTGATAGGGCTAGCGAGTAAACGGCGCACAGCCGAAGCAGTCCAATGCTTACCCTTGGGCGGCTCTATTCCCATACTATCAAAAGTGCGTGCGATTTCTTCGGGAGTATAATCGTTATCTAAATACAAGCGTTTCATTAAGATTAAGATGTCATTTTCCTTTTTGAATTTTTCTAATGTACGGATCCTGTTTTTACCAGACCCATACACAACCTTATTATACCCATATGGTCGAACAGATCCTATATATTGTCCAGACATAACAGCGGCTAATCGTCCTCTTGCAAGTATCTTCTTAGTGTATTCGAGATAATCATTACCTCTCGTCAGCTCCATTTCAAAAAACTTTCTATCATATTCATCTTGCAGGTTGTATGTTTTTGTTGGGGTTATGACAGCAGTATTAGTATACCTAAAAGAATTAATTATGTGTCCACAGTCTTCCAAGTCGCCACGCGAAAGCCTTTGCGGCTCTACAACAAGCACGCCGTCAATATTGCCGCTCTCCAGCAATCGAAGAACTCTTTGCATAACAGGGCGGTCTTGTATAGTCTCGCCAGATACCACCTCTCTGTAAATCCTGCTTTCTGGCATAGGCTGCCCAAACTCGGCAATACAATAATCTTGCAAAATACTCTCGTGCTTAGCAAGCACTTCTTCGACTGTCATCGTGGGGTCGTCTGCTCTGGACTTTCTTAAGTAGATAATAATATTATTAAAAGACATAATAGACATAACACTTTAGTTTCCTTTCTTGTTTAATAAAATAGTAGAGTAAACAAAAGAAAAGTGCTATAATAGCAAGGTGTTCATATTCCTTGTTTACTCTACAAGGACACAAAGGTTGTTGCTTGCTACCCACAGGCGACAACCTTTTATTATATTGTATAATTTCTTGGCTCTCGGATATAATATATACATATATATAAAGGAGAGGGCAGGCGTGCAAGTTAATACCTGGCAGGCAAGACGAGATAAAAACATAACATTAATAGAGCTGGCCGAGCTTACAGGCTTAAGCAAAAGCACACTAAATAATATCGAAAATGGAAAGACTTCCCCGACACTATTCGAACTAGAGCTAATAGCAAAAGCTCTTAACACTAAAATAACCAAGCTCTTTGAAAGCGAATACAAGTAATCCAATTCTATAATTATCAATATTTCCATAATTATGGAAATATAGCACATTTCCAACATTTTCCTCTAAAGTAAATGTATAATACATTTATCTTACAGAGAGAGGAGTAGAGGAAATGAATTACAAAAAGAAAATTATTAAAATGATAAGAATGATACAAAATGAAAGGTATCTTATTTACCTGTATACGCTTATCACAGAACTTCTTAAAGAAAATTAAATAAAAACAATTAATGTGCTGGGTAGGTGTTTGCTTATCCAGCACATTTTATTTATCACTTTCTTCATCAGATCCACAAAGCTCACGCGCACGCTTCTCTAAAAATTCCCATTCCTCAACCGACAGGTTAGCCAGCATAGAGATGAAACGATTTTTAAAGCTATCATCTTCCTCATCTAACAATTGCTTAGTAAGCTTAGCAATATCGGATTTGCGGTCACTTGGCAGGAACATCTCACCTGTATCATTCCTTAGCCATTCTTCGTTTACATTAAATTCACGGCATATGGAAATTAATATTGCATCAATTGGCGTATTTCTGCCAGTTTCATAGTTAGCCAAGGAATTCCGTTTAATTCCTATTTTTTCAGCAAACTCTTGCTGGGTTAAATCTAAGCTGCGTCTTAATTTTTTAATTCTTTCATTTAATTCCAAAATTCAAAGCCTCCTTTCAGAAATAGAATACACCGCCTGACACTAAATGTCAATTTTAAAAGTCCTGACAGCAACAAAAAGTCCTAATAAGAAAAAAAAGAACTTGACAAACGTGCTAATAAGACTTATCATTGTGCTAACAGCAACAGAAAGGAGTAAACAAGAAATATGAACATAGAAAAAATAAAGCAACTTATAAATACGAACTTTAGAAATAAGGTAAGCGTAAAAATAAGTTACACATTCTCTGGCAGCAGGAAAGAGGTAAAGATATGAAAGTAAGCACAATAGAGGAAATTCATAAAGTACTTAAAAGTCAAGCGGAAGCAACTAATGCAATATATCTTAATTTTAGAGAAGAACTTAGAGAGAGATATAGCACTATCTGGCTTGATAGCGTAGTTTCAGATGAAGAAGCAAAGGAACTTGAAAAGAGGAAAAAAGAAAGCTATAAAGCTTCTGACTTGCTTGAAGAATTTGAGCAGAATGAGTGGTAGCAGGAAAGGCGACAAATGAAGATAAAAGCATTAGAAAGGACACACAGGCTTCTTGAAGATAATGCGAAGAATAGCCGAGAGCTTGTGGAAGTAACAAAAGAAGAATACAAAAGAAAATACAACACGAGCTATCTTGACGGCGTGCTTTCGAGTAACGAAATAAGAATACTCGAAAGAAGAAAATGCAGATTGCGAGAAGCAGAAGAAGCACTGAGAGTGTTTGAACAAATGGAATTTGACGAGAGGAAGTGATGAATATGCAGGAAAGAGAGAAAAAGATCCTTGAAAACTTTGCCGAGATTATCCCGAAGCTGAGCGAAGCAGATAAAAGCTACTTGCTCGGTCTAGGTGAGGGTATGCTAATTAAGATTGAAATGCCAAAAAAAGAGCTGACCACGAAAGTGAAAACAGCGTAGGAAAGGAATAAAGGTAAAATGCTGGTAGCAGGCATTATAGGAGAGAAAACAAAATACCGCTTATACAATGATGTATGCCGCTATATTCTAATACTTATATTATTAGGTGGTTTAATAGCAGAAGTTACACATTGTTAAAATATATTAAAAATAAGAAAGGAAACAAAGAAAATGGCAAAATTAGAAGTAACAATTGAGGTAGCAGATGACAATATTCTTGGATTAATGGCAAAGGTTAATGAAAAGAGGAAAGAGCTAAATATAGCAATAGGAGAGCTGGAAAACTGCTTTACAGCTAAGTACGGCAATATGTACAGCAATGTAGCAGAAGTTAAAGAGGTAACAGAGGAAACAAAATAAAGCCCCAGCGAAAAACGCTAGGGCTTGATAGAATTAAAGATTATTGAATTCTATCTTCTGGCTTGCAATATTCATTGTGAGTGTCCTTGATAGCAATTTTAAGGTGGTCGAAAAGCATTAAAGTACTGTTATCGAGAGCACCAGAACAATGATTATCCACTTCGTTTACAATGTTATTGTAAAGAGTTTCGAGAATTTGCAAAGAGTTCCCCATATTATATGTACCTCCTCTCTTATTTTCTAATTGCGATTATAAGACAGGGGTGCATAAAAATAAAGAGGTGATAAACACGGACAGAGAGATTAAATATAAAACAACGACTAAAGAATATCCAGACGGTAGCAAAGTAATAAGCCACCGCCCGATTATAACAGAAGAAGAAAGAGCGGCGGCGTTAAGAAACCTAAAAACAGCAATGGAACACTGTGCACGAGAGCTTTATAAAGCTAAGAAAGAACCAGCTAAAGAAGCAACAGCATAAAAAGGAAAAATAATGAAAAAGAAAGAAGACAGAGTAAAAAAGGAATACATATGTAAAACCTGCGGCAAGATAATAGAGCCAATGAAGTTTTCTATGGAAGAATACGCATACAAGAGAAGTCCTGTACACAGAAAAACAATATACTACTGTAGCTACAAATGTATGCGCACGGCACTACTTGCAGATGAGGAAAAGAAGAAAGCTAAGAAACTGGCAAGGAAGAAAACGACAGCAATAGTATAAGAGGTATCTAAAAGTGAATGAATACTACTGGAATTTACTAAATGCAAGAGAGAAAAAAGAGATTGCCAAGCTGGCAGAAACAACAATTGACAGCAAAGAAGAACTCGCGTACATATGTATACTACATTGCGACCTTAATACAGAAGTACTTGCAAAGCTGGCAAAGATAGCAGATGAGACAGGGTACTCCGTAGAAGAAGTAGCACAACAAGCGCACGCAATGCGCATAGAAAACAGAATGATTAAAGAGAGGAGCAAAAAAGATGTACGTTATAAGAGAAAATAAAAAGACAGGCGAGAAAGAATATTATTACACACCGGGAATAAGGAAAAGAAAAAGCAAGCTGTCTAAAATTAAACGGCTTGCAAATAAGATAACAAGCACACAGCTTGCACTCTATAAAGGAGTAAAATAAAAAAACTAGCCTTTACGAGCAACGAAAGAACAACTTGACGCCTTGTCAGCGGCAGAGAGCTTAGCAAGAATAGATTTACAAGTATTTATAGAAGCACGTATGTCAGAGAGTTCACGCTTCGGGATATTGCCACTAGCAATATCTTCTTCTAAACAATCTAACTCGCTATCAACTGCGGCATACAGTGCCGCACACTCTCTGCTAGTTAATTCGATAGTTACATTAGCAGACACAACAATCACCCCTTTCAAGGGGATTATAACACGAAAGCGGCAAGAAAGGAAAGAGAAATGTATAAAATATATAAAGCAAAAAGGATAAACAGCAATGAATATATCGTTGGTGAATTATCTATAGCAAAAATTGCAGGAACAACGCAATTAAAATACTTAATAAATCCAACGAATGAAAACGGCGTATATTACGAAGTTGAAAGCGACACCCTGCACAAAAGCACGGGCACAACAGATAGAAAAGGCAATCTTATTTTTAATGGTGATAAAGCATTATACATAGATAAAAGAAAAGAAAAACACTTGTGTACAATTGTATGCTTAGCGACAACTAAAAAGGTGCAGTACGGTGCGGCACTTGAAGAAGAACAGAAGTTATATATGTGCTTGCCGTCTTTTGGTAAGTGCGAACAGATAGAGTTAATCGAAGAAGATAACTGTAATTGTTGTACACACACAAATAAGAAAGCAGACAGTGAGCCTTGTTGCAGGTGCGACAACCCTTGCAACAAAAATGAAAATATAATCGAAATACGCACTCAGATGAGCGTACAAGATTTTAGCAAACTGTGGGTTAATAAATTAATTTTAGGAAAGAAGTAACATATTAATAAGAGACTCGCACAATAATATCACACAAATAAAGGGGCATATGCCCCTTTAACCATAAGGAGTTAAAATGGCAGAATTCGGCAAATACGCCGCAACCGCAAAAACCTACATAATTAAAAACGGCGAAAAGATATTAAAAGTCGCAGAGCCATATTATTGCCACGAGAAAAAAGTAATAAGAGCATATTGTCCGCATTGCGGAACGGAGGTTAATCGCCTGTGGGAAATAGATTATTGCGGAGACTGTGGCGGTCGGATTAGCTGGCACGACCTCAGGGTTGAGGGGTATGGCGACATAGAATAATTAAAGAAAAGGAGAACAGGACAATGGAAGTACAGGAAATGTTAAAGAAATTAATAGAGGTAGCATCGCAAAAGAACGTTTTAGAAAAGTATTTATATATATCTTTAAGACATAAAGACCGCTGCGATGACGAGATAACAAGACCAAACAAATATCTTGAAGATATTAATGATGTTATGTCTTTGGAATTAAATACATCAGATGGCTGCATTGGCAGATTAAGCGTGAAAGAGAAATTTCTGCAAAGGGCAGGACTGAGCGTGGAAGCTGCTTGGGAGATAGCAAGAGCTAACACAATTAATAAAGAGGCTATAAATCCGTATGCAGAAGAGCTGATACAGGCGGCTGAAATCGCTGAAAATGATTTAGAGCGCATAAAAGAAATTAAGAAAATTATAAAAGAAGTATGCGGCAATATGATAGTTATAACAAGCACGAATAAATGTGATGGTGCTGGCGCTATATATGCAACGGAGAAGTTGAGACGATTTGCAAATGGCAGCAGATTATTAATAATACCAAACAGCATACACGAGCTTATAGCTATGAGATATAAAGACAATATGGATATACCTGAGTTTAATGAATTAATAAGGACTATCAATAAGACTGACCTAGGTAAAAATGAGGTCCTGGGCGATAGAGCCTATGTTATCAGTTTATAAGAAGAGTTGTAAATAAGAGGTGTAAGAATGCAGGAAATAAACAAAGTAAATATTACGGGAATAATGATAGGTGTTGGTCATACAGATGAAGTGGCTGGTATTCCTTTTAAAGGACATATATTAACACTGTTATTGCAACGCACTAATGACAAAATAGATGAGGTTATAGCTGTAATCAGCGACAACATTAATAATAATATAGATAGAATTGGAGTAAATATTCCAGTGTCTATACAGGGAGAGATACAGACAACCAGAGACTACCGGAATAACAAAGTGTATAAATATGTGCTTGTGGACAAGTTTGAAATTTTGGAGCTTGATGAATTTAGTTACTCTAACCATATAAAATTGTGCGGAACAATTAAACATATAGCACATAGAAAGCTAAATGCGGGAATAAAAATAACGGATTTTAAAGTGACTGTAAATAACAGGCTTACAGGAAAAGTCTGTTATATTCCTTGCGTAAGTTGGGACAGGAACGCAGAAACTGTAAAGAATTGGAACGCGGGAGACACTGTGGAACTGTGCGGCAAAATAAGAAGCAGGGATTACATTAAAGCCACAGAGGAGGGCGACGTTGAGGAAAAAAGAGCATATGAAATAAGCGTTGATACTATTAAAAGAATAAATACACAATAAATATAAAAAATAATGTGCAGGTAAAAAATAACGAATGACATTGCAGTGCCATTCGTTAAATGTACAGGTATATAAAAGATAAAATATACATCAAATATATTTTACAATATACAGCCTTATAAATCAAGTTAAATGCTGGGTTAAGCCCACATTTAAACACTTGATAAAAGTATTAACGTACCGACACATTATATTTATATATACATAAAAATATGATGAGGTGGGTTGGACGTATGCCATATGTTAAGAGAACGACTAAAGCTGGAAAAACAATAGAAATAGAATATTATTACACTTCCCAGTACAACAGAAAGGGCAGAACTAAAAGAGATAAAGTTAAAGCTACAGAAGAAGCACAAAAAAGAATAAACACCAAACAGGCAGAAAGAAAAATCCGCCTGCTGATGAATAATAACTTTGGTTATGGTGATTTCCATTTAGTCCTTGATTACATACGACATAAAGGTGAGCAGGACAGAACCCCCGAACAGATGAAGAAAGATATACAGATATTCTTGCGTGAGTGCCGCAAAGAATACAGAAAGCACAGCTTAGAATTTAAGTACATACACGTTATGGAGATAGGCAAAAGGGGCGCACGACACCACCATTTAGTTGTAAACCACATCGACCCCCAGATATTACAAAAAGCGTGGTACAAAGCTTATGAGGGACATAACAGAGTTAAGATATTCCCTCTCGATGATAGCGGACAATACAGCAAGCTTGCCAGCTACTTTATTAAGTATACAAGCGAACACCTAAGAGATGAAAATGGCAAAAGATTGCAAGGGAAACGATGGAACGCGAGCAAAAACCTTGTTATGCCAGAACCAGATTACGAGATTATTACAGACAGGGCGTGGTATCGTTGCGAAGCTAGAGCACCTAAAGGATACTATGTCGAAAAGGACAGCATAGAAAAGGGAATAGTAAGCCCAGAATATTACGGCTGGGGTTACTACAGATACCGACTAATAGAACTAGATAACATACAAGAGCGAACTAAGAAGAAAAGAAAGCGAGGAAATAAATGCGTAACGTAAGAATAGACAATGAAGCAGGAGCACAAGAAACATTATTCCAATGGGCAGAATACCAGGCAAGCAAGTATCCAGAACTGAAATTGTTATACCACATACCCAACGGCGGCAAGAGGGACAAAGTAACAGCAATTAACCTAAAAAGGCAGGGCGTAAAAGCTGGTGTACCAGACATCTGTCTTCCAGTGGCAAGAGGTGGGTACTTCGGCTTGTACATAGAACTTAAGGTTGGAAGCAACAAGCCAACTAAGCTACAAAATGAATGGTTGTGCAACTTAAATAAGCAGGGTTACCTTGCTACAGTATGTTACGGCTGGCAACAAGCAGCAGAAATATTAGTGGCATACTTAGAATGCACGAATTAGTGGCATACTTAGAATGCACGACAATGAAGTTACTTAAACAGGCAGACAAGCAGGTATTACAACCACTGGCGTAGCGAAAAACAAAAGGAAAGAGGTAAAGAAAAATGAAAACTATTTCAGATTGTTTTAGATCCTTTATGGGGATAGGCTCTACTGGAATTGCTTGTTTAAGTGTTTTTATAGGAGATACAGTATGAAAGTACATTGTTTATTTGAACAGTCGGGCACATTCAAGAACGCTTTTAAAAAGTATGGAATTGAAGCTTATGACTATGATATTCAGAATGAATTTGGCGAAACAGACTATGTTACCGACCTCTTCAAAGAGATAGAGGGGGCTATCAAGGTGAACCGAGTTTGTTTGATAAGATAAGTTCTGATGATTTGATATTTGCGTTTTTCCCTTGCACTTATTTTTCAGACCAAAGTTCTAGACACTTATGCTGCACAGCTTATCAATATAAGAATTACACTATTGAGCAAAAATGCGAGGTGTCAATGAAAAGACATAGGCAGTTAAGTTTATTTTATGAGATACTTAATAAATTTGTTATTGTCTGTCAAAGAAAACATCTAAGGTTAATTATAGAAAATCCATTAAGCACTAGCGGAATGCATTATTTAACACATTTTTGGTGCATAAAGCCTAGTGTTATCGACAAAGACAGGACATCGAACGGAGATTACTATAAAAAGCCTACACAATATTGGTTTATTGGTTTGCAGCCCAAGAATAATCTCATTTTTGAGCCATTAGAGGCAGTTGAGGTTATGAAACAAAGATATGTTACAAGTGACAATTCATTTGGAGTAGACAAAAAAACAGCAAGGTCAATGATACACCCACAATACGCAGATAGATTTATCAGACGGTATATTCTTGATGAAGAAATATGGAGAGGTAAACAATGAAAGACGAAACAAAGCAGGAAATACAGATTTTTATAGTATTAAAGGTTGGAAGCAACAAGCCTACAAAATTGCAAATGAATGGTTATGTAACTTAAACAAACAAGGCTATCTTGCTGTAGTGTGTTACGGCTGACGGCAGGCGGCAGAAATATTAGTGGCATACTTAGAGTGCACAACGATGAAGTTACTTAAACAGGCAGACAAGCAGGTGTTACAGCCACTGGCATAGCAGAAAAACAAAAGGAAAGAGGTAAAGAAAAATGAAAACTATGAGCGTAATTAATCTTAAGGGCGGCGTTGGCAAAACATATACAAGCTATAACATAGCTTATGAGCTTGCTAAGAGAGGGAATAAGGTGCTTGTTATAGACAACGACAAACAAGGAAATATAAGCAAGATATGCAGTGCTTACAATGCAGACGAAATAAGTGCAACAGCTAAAGCACTAACAGGAGAATACAATGATCCACAGGAGCTTATAACACACGCAGATTACAGCATAGATATAATAACAGCTAATATGTCGTTAATGGCAGCAGTCTGGCAGTTAGCAACAAGCGAAGACGACCAGATAAGTGCGTTTGAAAAGTTAATAAATTCTAATATAGGCGAAAAGTCTTTAAAAGAAGTGTACGACTATCTAATAATTGACAATCCACCAGATATTGCATTTAATGTCATATCTGCGTTAAAGATAACGGACGAGATAATAGTACCTGTAAAAATTGACGAATGGTCTCTCGAGGGCTTAGAGATAATAAGCGAGCAGGTGAAAGAAGCGAAAAGAATAAATCCAAAGATAAAGTTATTAGGTACGCTGATAACAATGTACAGAAATGATAATAGCAATGTTGTGGGCTTAAAATGGTTGCAGGAACACAGCAATGTTAATGTGCTGGGGACAATTAGATATACAGCCAAAGCAACAGAAAGCACATTCTTCAACAAGCCAGCATACGAGTATAGCCCTCTTTGCGGAGCGGCACAGGACTATAAGAAGTTTGTTACAAGATATTTAGAGGAAAGTGAGGTAAAGAAAAATGGCTAAATTTACAATGTTAGATATTCTTAACGCACAGAGCAAAAACAGCACAAGCACAAAAGTAGAAAGCTACACAGAAATCTACTTAAATCCTAAAGAAGTAAAACCAAGTGCAACCAATTTCTACAGCCAGAACGACATCGAAGAGTTGGCTGACAGCTTCCTTACTGTCGGACAGCAACAGCCAACAGTCTTAGCAAGAATAAATAACGAATACCGCATTGTGAGCGGACACCGCCGCAACCTTGCTAATTGCTTATTACTGGATAGAGGACATAACGAATATGAGAGAGTCCGTTATCTGTATAAAGATATGACAGAAGCAACATTCGAGCTTAGTTTGCTGGTGGGTAATGCTTTTAACAGAGAATTAACGGCATACGAAAAAATGGAGCAGGCGGCACGCCTTAAGAAAGCATTAATAAGAGCTAAGGAAGAGGATGGTTTAGAGATACAAGGAAGAATGAGGGACATAATCGCTGAAACCCTTAAAGAAAGCACCTCGAATATTGCCAGAATGGAGCAGATTAATAACAGTCTTAGCGACAGCGCAAAAGAGCAATTTAAAAATGGCAATATGGGAATAACCGCCGCATACGAGACAAGCAAGCTTACAGAGGACGAGCAGGAAGCAATTGCAGACAGATACGCGAGCGGCGAAGATGTTAGAGCCAAAGAGATTGCGGAAAAAGTAACAGAAAAGAAAGCGGCAGAGAAAGCAAAGAAAGAAGAAGCAAAAGAAAAAGAGAATGTGGCAGCAGATGAATACAGAACACCGCACCCAGAAAGCATAACAAGCTTGTGTTATAGCTGTTTAAATTACAGTACTTGTAATGTTAAGACATCTACCTGTAAAAAATGTGACGAGTACGTTAATAAGGCAGAAGCAGAGAAGACAAATGAACAGCGTTATAGCGAAGAACAAGACAGAATAGACAGAGAGACAAAAAGAAAGCTACAGGAAAGAGACAGAGAGGAAGCACTAGACAAAGCACTACAGCCGCAGGAAAAGAAAATACACGAGCTTAAATTATCGGCACAGTTCTACGAGGACGTAGCAACAGGCAAAAAAAAGTTCGAGTTGCGCAAGAATGACCGCAATTTTAGGACGGGCGACAAGCTCTTATTAAATGAGTGCCTTAATGGCGGCTACACAGGCAGATACATAGAAGCACATATTGTGTATATGTTAGAAGATTATAGCGGTTTAGAAAATGGATATTGTATACTTGGAATAGATGTTATTAATGTTTTTAGATAGAGGTAAAAAATGAAAGATACAGAACACAATAAAATACCAATGGCAAAAGAAGATAGGGACTACTTTAAAAGCGGAGTAAGAACCCTTTGCGGCACAGAGGTGATATATGTTAAAAATCTAATAAGCACCCCAGAAGCGAAGCAAATATTCACGTTTGAAGATTTAGAGTTTATGAAAAAAGAGCTTGCTAGACAGGCGGGGGCTATATTCGCAAGAGTTTTAAGAGCAATTAAAAGAAAGGATTTTGAAGAAGCACAGAGAGTAATGACAGGAAAATAAAACAATGGGCAGAATAATACTCTTTCCTACAAACGAAAATTATTGCAAAGAATGTGTGTACTATAACGGAAAAAAGGGAATTTGCAAAAATGATAAATATAACAAGAATTCTTATGAGGTTAATTGCGTACTAAAATATTGCAAATATAAGAAACTAAAAAACTAAATATGTGTCCGATTTGGACACACGCACAGGGTTGTATAATTGACAAAATATAAAAAATAGTGTATTTTATAAGAAAGGAAGGAGATGTGATAAATGCACACAGATGTAAGAGAATATATAAACCTGTGCCGCGTAAAAAAAGGCAATATTTCCGAAGCGGAACTAGCTAGAAGAACAGGACAGACACCGCAAAATATGAATAATAAATACAAGCGAAACACATTTAAGATTGCTGAACTTGAAAAAGTTGCAGAAGCTATGGATGCAGAGCTGAAAATTGTGTTTGTGGACAAAGAAACAGGAGAACCTATTATA
>ERZ840057.669-NODE-669-length-33847-cov-3.350468_pt1 | contig 33847 bp, 26 predicted proteins | sample MGYA00519907_ERZ840057 | MGnify/ENA primary metagenome ERZ840057 (study PRJEB31850, sample SAMEA3708862) | human gut metagenome | biome: human gut; feature: human-associated habitat; material: faeces | place: China | collected 2014 ...
GTCCGCCGTGTCGTGCCAGTCGCTGATGCTGGATTCCGAGTCCCGCTCCGACACCATCCCCGCCATGGACATCCGCGCCAAGAACGTCGACATCGGCCACGAGGCCACCATCGGCCGCATCGGCGACGACAAGGTGTTCTACCTGATGAGCCGCGGCATCTCGGAGGAAGAGGCCCGCACCATGATCGTCAACGGCTTTGCCAACCCGGTCTCCAAGGAGCTGCCGCTGGAGTACGCCGTCGAGATGAACAACCTGATCAAGCTCGAGATGGAAGGAGCGATCGGATAATGAAACAGACCACGAACACCGCTGCCACCACGCTCGAGCAGGTCAATGCGATGCCGGCTGCAACTTGGGGCTGGCTCAAGATGAACCAGACTAAGCTCGAGCTTTCGGCCGAACTTGCCGCCGCACCCGCCGAGGCCGTTGAGGTCGAGGGGCTGGACGAGCAGCTTGCCGGCTCGGCCGACGCCTTCGACGCCGCCATGGACGCCATGGCCGAGCGCTTCCCCGAGCGCCGCGCCTCCGCCCCCGGCGACGCTGCCGACCGTGCCCGCATCACGCCCGAGACCGAGCTCGACGTGCCCGCCACCTCTGTCTACCAGGCCGGCGCCATCAAGCTCGAGGAGGAGCTCTCCCCTGCCGAGGCCTTCGAGACCGGCATGGGCGAGGCTGCCTATGCGTATCTGACCGAGCACGCCACCAAGCGCATCGTCATCGATGTTCCCGCCTACCAGCACGCCGCCGTTACCGTGCGCGTGAGTGGCGTCGACGCAGCGGCTGCGATTGCCGCCATCGACGTCGTCGCCCGCCCGCAGGCAACGCTCGACCTCGCCCTAGCCCTGGACTCCCCCGTTGCCGGCGAGGGCGTCGTGGGCTCCGTGCTGCGTGTGTGCGCCCACGAGTACGCCACCGTCAACGTGACCTGCACGCAGACACTCGACGACAGCTGGATCGCGCTCGACGACACCGGCCTGTTCCTGGACGAGGGCGCGCGCGTCAACGTGCAGCACACCGTCCTGGGTGCCGGCGCCAGCGCCACCGGCCTTGCCGGCGACCTGCTGGGCGATACCGCCAAGGTCACCATCGATACCGATTACCTGGGCGCCCGCGAGCAGGTGCGCGACTTTAACTACGAGCTGCGCCACCGCGGTCGCAAGACCGAGTGCGAGATCGACGCCAACGGCGTGCTGACCGGCACGTCCAAGAAGGTCTACCGCGGCACCATCGACCTCGTGCACGGCTGCAAGGGTGCAACCGGCACCGAGCGCGAGACGGTGCTCTTGGCTAACAAGGGCGTCGACAACAAAACCGTTCCCGTCATCCTCTGCGACGAGGACGACGTCGCCGGCAACCACGGCGCCACCATCGGCCACGTCCGCGACGAGCAGCTGTTCTACCTCGCCTGCCGCGGCCTTGACCAAAACGCAGCCGAGGACCTGTTCATCCGCGCCAAGCTGGAGGACGCTGCGCTTTCCGCCACCGACGAGCGCACCCGCGCCGCCGTCGTCCGCCTGGGCAACAACCTGATCGACAACTTTGAGGAGGAGCTCGCATGATCGATACCGAGCACGTTAAATGCGACACCTGTACCGCACCGGAGCCTATGGAGCTCGACGCCAGCGACGAGGCTTCGCGCGGCTGGCCCACCGTAGATATCGAGACCAACCCCTACAAGGGCCAGTTCCCGCTGTTCCAGCAGCACCCCGAGATCGCCTTCCTCGATAGCGCCGCCACCGCGCAGCGCCCTGCCTGTGTGCTCGACGCCGAACGCGACTTCTACCAGCGCATGAACGCCAACCCTCTGCGCGGCCTGTACTCGCTGTCCGTCGAGGCCACCGACGCCATCGCGAAGGTCCGCCAACAGATCGCCGACCTCATCGGCGCCCCCCAGGCCAACGAGATCGTCTTCACCCGCAACACGAGCGAGTCGCTCAACCTGGTCGCCAAGAGCTTTGCGCCCACAGTGCTCGAACCGGGCGACGAGGTCGTCATCACCATCATGGAGCACCACTCCAACCTGATTCCGTGGCAGCAAGTCTGCCGCGGGACCGGTGCCAAGCTCGTCTACCTCTACCCCACCAAGACCGGCCAGCTCACGACCGAGGAGGTTCTGGCCAAGGTGGGCCCCAAGACCAAGATCCTGGCCGTAGGTCAGGTCTCTAACGTGCTGGGCGTCGAGAACCCGGTCAAGAACCTCGGCAAGCTCGTCCACAAGTACGGCGGCTATCTGGTCGTCGACGGCGCGCAGTCGCTGCCGCACATGCCGGTCGATGTGGCCGACCTGGGAGCCGACTTCTTTGCCTTTAGCGCACACAAGGCCATGGGCCCCATGGGCATCGGCGTGCTGTGGGGCAAGATGGACCTGCTGAACGCCATGCCGCCCATGCTCACCGGCGGCGAAATGATCGATTCGGTCACCGAGCAGGACGCCGTCTGGGCGCCCGTCCCCGAGAAATTCGAAGCCGGCACGCAGGACGCCGCCGGCATCTTCGCCACAGGCGCCGCCCTCGACTACCTCGTCAACACGGTGGGCTACGAAAACATCCAGGCACGCGAGCAGGCACTCGTCCACTACCTGATGGGCGAGCTCATGCAGCTCGACTTTGTCCAGATCATCGGCTCAATCTATTGGGATAACCACCACGGTGTCGTGAGCTTTAATGTCAAGGGCATCCACCCGCACGATGTCGCGAGCATCATGGACATGGACGGCGTCTGCATCCGCGCCGGTCACCACTGCGCGCAGCCGCTGCTCACCTGGCTGGGCGTCGAGAACCTTGCCTGCTGCCGCGCCAGCGTGGCCTTCTACAACGACAAGGCCGACATCGACAAGTTCATCGCCGGCCTGCATCACGTTTGGAGCACATTCAATGGGTAATCTGTACACCTCCACCACATTTATGGAGCACAACTCGCACCCCGACTATAAGTACGAGATGGATGCTCCCACGCACGAGCACGACGGCATCAACCCTAGCTGCGGAGACGAGCTCACCTTGCAGCTGCGTGTCGAGAACAACGTGATCGAGGAGGCCTCCTTTACCGGTCACGGCTGCGCCATCAGCCAGGCCAGTGCCGACATCATGGCCGACCTCATCACCGGCGAGACCGTCGAGGAAGCTCGCCACCTGGCAGAGCTCTTCCTCGCCATGATCCGCGGCGAGAAGCTCTCCGAGGAGGACCTGGAAGACCTGGACGAAGCCGCCCAGCTCCAGGACATCTCGCACATGCCCGCCCGCGTCAAGTGCGCCGAGCTCGCCTGGCGCACCCTCGACGGCATGCTCACGGGACAAAATAATCAGTAGTATTTGTCCCAAATCTTAAGAATTTTGTTGGCCGAATCGCTTGACAAGAGTGGTTCGGCCATTTTCTATTCCGAGCCCTCAGCCTGAGCATTCACCCGCGCATAAGCGCGCACGATACGAGAGACGGTACTCTTGCTGATTCCCGTATACCGTTCGATCTCGCGCACCGTGTAGCCGCCATCGTGCAGGGCGAAAATGATTCCGTCTCGCCGCGAGGGTGCTACGGTCTTGAGTTTGTTGAGCGGCACACCCAGGCGCTTCGCCATCTTGTCGGCAAACGCACGCCGCTCCCACTCTGTCTCATCCATATCGTGAATCACCGGATCGGAACCATCGGGCATTAACAGAGAATAATCCAGAAACCCCCTGACAGACTCAAAGAGCTCGAGCACACAAGAAGGGTCCGAAAATCCCCTCGTCATATCGTTGTCATACGCTCGCAGATACTCGGCAAAGCTGCTCCACGGATAGCGCTCGATCAGGGCGATACCCGCCTCCTGCGGATTAGCATGAACATAGCGAATGGCGGCCATTAGATAACGGTCGGTATCGAGCGAGCGCCGGTCAAAACGGTTCTGGAACAGATGGCCCGTGCGCCCCGTGCGTTTATTGAACCGACGAGCGTACGTCAAAAGCAGTCGTTGCATCGCCGCGCTCATCGTGTCCTCATAATCCGAGAGTACCAGATCCACGTGATTGCCCATAAGGCACCAGGCGATAACCGTCACGCCCGCCTCGCGGCAGCACTCGCGCATCAGCTCCAAAAACTCCCACCGGTCTTCATCGCCCTCAAAGATGAGCTGCTTGCCCGTACCGCGGGCACAAACATGGTAAAAGCCGGTAACCGTTCTCCAAACGCGCTGCATGGCGCTCCCTTCGCCTGGATCTGCTTGCCATCCAATACAACACGATTGAAGCGTGCCACCAAAACATTCACGCAAAACAATACATTCGCGCGGCCAAAGGCAATAAACAGGCGGCGAACGGCACCGTTGCAACAGGTCAGCCCCTGCAACGCTTACAAGAGCTGACCAAAAGCTTGCCCAAGACGAACCCCCTCTACAAAAGTTCACGACCACAGAATATAGAGTTAAACCGTTTCAATTAAAACTTCCGGACTTCTCGCTACGAAAACTGAGCCGTTCGCCGAATATTCCGTGCATTTCGCGGTATTATAGGGGCTGCATGTCATGTCCCTTTCGAAGGGTCGCCCGGCAATCGCCAGCCACGACCCCCAGACGGGACGCCAACACGATAGAGAGGAGAGGCATGCAGTACTCACAGGAAGTGGAGAACATGTGCCCCGTTGCCAAGGGTGCATACCACGGCCCCGCACCCATCCCCGAGGAGGGCAAGTGGGTCCAGGCTAAGGAGATTTCCGACATCTCCGGTCTTACGCACGGTGTGGGTTGGTGCGCACCTCAGCAGGGCGCCTGCAAGCTCACGCTGAACGTCAAGGACGGCATCATCGAGGAGGCCCTCGTTGAGACCATCGGCTGCTCGGGCATGACCCACTCTGCCGCCATGGCTTCCGAGATCCTTCCCGGTAAGACCATCCTCGAGGCCCTCAACACCGACCTCGTCTGCGACGCCATCAACGTTGCTATGCGCGAGATCTTCCTGCAGATCGTTTACGGCCGCAGCCAGACCGCGTTCTCCGAGGGCGGCCTGCCCGTGGGCGCCTCCCTCGACGACCTCGGCAAGGGCCTTCGCTCTCAGGTCGGCACCATGTTCGGCACCAAGGCCAAGGGCGCTCGTTACCTCGAGCTCGCTCAGGGCTACGTCACCCGCATGGCTCTCAACGACAAGAACGAGATCATCGCATTCGAGTTCCTGAACCTCGGCAAGTTCACCGACGCCGTCAAGGCCGGCAAGACCCCCGAGGAGGCCATCGCTGGCGCTATGGGCCACTATGGTCAGTGGGAGAACGCTGCCAAGTACATCGACCCGCGCACCGACGAGGAGACTCACTCCGTCGCCAGCGTGTTCCCGGTTCACGAGTAGAAAGGGAGGGAAATAACTATGACTGTTACGTTCGAAGGTTACGAGCGCCGCGCTGACAAGATCAACAAGTGCCTCGCCGACAACGGCATCGCCTCCCTCGAGGAAGCTCTGCAGATCTGCACCGACAAGGGCTTCAACCCGCGTGAGATCGTCAACAACACCCAGTCCATCGCCTTCCAGAACGCCGAGTGGGCCTACACCCTCGGTTGCGCTCTCGCTGTCAAGCGTGGCGCCAAGACCGCTTCTGAGGCTGCCGCCATCATCGGCGAGGGCATCCAGGCCTTCACCGTTCCCGGCTCCGTCGCCGAGGACCGCAAGGTCGGTCTGGGCCACGGCAACCTGGGCGCTATGCTGCTCTCCGACGACACCGAGTGCTTCGCCTTCCTGGCCGGCCACGAGTCCTTCGCTGCCGCTGAGGGCGCTATCGGCCTGGCTCTGAACGCCAACAAGGCTCGCAAGAAGCCGCTGCGCGTTATCCTCAACGGTCTGGGCAAGGACGCCGCCCAGATCATCGCCCGCATCAACGGCTTCACCTATGTGAAGACCCAGTTCGACTACTACACGGGCGAGCTCAAGGTCGTCGAGACCATCCCCTACTCCGATGGTCCCCGCGCTGCCGTTAACTGCTACGGCTCCGACGACGTCCGCGAGGGCGTTGCCATCATGTGGCACGAGAACGTCGACATCTCGATCACCGGTAACTCCACCAACCCCACCCGCTTCCAGCACCCCGTCGCTGGCACCTACAAGAAGGAGCGCATCGAGGCTGGCAAGAAGTACTTCTCCGTCGCTTCTGGTGGCGGCACCGGCCGTACTCTGCACCCGGACAACATGGGCGCCGGCCCTGCCTCTTACGGCATGACCGACACCATGGGCCGTATGCACTCCGACGCCCAGTTCGCCGGTTCTTCCTCCGTGCCTGCGCACGTCGACATGATGGGTCTCATCGGCATGGGCAACAACCCCATGGTCGGTGCCACCGTCGCCTGCGCTGTCGCCGTCGAGGAGTCCCTCAAGGCCTAATCGCGCCCGCGCGATGCTCAAATAGTTGAGCTTTGGAGCCGCTACCTTTCGAGGTAGCGGCTCTTTTTGTTTGCGCTGTCGCAGGGTAGCTAATGCCAATATATCAGTTGGGGCGAAATACGAGATGTGATGAGACGGAGCGTCAGAACGTCCATGACGCCCACCTGCCATATTTGCCCTTTACCGATTTGCCAAGTCTTTGCGGCCCCATTGCCGATCACCCGTGCGACAATGCGCCGGACGAGAAAGGAATCCGATGGAATCGACTGACGTACTGGTAATTGGATCTGGCATTGCGGGCCTTTGCGCCGCCATCGAAGCGGCACGCACGGGTGCAACCGTCACTGTGGCAAGCGCCGGAAAGACTATGAGTGGATCGAGCTTCTTCCCCGGAACCTGGGGCCTGGGGCTTATCGGACCCGTCGACGAAGACGATGAGCAGGACCTCATCGACACCATTCAGACCGTTGGTGGCGGCGTCGCCGACCCCGAGCTTGTCCAGACGTTTGTCCACGGCATTCCCCAGGCAATTGAATGGCTCAAGCAAGACCTAGGCGTTGAGCTCCAGCGTCCGCAAAGCGCTGAGAGCGCCCAGCAAAAGCAATTTATCCCCTGCTTTGACCACAAGACGCGCATGTGGCGCGGCCTCACCCGCAAGCCCCTTGAGGACGCTCTGACGACCCGAATCGAGTCACTCGGCATTCGCCTGCTCCCCCGCTATGAGCTTATCGACCTTGTTGAGGACACGAACGGTAGAATAACCGGAACCGTGCTCTACGACCTCACCGAAAATCGAATCGTGCCCTTTGCTGCCAAGGCCACGATCATCGCAACCGGTGGCACAGGCGGCCTGTTCGAGCGCAGCCTTACGTCGGCTGATGTGCTCAGCTCCTCGCAGGCCATCGCGCTGGCGCACGGCGCAACACTTACTAATATAGAGTTCATGCAGATGATGCCCGGTTTCATCGAGCCCAAGCGCAACCTGGTCTTCAACGAGAAAACCTGGCGCTACGTACATGTAGACCAGCCGGTAGATATTGCCGACGACAAGCTGGACGACCTGCTCGAGCAGCGCTCTGGATATGGTCCCTTCACGTCACGCTTGGCCTCCCGCGCTATCGATCTCGTCATCGATCAGGCAGGTGTCGAAGGCCTGGCACTCCACTACGACTTTCCCCGCGAGGATGTCCCAGAGTTTGTGCAGACCTTTGCCACCTGGCTGCAAGACGAGCACGGCATCGCCCCGACTGACGAGATGCGCGTTGCGATGTATGCCCACGCCGCTAACGGCGGCATCAAGATCGATAAGACCGCGCAAACGGGCGTTGAGGGCCTCTACGCTTGCGGTGAGGCGACAGGCGGCATGCACGGCGCCGACCGCATTGGTGGCTTGTCAAGCGCCAACGGCATCGTGTTCGGACGCATCGCGGGCGCATCGGCAGCCCAAGCAGCACAGAAAGAGCCCGAGACAGCCCTGAAGGCGGATATCGCCCTCCCCCAGTACGGCATAGCCGCAACAGATGCCGAACGCCTGACACACAGCCTTAGGCACACGATGAGCACCTATTGCATGATCAACAGGACCGAAGTTGGCCTTTCCAAGGCACTACACGAACTTGAGGGCTTGAAGACGGAGGCAACGACCTTGAGCACGCAGATAGCACAGGACAGCGAAGTCGCAGCCCTCGCCCGCCTGCAATCGCAGATTCAGCTGGCAACGGAGATGGTCAAAGCCATGCGCAATCGAACCGAAAGCCTAGGATCACACTATCGCGCAGACTAAATCGATTCTCGCTTTGAGTTTGATCACAACTTCTCAACATGCATCGAGCTCCGTAAGCATGATTCCCCTAAGGAGAACACGCTTACGGAGCTTTAGCCGTGTTTTCCCTAAGGGAATCACAGCGCAGATTTCCTCAGCTCCGAGCCCGTTCGGGTTCGACCCCATGTGAGGTCAACAAAAAAGACGGCCAACCTTCACTGACCGTCTTAACATGCTTTGGTGGGCCGTCAGGGGGTCAGCCTGCTGCGCAGGCGGCCGCTGCGGCGCTAAAGCGCCTTGCGCGCTGCGCTGGTAAATGCTTACGCATTTCCTCAGCTTCGCGCCCCGACGGGTTCGACCCCATGCGAGGTCAACAAAAAAGCGACCAGCCTAAGCCAATCGCTTTAACATACTTTGGGTGGGCCGTCAGGGGGTCGAACCCTGGACCTTGGGATTAAGAGTCCCCTGCTCTACCAACTGAGCTAACGACCCGATATCAACACGAAGCAAGAACTGGGGTGGGTAAAGGGACTCGAACCCTCGACCTACGGGACCACAACCCGTCGCTCTAGCCAACTGAGCTACACCCACCGTGTCCTGTGCGCTTCGCGCTCGACTATTATTGCAAGGAACGCCACGCGATGCAAGCCCCAATTTTCAAGAATTTTGAAAAGAGTTTTTCGAGACCATTTCGAGCAATTCCCACCGGTTTCATAGGAGTAAACTTGCCCCACTGCAAATGCTCGAAAGGACAAGCATGAAAGAACTCTCCAACCGTACGGCAACGTTTACCGATTCGGTCATCCGCCGCATGACGCGCATCTCCAATAAGTATGGCGCCGTCAACCTGTCGCAGGGCTTCCCCGACTTCGATCCCCCGGCGCAGCTGCTCAACAGCCTGAGCGCCATCGCCAGCGACCCAAAGCCGCTCTATCACCAGTACTCCATCACCTGGGGCTCCCAGGCCATGCGTGAGGCGCTTGCCGCCAAGCAGGAGCACTTTATGGGCATGCCGATCAACCCCAACGAGAACATCGTGGTCACCTGCGGCTCCACCGAGGCCATGATGGCCGCCATGATGACGGTCACAAACCCCGGCGACAAGGTCGTCATCTTCTCGCCATTCTACGAGAACTACGGCGCCGACACGATCCTCTCGGGTGCCGAGCCCATCTACGTGCCGCTTAACCCACCTGCGTTCGACTTTGACCGCGAGACACTCGAGGCGGCCTTCCGCGACAACGATCCCAAGGCCATCGTCCTGTGCAACCCTTCCAACCCCTGCGGCAAGGTCTTTACGCGCGAGGAGCTCACCTTAATCGCCGACCTCTGCAAAAAGTACGACGCCTACTGCATTACCGACGAGGTATACGAGCACATCGTCTACGCGCCCCACGAGCACGTCTATATGGCCACGCTGCCCGGCATGTTCGATCGAACCATCAGCTGCAGTTCGCTGTCTAAGACGTACTCCATCACCGGCTGGCGTCTGGGCTACACCATCGCCCCGGCCCAGATCACCGAGCGCATTAAAAAGGTCCACGACTTCCTCACCGTGGGTGCTGCCGCTCCCCTGCAGGAAGCTGTCGTCACCGCCCTCAAATTCGACGACAGCTATTACCAGGAGGTCCTCGACCTCTACACCGCCAAGCGCGACCTATTCTGTCAGGGGCTCGATAGCATCGATCTTGAGCACAACGTGCCGCAGGGCGCCTACTACGTGATGATGGATATCTCGGAGTTTGGCTATGACAGCGACCTCGACTTCTGCGAGGACCTGGCCTCCAAGGTGGGCGTGGGCGCTGTTCCCGGATCGAGCTTCTTCCGCGAGCCCGTCAACCATCTGATTCGTTTCCACTTTGCCAAGCGAGACGAGACGCTCAACGCTGCGCTTGAGAACCTCAAGTCGCTACGTGATAAAATCAACCCGCGCGGGTAAGGACGGTCAGTAACTAAAGGCACTAAAGAAACCTCGTGAACCCGTTGGGCCATGAGGTTTCTTTTTATAGCGACCTCATTTATTTTTTAGAGCGCTATACTTTAGTCACGGAGCAACTCGTCCAGAGAGGGATACTATGGCAGAGCAGCAGCTTATCGGAGCGCTCGAGGCCGGCGGCACCAAGATGGTCTGCGCCACGGGCTATGCAGACGGCACGGTCCTGGAACGCGAGCAGATTGCGACCACGACCCCGCAGGAGACCGTTGAGGCCGTCAACGCATGGTTTGCCGACAAGGACATCGCCGCGCTGGGCATCGGCGCCTTTGGCCCCACCGCAGTCAACCCTGCCTCGTCCCAATACGGCAAGATCCTGGAGACGCCCAAAACGGCATGGCGCTACTTTGACCTGCTGGGCACCATCCAAAACGAGCTCAATATTCCCTGCGGCTACGACACCGACGTCAACGTCGCCTGCCTGGGCGAGGTCACCTTTGGTTGCGCCCAGGGCCTCACTGACGTGGTGTATCTGACCATCGGTACCGGCGTGGGCGCCGGCGTGCTCTCGGGCGGTAAGCTCGTGCACGGCATGATGCATCCCGAGGCCGGCCACATCCTGGTCACGCGCGACCCGCGCGACACCATCGGCGAGCACAGCGGCTGCCCCTTCCACGACAACTGCCTCGAGGGCCTCATCGCCGGTCCCGGCGTCAAAAAGCGCTGGGGTGGCAAGAGCGCCGGAGAGATGGCCGATGACCCGGAGGCCATGGACCTGCTCGCCGGCTATCTGGCGCAGGCGCTCATGACCTACATCCTGTGCTACGCACCGCAAAAGATCGTCATCGGTGGCGGCGTGGCCGACCACACCCCCATCGTGCCGCTCGCGCGCAAGAAGTGCGCCGAGATGCTCAACGGCTACATCGTCACGCCCGAGATGGCCGACATTGATAGCTATATCGTCAACAACAGCCTCGAGGGCAAACAGGGCATTATGGGCTGCTTGGCCCTGGGCGCTCAGGCGCTTCAGTAGCAGACGCACCCACAGGGCGTGGCGCGCCCGGCAAATCCGACCTACGGAACGACGCCACCACGCCTCATATAAGCCCTCAAATAAAAAAGGCCGCCTAGGACCAAACAATACGTCCTAGGCGGCTTTTTTGGCGTGCATCAGCAACCGTAAGAGATATCGGAGCACAACGCCCGTTGCCGCCCCACAGCAGTCGATCACCACATCGGTGATCATGCCGGCGCGTCCCGGCACGAAGAGCTGAATCGTCTCGTCGATCGAGGGAATCAGCAGCAGGAACACCGCCGTGGGCAGTAGCACGTCAAAGGTGCGCCGGCCCTCAAAATCAAAGGCGTGCGTTGCCAGGATGCCGAGCACCATATACTCGGAAAAATGCGCGCACTTACGAACAACAAAGTTGGTCACCCATTCATATGGAAGTCCCACGCCGTGCAGAAAACCGCGGATAGCTTCCATGACCGTTAGGCTCAGTGAGCCCGACCCCGAGCCGGGAACCAGCGAATTGCCCCAGATCAAGAGCGCCATCAGGCAGGTTACGACCGCCCATTTTCGATTGATCTTAACCATGCAGAAGTTATGCCTCCGCACGGAGCGGCGCGAAGCTGGCGGTACCGCCCTCGATAACGCTCAGATAAGCACGGCCCGTACGCTTGGCGGTAGAGGACTGAAGACGCTCGATCTCTTCCTCGAGGATCTGATTGACGCGCTCGTGACGACGATTTTCCATAATGCCGGCGGCAATAGCCTCGGCCCGCTCGATGCTCTCACGCGAGATACGGGCAGTATCCTCGGGGAACACAGCGCTGTGACGGCCGACATAGGCGGGGGCAGCAGGCTGAGGGGCAGCGACGGGAGCGGAGGCTGAAACAGGAGCAGGCTCGTCAATCTCATCCAGAATCGCGGTGGCGGCGGCCCACATACCCTCGTGGCCCGAGTAATCGGCCATGGGGACATCAACCTCGAGCGAGGCGTCCGGAAGGTCGCCGGTGTCGATGCGATCTTGGGCATCAATCGATGCGGTGATGGCTGCAGGCTCATCGAGGTCATCGAGATCGATGCCCGCGGCACCGGAGATGATAGGCATGCTGGCGAGGTTTGCATTGTACGGCGCAGCCTCAGCCGCCTGCTGCTGGGCAGGAGCGCCCCAAAGCGAGCTTTCGTCGGCACGGCGGGCGGCAACAGCCTCCTCGTCCGCGGTCATGGCTTCATCAACGTACGAATTATCGGCAGAAGCGTTCGCGTCCGCCGAGGTAGCGCTGTAGGCGTTATTGACCGCCGCATTGGCAACGAGTGCCACGAAAGCCGCCGTGCTGCCCGCAGGGGCGGCCTGGGAGCCCGACACGGCGCGTGCCGCGGCGGCGATATCATCGCGATTGAAGGAGCCGGTCTGCCCGCCGTTGGTGAGCTCGTCGATGGCGACTTGATAGACGTCGCGCGAGCGTGCAGGGTCGCAGCTCACCGGCGAATCGTCGTCGAGCATGCTGTCGATCATGGACCAAGCCTCGGCCTCGTCCATAGCATCTGCGGCTCGAGCGATGGTAGGGACACCATCATCGACATGACGGCGCTGGAACGCACCAGTCAGGCCGGAAAGGAGTGCCGAGGTAGACTGCTCCGACTGAGCCTGAGAAGCAGAAGTCGCAGCGTAAGGAGTCGCATCCTGCTGCTGAGCTGGAATCGAGGCGGTCTTGAACTCGCTTTGATGCTGATTGAGATTGGCGGCACCGCCCATGGCATCGGGCTGGAACAGACGCTCTTCACGCTGCACACGGTACTCGGAGATACCCAGCGAGGCGGCATAGATACCCACGCCCGCCACCGCGCCCACGGCGAAGGGAACCGCACCCGCCACGACCGTCTCGTTCACCGACGAAAACGGCAGCGTCGCGGCATACATAACCACGGGAGCGGCAAGACCGATCCCGCACGAAAGTCCGGCAAGGACTGCTCGTTGTGTTGCATCAGAAGAAGCCATGAGCTCTCCCCATCTTCCAGCACCCAAATCGCATCATTCAGTTGGCTGCGCGAGAGAAGATGAAGCGGGGCTATGCCCCAAAGCAACGGTATATGGTTCGTTTCATCTGCGTTTTCCGTCGCGAAGCTTAAAAGCTATTATGCGAAACCACCCTGCCGATTGCAAGCGACGATGTCGGATTGAAACGGGAAACCTGCTGCTCGTCGGTCTTACGGTCAAAAATAAGCGCGGAGCGGCGCAATGGAAAGGGGCCGAGGCTCAAAGCCCCGACCCTTTATCGCATTGATGACTATCGCAGCGCGTGGATGACAACCTAGAACGTCTGCTCGTAGTCGCTGTGTTTTTTGGCCGAACGCACCAGGAACTCCTGGTTGGTGTTGGTGCCCTTCAGACCCTTGATAAACGACGCCGCCGCACGCTCGGTATTGTTCATGCCGGCAAGAATGCGACGCAGACCAAAGACAAACGGACGCATCTGCTCGTCGACCAACAGGTCCTCGTTACGCGTACCGGAGGCAACGGGGTCGATAGCCGGGAAGATGCGGCGGTCGGCCAGGTCGCGGTCGAGCTTAAGCTCCATGTTGCCGGTGCCCTTGAACTCCTCGAAAATGACCTCGTCCATCTTGGAACCGGTGTCGATGAGGGCAGAGGCCAGGATGGTGAGCGAGCCGCCGTTCTCGATATTGCGGGCTGCACCCAGGAAGCGCTTGGGCGGATACAGTGCCGCCGAATCGACGCCGCCCGAAAGGATGCGGCCCGAGGCAGGCGCCGCCAAGTTGTAGGCGCGGGCGAGGCGCGTGATGGAGTCGAGCACCACCACGACGTCGCCACCCAGCTCTACGATGCGCTTGGCGCGCTCGATGACGAGCTCTGCCACGCGGGTGTGGTTGTCGGCAGGCATATCGAAGGTCGACGCCACAACCTCACCCTTGATGGAACGCTGCATATCGGTGACCTCTTCGGGGCGCTCGTCGACGAGCAGGCAGATGAGGTGCACCTCGGGGTTGTTAATCGAGATAGACTGGCAGATCTTCTTGAGGATCGTGGTCTTGCCGGCCTTGGGCGGGGACACGATCAGGCCGCGCTGGCCCTTGCCGATCGGTGACACGATGTCGATGGCGCGACCGGTAATAGAGTCCTTGCCGTGCTCCATGCGCAGCGGCTCGTTGGGATAGACCGGGGTGAGGTCGCCGAACTTGGGACGGTTGCGAATCTGCTCGGGGTCCAGACCGTTGACGGTCGTGATTTTGGCGAGGCCGGCGCGCTTGTCGCCGCCGCGCGAAGGACGCAGCGAGCCCTCGATGACGTCGCCCGTGCGCAGGCGCGCGGAGCGGATGAGGTAGGCGGGCACGAAGGCGTCGTCGTTGGACTTCATGTAGCCATGGGCGTGGATGATGCCGGAGCTGTCCGGGCGAATCTGCAGAATGCCCTTGATGTCGCGGAAGCCCTCGGCCTTCGCAGCGGTGACGTAGATTTCCTCGACGAGCTCGGCCTTCTTCTTGCCGGTCGTCTCGATCTCGAACTCCTTGGCCTTCTCGCGAAGTTCGGCAACCTTCATGGCAGCGAGCTCCTCGCGCGAAAGCGTAGGCTCGGTGGGAGCGGCATTACGCTCCTTGTTGCGTTGCTTGCGATCGCGCTGGCGGTTGCGACGGTCGTTGTTGCGCTCGTCCTTGCGCTCGTTGCGCTCGTCCTTGCGCTCGTTGCGCTCCTCGTTGCGCTTGTGCTGGCGACGGTTGGGGCGAGCGTTGTCATCGGCCTCAGCGGGCGCGGCGCCATCGGTTGCGGCGGCGTCGGCATTGGCCGCAGCGGCGTCATTGGCCTCGGCGCCGGAATCAATCTGCGCTTCGACATCAGCCTGCTGCTCGGCGGCCTTGGCCTTAGCGGACTTCTTACGACCGCGCTTGGGCTTCTCGGACGCAGACTGTTCGACGTCTTGGGACTCGGCGGCATCAGTCGATGCATCGGCGGTCGTCTCGGCGGAATCCTCGGACGCACCCTTCTTGGCAGCCTTGGCCTTGGACGTGCGCTTAGCAGCAGTACGATGGCTGCGACCGGGACGGACGTCGGCGGGCTCGACATCGGCGGGAGCGGCCTCGGAAGTCGTAGCATCCTGGACGGGTGCGTCGGCGGCGGTTGCAGACTCGGCGGTCGCCGCAGCATCCCGAGCGGCTGCAGCTGCGGCTGCGGCCTTCTCTGCCTCGACGAAGGCCTTGGGCTTGCGACCGCGACGGTGCGGGCGCAAAGCCGGATCGACAACGGGAACTTCGCTGGCCTCGACAGGCGCAGCGGGCTCAGCAGGCGATGTGCCCTCCCCTGCCGCGGAACGGACCGAAGCCTCAGTGAGCTCGGGGGCTGCCTGTTCAGCAACCTGCTCGGCTTTAGCAGCCGTGAGACGGCGTGTGCGCGGTGCCGGCTTCTCGGTCGGCTGGTCGGCGGCAGGCGTCTCGGGCACAGACGGAGCTGCGAGCTCGGTCAGAGCCGCGGCCTCGCGCTCGGCAGCACGACGGCGGGCGCGCACCACCTGAGCCTCGCTAATCTGCGCCAACGCACGTGCCTGCGCGACCTCATCGGAAATCGGCGCCGAAGAGTCAGCTGCAACGGTGCGCTTGGCGCGCGTCGTGCGCGTGGTACGGCGCTTGGGCTTGGTGGCCTCCTCGCCGTCAGTGGCAGGCTTGGTCGTGCGGCGCGTACGCTTGGGCTTTGCCGGAGCAGCCTCCTCACCAGTTGCAGGCACGGCCTTCTCAGCCGCTACAGGCATAGGCGTCGAAGCAGCCTTAGGCGTCTCAGGAGCCGAGGCTTGCGCGGGCGCCGCGACCTGGTCCGACGCAACCGGTGCAGCGGGAGCGGCCTGCGTCGTCGTTATTTCGTTTTCTTGCTGTTGATCAGACACAGTGTTTGCTCAACTTTCTTTTCAAGCCCTGTGATCACATGCTCCCTGCATAAACCTTCAGAGCGGCTAAACAGTCTAGTTCCGTTCAAAACGACGGACATCATTGATCTGTATCGAGATGATTGCGTCAACTACGCAGCGTTAGTGTAACACAACCGCCGCCACCTGCAACTTAGTCATTGGGGACGTTCTTAAACGACTAGTCAAAAGGGACACTCTTTGTTTGCCACCCACAAATCTGACTGCCTCCGCCAAAACTATGGCGGTTTACTACGATGAATCGCTCAACCGCGACCACTCCGAAACTTGTTGAACTAAAACCGCAGGTAGATGCCTTGCACTTTTTAGCAAAAAGCCGGCGTGGTTAGAATTCCTCAATTCATCGTAGTAAACCGGCATAGTTTCGTATTTCTAGCAGCTCCAAATTCATCAATACGTCGGCGTTTGCGAAAAAAGCCCGACCTCCGTGGGAGATCGGGCTTATAGGCCTCAGTTAAACCAAACCTACACGGTCAAATGACCCGCAGGTTACATCTGCTCGGGCGCGGAAACGCCAACGAGGGTGAGCACCAGGGCGAGCGTCACGCGGACGGCATCGCAAGCGGCCAGACGGGCACGCGAAAGCTCGGGGTCGACGGGACGGCCCTCGCTCGGCAGCACCTGGCAGGCAGCGTAGAAGCTGTGGAAGTCACCGGCGAGTTCCTCGGCAAAGTGGGTCAGACGGAACGGGGCGCGATCGCGAGCACAGCTGGCGATCAGGTCGGTGAGCTCGTTGAGCTTGCGCGAAAGGGCGAGCTCGGTCGGGTCGGTCAGCAGCGAGTAATCGACGTTCTCACCGATGGCCTTGGCGGCAACGGCCTTCATGCCCATCTCGTCGGCCTGCTCGGCGGTAACGTCGGCGGCACGGCGCAGGATGGAGCACACGCGGGCGTGAGCATACTGCACGTAATAGACCGGGTTGGAGTTGTCGCGCTTCTTAACGGCCTCGATGTCGAAGTCGACCATCTGGTTGGAGCTCTTGGAGATGAGCGTGTAGCGAGCGGCATCGGAGCCAACCTCGTCGACGAGCTCCTGAAGGGTCACCATGGTGCCCTTGCGCTTGGACATACGGACGGGCTTGCCGTTACGCAGCAGGTTGACGAGCTGGCCCAGTAGAACCTCGAACTTGCCGGGGTAACCCAGAGCGTCGCAGACGCAGCGGACGCGCTCGATGTAACCGTGGTGGTCGGCGCCCCAGATGTCGATGACGTGGTCGACGCGCTGGAACTTATCCCAGTGATAGGCGACGTCGGAGGCGAAGTAGGTGTACTCGCCGTCGGACTTGATCAGGACGCGGTCCTTGTCGTCGCCCAGATCGGTGGAGCGGAACCACAGGGCGCCGTCCTTGGTGTAGAGGTAGCCCATCTTGTCGAGCTTCTCAAAAGCGCGGTCGACGGCGGAGGTGCCGGCGGTCTCGCCCTCGGTGTCCTTCACATACAGCGAGCGCTCGGAGTACCAACGGTCAAAGTCGCAGTTGACGGCGTGGCAGAGGTCGCGCATGTTGTCGACCATCTTCACGTAGCCGCGCTCACGGAAGCTCTCCATACGCTCCTGCGGATCGGCGTCGACCCACTTGTCGCCGTCGGTGCGCCAGAACTCGGCGGCCTCGTCGATGATGTAGTCGCCGCCGTAAGAGTCCTTGCCCAAGGTCTCGGCAAAGTTGTCCTGATACGGATGGGTCTCGGGGTGCTCGTCGTTCTCGTCGGCAACAAAGGCGTCACGGTCGGCGATCAGCAGCTTGTGAGCCTCGTCGATATCAACGCCCTGCTTGGCGATGATGTCGGCAAGCTGCATATAGCGCGTGCTGATGGAGTTGCCGAAGGTGTTCATCTGAGAGCCGTGGTCATTGATGTAGAACTCACGCTGGATGTCGTAACCGGCGTGGTCCATGACGCGGCAAAGGGAGTCGCCCAGAGCGGCCCAGCGGCCGTGACCAATGTGCATGGGGCCGACGGGGTTGGCGGAAACGAACTCGACCTGGGTCTTCAGGCCACCACCGACGTTGGACTTAGCGAAGTCCATGCCCTTCTCGCGAGCCTCGCCAAAGATGGCATTCTTGACGGCAACGGAGAGGTAGAAGTTGATGAAACCGGGGCCTGCGATCTCAACCTTCTCGATCGCGGGATCCTCGGGCATATGGGCAACGATGGCCTCGGCGATCTTGCGCGGGGCGCAGTGGGCCAGCTTGGCGGACTTCAGGGCCATGGTAGAGGTCCACTCGCCATGAGAAGTGTCAGCCGGTCGCTCGATAGCGCAATCGTCAAGTTCAAATGCGGAAAGGTCGCCGGCCTCCTGGGCCGCAGCAAGCGCAGCACGTACCAGCTCTTCAATCTTCTCGGGCATAGATCCTCCTTGTGTTAAAGCCCCCGAGCTCTTGGTCACTCGTAGGGCAAAAGCCAGAGTTTGTAGCACTCTATCACAAGCGAGGGGCACTGTCGCAGGGTAAAGCCAATCGAAATTGCATATGCACAAAATTGACTACAGCTTGTATGGAGTCACTCAAAGATGCCGGTCTGCCTGCAGATTATGCACGCGTTGAAAATGCATAAAGGTGTGAATGAGCTGTGTCTTTTATCGAATACTCTTACCTATCAGAGTTGTGTGCTTTTCCTGCATAAAGCGAGGATTTGCGCACGTCAGCGTGTTATTCTAGACATACGTAAATTCGTATAAGTTGGAGGTAGCATGTTCTCAATCGGTCAACACGTCATTCATCCGGGTCAGGGAGTCTGCACCGTCGTCGGTTTTAGGGACGACACGCCGCAGCCCATGTTGTTGCTCGAGGCCAAGCAAGGGCATGCGCAGACAATCCTTATGTACCCCGTGGCGCAGGCCGACCGTCTGCATGCCGCCATCTCTCAGCAAGATGCCGAGCATCTGCTGAGCCACTATGACGAGCTGGAGTGCGACACCTTTACCGAGCGCAACAGCTCGCTTGAAGAGACACACTTTAAGCAGCAGCTCAAGCTGGGCGCGCCCGAGACGGTCCGCGTGGCAAAGACCATGATGCACCGCATTCGCCAGGCCGAGGAAGCCGATAAAAAGCCCAGCTCTTACTATATGCGTGTACTCAAGGAAGCCAAGCGCCGCTCCATCGAGGAGTTCGCCGTGGCATTGGGCGTCACCGAGGAGGCCGCCGAAGCCCGCCTAGCCCAAGCCGCCCTCAACTAACCCATCCGCGCCAAAAACCACCACAAAGGGGACAGGCACCTTTGTGGTGGTTTTTTCGTTCTAGTCGTTCTAGTAGTATTCATTCTTAGCGATACCTGCGAGCACAAGGAGTCTTTTATGGCAGAGCCACTTTCCGCCGGAATCACCCGCGACCGTGCGTTCGAATTGCTCAACGAGCACAATAAGGACCCGTTCCACATCACCCACGGCGAAACGGTCGAGGGCACCATGCGCTACTTTGCGCGCGAGTTCGACCCCGAGAACGAGGAGTTTTGGGGCATCGTCGGTCTGCTGCACGACCTAGATTGGGAGGAGCATGAGGACGACCCCATGAACCACACCATCTATGCGGCCGAGATCCTTGAAGGCGAGGGCGCCTCTCCCGATCTCATTCGCGCCATTCAGACGCACACGTCGGACTTCAACACCTCGCTGCCCAAGCCCGAGCTGCAGATGGAAAAGATCCTGTTTGCCTGCGACGAGCTCACCGGCTTGATCGGTGCTGCCGTCATCATGCGTCCGAGTAAGAGCGTCATGGACTTTACGACCAAGTCGCTCAAGAAAAAGTTCAAGGACAAGCGCTTTGCCGCCGGCTGCTCGCGCGACGTGATTACGCAGGGTGCCGAGATGCTGGGCTGGGAGCTCCCCGAGCTCTTCGACCGTACCATCGCGGCCATGCAGTCCTTCGCCCCCGACCGCGACACCTTTCAGGCTTAATTCCAAAACCACCACAAAGGGGACAGGCACCTTTGTGGTGGTTTTTGTTTGCGCGGGCGTTAGGGGCGGACCTGGCCGGTGCCTCGGAGCTTGTATTTGTAGGTGGTGAGGGCCTCGGCGGCAAAGGGGCCGCGGGCGTGGAGCTTTTGGGTCGAGATGCCAATCTCGGCGCCCAGGCCAAACTCGCCGCCGTCGGTAAAGCGCGTGCTGGCGTTGGCGTACACGGCCGAGGCATCGACCGCGTCCAGGAAGCGCTCGCAAGCATCCGTGTCCTCGGCAACGATGGCCTCGGAGTGCATCGTGCCGTAGCGATTGATGTGTGCGATGGCCTCGTCCTCGTTTGCCACGACCTTCACGCTCATCTCGAGCGCCAGGTACTCGCGACCCCAGCCCTCCTCAGTCGCGGCAACGTAGTCATCGCCCTCGGCAAGCCCGGCATCGGCGCACGCGGCGCACGTGGCCTCGTCGCCGTGAATGAGCACGCCGTGGTCGTGCAGCACGGCAACAACCGCAGGCAAAAACACATTGGCCACAGCATGGTCGACCAGCAGCGACTCGGCGGCATTGCACACGCCCACGCGCTGCGTCTTAGCGTTGACGATAATATTGAGCGCTTTATCGAAATCGGCGGATTCATGCACGTAGATGTGGCAGTTGCCCGTGCCCGTCTCGATCACCGGCACAAGCGACTCGCGCACGCAGCGCTGGATCAGGCCTGCACCGCCGCGCGGAATGAGTACGTCGACAATACCGCGGAGCTTCATGAGCTCGCCAGTGGCCTCGCGGTCGGTGGACTCGATCATCGACACGGCCTCGCGCGGGAAGCCCTTGGCCTCGAGCGCATCGGCCAGCAGCTCAGAAATCATGGCACACGAGTGATAGGCCAGCGAGCCGCCGCGCAGAATACAGGCGTTGCCGGTACGGATGCAGATGCCCGCGGCGTCGGCCGTCACGTTGGGACGCGCCTCGTAAACCATGGCGACCAGGCCCAGCGGCACACTCACACGGGTCAGGTCCACGCCGCTTGCAAGCACGCGGTGGTCGAGCACGCGGCCTACGGGATCGGGCAGCTCGGCGAGCTTTTCCAGGCCGGCGGCCATGCCCTCGACGCGCTCAGGCGTCAGCAGCAGACGATCGAGCAGTCCGGCCGAGGTACCCGCATCGCGCGCGGCGGACATATCGAGCTCGTTGGCGGCGACGATGGAGTCGACACCGTTGCGCAGCGCTGCGGCCATGGCGCGCACGGCCTCCTGGCGCTGTTCATCGCTCGCCGTGGCAAGCGAGGCCGACGCTGCCTTGGCGGCAACGGCAAGATCGTGGACATACGTGGCTATATCGACCGACATGGGCGGCCCTTTCTCCTAGAAGTTTGCAACCATGGTAGCCGATTTGCGCATGGCCTCGCCCGCGGCGGTAGAATTGGTCAACCCGAAACACCGCAACGAACGGAAGACTCACATGGCCCTCATCACTTCGTACCACGTCCCCGGCCTTTACGTCGAGGACCACAGCATCGACGTCCCCCTTGACTGGCGCGGCCTGGAGCCGATGCTCCTGGCCGTCGGCAGCACCATGCGCCGCGGCGCTATGCCGGCGCCCATCGCCGGCGCGCCCGAGAGCATCAAGCTCTTCTACCGTGTGGTTTGCGCGCCCGACCGCATCAACGACGATCTGCCACTGCTCCTGTTTTTGCAGGGCGGCCCCGGCGGCGAGAGCCCGCGTCCGCTGTCGCCCACAAGCGACGGCTGGATCGAGGAGGCCGTCAAGCACTTCCGCGTGGTCCTTCCCGACCAGCGCGGCACCGGACGCAGTAGCTGCGTGGACGGACGCACGATCAAGGCACTGGGTGATCGCGCAACGGCCGCCGGCGCCGATACAGCACGCTCGCAGGCGGATTTCCTCAAGCGCCATCTTGCCAGCTCCATCGTGCGCGATTTTGAGTACCTGCGCCTGGTGGGCTTTGGCGGCAAGCCCTGGGTCACACTGGGGCAGAGCTACGGCGGCTTTTTGACGTTGAGCTATCTGTCGCTCTTCCCCGAGGGCGTGGCGGCAAGCTTTACCTGCGGCGGCATTCCGCACGTGCCGGCGAGCGCCAGCGAGGTCTACGCGCACACCTTCCCACGCATGGCAGCCAAGACGTAGCAGTATTACGACCGCTACCCCGCCGACGTCGAGCGCGTGGCGGCCCTGGCAGATGCCCTCGAGGAGCAAAAGCCCGTGTTGCTCGACGGCTCGCCGATGACGGTCGAGCGCCTACAGCTCATGGGCAGCGACTTTGGCATGAAGCCGAGCTTTGAGCGCATGCATTGGATTATCGATCACGCGTTTGTTACAGGCGACGGTACACTGAGCTGCGGCTTCTCGGTATCCGACAGCTTTTTGATGCGCGCCTTCGAGCGTACCAACACGCGCACGAATCCGCTGTACTGGACGCTGCAGGAGTTCATATACGCCGACGGTGACACTATGCCCATTGGCTGGGCCGCAGCTGAAGAGAAGGCACACCGCGCCGAGTTCGACACCCTCGCGCGCCCGCTCATGTTTACCGGCGAGGCCATGTTCCCGTGGATGTTCGAGCAGATGCCCGAGCTCAAGCCCTTCAAGCCCGCCATGGACCTGCTGATGGAAGACACCAGCTGGGACAAGATCTATGACCCGCAGCGCCTGGCCTGCAACGAGGTGCCGCTCCAGGCCGCGGTGTACTTCGATGACATGTACGTCGATTCGAGTCTGCAGCTCGACACGCTCAGCCGCGTGGGCAACTCGCACGCCTGGGTAACCAACGAGTTCGAGCACGACGGCCTGCACGGCAGTGTGGTATTCAAGCACCTCTTCGACGAGGCCCTCAACCGCGGAGACCTGCGCCGAATCTTCTAGCAAAGGAGTGTCCCCACCTGCCGGCACAATAGAAACGTCCCCAAGTGCCGGATGATGTCCTTCGCCACGAAAACGGCCCATCTACTACGTTTCACCCGCATGGCCCAACCAGATGCCAAAAATAAAGAAAACCGCAGGCGTTCTACCTGCGGTTTTCTTTTTGCAATTCTTGGCATGGTCACCGATAGCCTATTAAACGTAGTAGATGGGCCGTTTTCGTGGCGACCAGCTCGGACATAAGCGCGGCGGGGCAAAGTTACCCTGGTAATTTCACCCCACGTGCATTGCAGATCGAAGGCGCCCGGCGTCGAGGCCTAAGCAAATACAATCAAGTTGTCTCGATGGATCGCCGGCTTCTCGGCTAGGTCTGCCAGTAGACGGTTGCTGGCGATCTGGTCCTGGCGGCGGCCGGCGGCAAGCTCCAGCACGTCCGAATCGGCCTCGGCGATACCGCGGGCGACGACCATACCGCTCGGGTCGCACACGTCGAGCACATCGCCCTCGGAAAACACGCCATCGACCTCGTGAATACCCACCGTAAGCAAGGAAGAGCCACGGCTTACCAGCGCCTTCGCAGCACCATCATCGACCGTCACCGAGCCATGTGCCTTGTCACCCAGCGCGATCCACAGCTTGCGCGGCGCAATGTCCAGGCGCTCCGCCGGCGGATCGAACAGCGTGCCCACGCTCTCGCCGCGGGCGAGGCGCACGAGTGCATCGGGCTCCTCACCCGAGCAAATCACGCTCTGAATGCCCGCCGTCATCAGGATGCGGCTCGCGCGAATCTTGGTGATCATGCCGCCCGTGCCCACCGAGGTCGAAGAATCGCCCGCCGAGGCGATAATCTTGGCATCGATCTTATGCACGACAGGAACAAACTCGGCCGTGGGGTCCTCATGCGGATTGGCAGTATAAAGGCCATCGATGTCCGAGAGCGTCACGCACAGATCGGCAGAAACCAGGCAGCTCACAAGCGCCGCCAGTGTGTCGTTGTCGCCAAACTTGATCTCATCGACGGTAACGGTATCGTTCTCGTTGACGACCGGCACCACGCCAAGCTCCACGAGGCGCAACAGGGCGTCGCGCGCATGCAGGTAGGACGTGCGACGGGCCGTGTCGTGGCGCGTGAGCAGTACGAGCGAGGTGAGCAGGTCACGCGCATGAAACTCCTCGTCGTAGGCCGACGAGATGATGCACTGACCAGCCGAGGCGCAGGCCTGCAGGCTCGGCAGGTCGCCGACCGGCTTGCGGTCGAAGCCCAACACGGGATAGCCACAGGCGATAGCGCCCGAGCTCACCACGACCAGGCGCCAGCCAAGCTCGCGCAGCGCTGCGGCCTGGTCGGCAAGTCCGCCGATAAAGGCGCGGTTGACCTTGCCGTCGGCGCCCACCACCGTGGACGAACCGATCTTTACCACCATCGTTTTATAAGAAGTCGTCATACGTCAAACCAATCAACTGTTCAGCGAACGGCCGAGCTGGCGGCCAAGGGAGCGTGACTCGCCCCTACCGCCCAAGGAATTAGTGAGCCCAGGGAAAGGCAGAAGCCGCGGCCATGTTCTTACGCACGAGCTCGTCGCGCACCTGAGCCAGGCCCTGCTCCATGCCCACCACATAGGTCTGCGGGTACAGGAAGCGCTTGAAAGCTGCGTCCAGATGATCGAGCGCCCAAGCACAGCGCTCGCGCGCGTCCTGGATGCTCTCACGCGGAGCCACCGCACTGCCATCGCGCACGATCGGCACCAACAGCTCGCGATACTCAAGTTCGGACACGTCGGTCACCAGGGCGGCATCGTTCACGGCTACGAGGGTATTGCCGCGCGCGGCGCCCTCCCCCGCCAGATGGTCCTCGTCGTAGATCATGTCGCAGACCGGGCCGCCAAAGCCGTCGTAATAACGGCGCACGCGTTGCACACCCGGGATCGTGCGCTTGTAGGGCTGCTCGGAGAGCTTGACAACCGGCGTCCATGGATCTGCCTCGCTCGCACGGCGGGCGGAAAGCTTGTACACGCCGCCCAGCGCCGGCTGGTCGTAACAGGTCGCAAGCTTGGTACCCACGCCAAAGCTGTCGATGGGCGCGCCCTGGTCGAGCAGCGACTGAATCGTGTACTCATCCAGATCGTTGGAAACCGAAATCCCCACATAGGGCAGGTCCTCGGCATCAAAACGGCCGCGCACATACTTGGAGAGCTTGGCGAGGTCGCCGGAGTCGATGCGAATGGCCGACAGGCGCTCGCCCACCGCTTCCATCTCCTTGGCAACCGTAATGGCATGTTCACAGCCCTCGCGCACGTCATAGGTGTCGATGAGCAGCGTACAGTTCTTGGGGCTCGACTTGGCAAAGGCGCGGAAGGCCTCGAGCTCGGAATCGAAGCTCATCACCCAGCTGTGCGCATGCGTGCCAAAGACGGGAATACCGTAGCGGCGGCCGGCGAGCACATTGGACGTAGAGGAGCAGCCGGCAACGTAGCTCGCGCGCGCGACGGCCAAGCCGCCATCGGGACCCTGAGCGCGGCGCAGGCCAAACTCGGCAACGGGACGGCCGTCCGCCGCCAGCACCACGCGCGCCGTCTTGGTGGCGACAAGCGTCTGGAACCCAACGATGTTGAGCAGCGCCGTCTCAAGCAGCTGGCACTCCAGCGCGGGGCCGGTGACGCGAACCATGGGCTCGCGCGGAAAGACGAGCTCGCCCTCGGGCACGGCGTCGATGTTTACATGCGCACGAAAATCGCGCAGGTAGTCGAGGAATCCAGGCTTGAACATCGCGCCGCCGGCCGGGGCCTGGAGCGAGGCGAGGTAGTCGATATCCTCGGGCGTAAAGCGCAGATTCTCGACCAGCTCGGGCAGTTCGGCGGTGCCGCACATGACGGCATAGGCGCTGCCAAAAGGATGGTCGCGGTAAAACGCGGTAAAACAACCCTGCTCATTGGCCTTGCCGCTCTCCCACAGGCCCTGGGCCATAGTGAGCTCGTACAGATCGGTGAGCATTGCAATGTCGGTGGGATGCGAGATGTCGGTCAAAGCCATGGGGCGACCTTTCGGATGCGTTGTGCAGAGGTTGAGGGTTGGAAAAGGGCAGAGTGTTCGGGCATGGCACCCAGCGCGAATGGGCTAGAGCAGGCCCATGCTGGTCAGGATCGTGTAGCCCATAAAGATGACAAACGCGATGAGGGCAAGGACAATGATGATTTTTTGAGCCGGCGCCATGCCAGGGATCTCGTTCTCGCCCGTAGGCTCCTTGGAGGTAACCATGCGCTTGGCAAAGGTCATCTCGTCACGGCTCGGCTTGGGCTCGACGGACTTGGAACGAGCGACCTTTTTAGGCTGAGGTTTAGGTGCGGTGGGCGCGGGCTTCGCGGCGGCGGGCTTGGGCGCGGGGGCGACGTTCGCGGCGGCCTCCTCGGCCTTCGCACGCTCGGCACGCAGGGCGGCCAGCTCCTCACGCTCGCGGCGTGCCTCTTCCTGGGCCTCGCGACGAGCTTTCTCGGCGCGGAGCTCTTCCAACTCGGCGCGTTCCTCGGCAGACAGTGGTTGGGACTCAAGCTTGGCCATGGTACAGCCCTTTCTTTTAAAAAAAGCCGCCGACACAATGTCAGCGGCTTATCAAATCCAAGGGTGGAGACGAAGGGAGTCGAACCCTCGGCCTCTGCCATGCGACGGCAGCGCTCTCCCAACTGAGCTACGTCCCCAAGACAAGTTGATATTTTACCTACGGCTCGCCAACTGTCAACGCCCAATACCCAGTCTTTTTGGGACGCGGCTATTTTGACAACTTTTCGAGCAGGCGATCCTCTCGATGATTTTTTAATCCCCGTCCCAGAAAAATCATCGGCGAGCGCACTACTTTGCGCTGGTGAGGACGCCGGTGGTGTCGAACACCGGGGTGAAGCTCTCGTCTACCGCTCCGCCTTCTTGCCAAAACATCGTCGTAAAGCCCAGGTCGTCGGCATGGTCGAGCACCTGCTCGTACTCCTCGCGCGTCACGGCGCGCGCCAGGTCGCCGCCTTGTTCGCACATGAGGGCATTGGGCGTGTACTGGTTCATGACCGAGATCGGCACGTCGCCCACCGTCTGCCACACCAGGTCCAACACGCGGCACGAATCGTCCGCATGCCCCGGCAGCACCAGATGACGCACGATTATGCCGCGCCTCATGAGCCCGTCCTTGTCTACCAGCTCTCCCCCGCGGCGCTCAATCTCGCGCGCCATCTGGGCCAGACCCGACACGGCCACGCGCGGGTAGTCCTTAATATGAGAAAGCGACTGCGCAAGCCCGGCATCGGCATATTTAAAGTCCGTAAGCCACACGTCGACCAGGTCGCCCAGCGCTGCCACGGCACTCGCGCGCTCGTAACCACTCGTGTTGTAGACAATTGGGATGACCAGTCCGCGCTCCCGAGCTGCGGCAATCGCGGCCGGCAGCAGGTGAGCATAATGCGTCGCCGTCACCAGATTGATGTTATTGGCACCTTGGTCCTGCAGCTCCAGCATAATCTCGACCAGGCGCTCGGGCGAAATCTCAAGCCCAAAATTGCCCGTCGAGATCTCGTGGTTCTGGCAATAGATACATTTGAGCGAGCAGCCGCTAAAGAAGATCGTGCCCGAACCGGCCTCGCCCGAGATAGGCGGCTCCTCCCACATATGAAGCGCCGCGCGGGCCACCTTGAGCGTGTCATCGGCACCGCATACGCCGTGCGCACCCTCGTCGCGCACCGCACCGCAACGGCGCGGACACAAATGGCAGGCGGGCGAAAAAAGTTCGGTCAACGGCGTCGGCATAAAAACATGCTCCAAAACAACGATTCAGCAGCTCAAACGTAAAGGGACCAACCGCACAGACGGCTCGAGCCCAAGGCGCCGTAATCGTCCGACACGATTTTTGTAATGTCAAGACTGGAATCGATAAAGTGCCGCTTTATGATGTAGGTATTCCGCCCCCCGCGGAGCAACTGGGTGAACCGTCGCGTTTATTTAGGGAGCCCACACAGTCGTACCTAGTACAGGTATCCTTCGTTGTTAAGGACGCTGGAACAGTCGATGAGGGCACCCACCTGTTTTAGGTGGGTTCATTTTCGTAACGTGGGGGGTGGTTTTTATTTGCCGAAAACCACCATTACAGCCCATATGGATCCCCGCCGGTATCCCGACAATCCATCGACAACATCCCAATATCTGGTAAGCGCGTGATTATCGCTGCGTGCAATTCCATGCACCCCCCTTGGTCGAGTATCATGGTTCGGCTATGCCCTTTGCGCTTAGCAACCTTTGACCTTTTCCTTCGACGCTTGGCGGTTTTTAGATTCATGGCTTCATCCCCGAGCTACATACCGTATCTATGCGTGGCAGCGGCGGCCTTTATCACGACCTTCCTCACGGTGCCCCTGGTCAAGCGCTTGGCAATTAAGCTCGACGCCGTCGACTATCCTTCTAAGCGCCGCATCAACACCAAGCCCATCCCGCGTTTGGGCGGAACGGCGGTGTTTTTGGGCCTGGTCGTTGCCTGTATTGTGCAAATCCTAGGCACCTGGTACCTGGGTTGGCCGCCCGTTTTGGTGCCCCACCCCCGTCTGCACATCAGCTACCCCATACTTGCGTTTTCTTTTACCGTCATCTTTGCGACCGGCGCTATCGACGACGTCTTCCAGCTCAAGCCCAAGCAAAAGCTAGCCGGACAGGTCCTCGCCGCGCTTATCGCCTGTATCGGCGGCCTGCGGATCGGCGTCATCGTCAACCCGTTTGCCCCCGGCGAGATCATGCTCGGATGGCTCGCCTACCCCATCACCGTGATCTATCTGGTGGCATTCACCAACATCATTAACCTCATCGACGGCCTCGACGGCTTGGCCACGGGCATCTGCGGCATCGCGTCGTTCACCATGTTTTCGATGGCCGTTCTCTCGGGCCGCATCGACGCCGCCGCGCTCTCCATTGCGCTCTTTGGCGCTTGCCTGGCCTTTTTGCGCTACAACTTCAACCCCGCAAGCATCTTCTTGGGCGACTCGGGGTCGTTGCTTCTGGGCTTTGCACTGGGCTCCATCTCGCTGCTCAACGTGAGCCGCACCGCCGCGCTCACCTCGCTTATCATCCCGCTCATCGTTGCCGGCGTGCCCATCATCGACACGTTTAGCGCCATCGTGCGCCGCAAGCGCGCCCACATTAGCATCGGGCAGGCCGACAAGGGCCACATCCACCACCGCCTGATCCAAGAGGGCTACAACCAAAAGCAGGCAGTGCTCCTCATCTACGCCTGGTGCATCATGCTTTCGGCCGGCGCCGCCGCGATTAACCAGGTCGAGGTGCCCATGCGCGTGCTCATCTTTACCGTACTCGCCATTGGCTCGGCGGCCTTTGCCAAGCACCTGCACCTGTTTGAGCCCGTGCTGCGCCACCATTACAACAAGCGCACGCACGAGGACGAGCTCGTCACCCCCGACGATCCCGCCTTTAAGCAGGAGGAGCAGGCGGCAGAAGAACGCAGGGAGGAGCGCCACCACAGGCGCTAGGGTAAGCTGCCGAGGCTGCGCCCAGGCGCCGCCGGCCAAACGCGCAGCCACGCCGCGCCCATCGCACATGCCGCCGCTCTCCCGCCCCTCGCGTACTTACGCCCCGACCCTCCAATAAACGCGTTATCATCTTGACCCATGAACATACGTTAGGAGCAATCATGCCAAACGAGAACAGCTACGAAGTCGCGCTGCAAAAGAGCAACGCCATTCGCGAGGGCCTGGCCAAAACGCCCGAGAAGTTCACCATGCTCACCGGCGACCGCCCCACCGGCCGTCTGCATCTGGGTCACTACTTCGGCACCCTTAAGGGCCGTGTTGAGCTGCAGAACATGGGCGCCAAGACCAACGTGCTCATCGCCGACTACCAGGTCATCACCGACCGCGACACGACCGAGCACATCCAGGACAACGTGTACAACATGGTCATGGACTACCTTGCCTGCGGCATCGACCCCGACAAGACCATGATCTACGCGCACTCCGCCGTGCCCGCCGCAAACCAGCTCATGCTGCCGTTCCTGTCGCTGGTCTCCGAGGCCGAGCTGGCGCGCAACCCCACGGTCAAGGCCGAGATGGAGGCCTCGGGCCACGAGCTCACCGGCCTTCTGCTCACCTACCCGGTGCACCAGGCCTGCGATATCCTGTTCTGCAAGGGCAATGTGGTGCCCGTCGGTCGCGACCAGCTGCCGCACATCGAGCTCACCCGCACCATCGCCCGCCGCTTTAACAACCGCTACGGCAAGGTGTTCCCCGAGGTCGACGCACTGCTGTCCGAGACCCCGCTGCTGCCGGGCCTGGACGGTCGCAAGATGAGCAAGAGCTACGGTAACGCCATCAACATCTCGATGACCGCCGAGGAGACGGCCAAGCGCATCAAGAAGAGCCAGACCGACTCCGAGCGCATGATCACGTTCGATCCCGAGAACCGCCCCGGCGTGTCCGGTCTACTTTCGACGGCCGCCATCTGCACCGGCCGTTCCGAAGTCGAGATTGCCGAGGAGATTAGCATGGGTGGCTCCGGCCAGCTCAAGAAGTACGTGACCGAGGCCGTCAACGAGTACTTCGCGCCGATCCGCGAGCGTCGCCAGCGCTATGAGAACGATCTGGATTACGTGAAGGACGTGCTGCACGAGGGCAACCGTCGCGCCAATGAGATCGCCGAGCAGACCCTTGCCGAGGTTCAGGACGCCATGGGCATGGTGTACTAGGCAAAGCGCCTTCGCACAACATAGACGGTGAGGCTGAATCCTCACCGAAACAGGAACAGGCCCGCTGGCAGATAGTTGCCAGCGGGCCTGTTCCCGAAGTACACCGTTGAATCGCACAGAGGGGAGGAATGCGAATCAAACTCAACAGGGCAGGCTTTTTCATCGCCTATTGCCTGCTCCGTTGCTGAAAACAATATAGTTCACCATGGTTTACTTTGCTGCGACAAACCGCGCCGCCATACCTTCTCCATAAGTTAACCTCGGTAAACCTGCCAAAACCACCACAAAGGGGATAGGCACCTTTGTGGTGGTTTAAGCCACGGCAGAGCCGCTAGAGCCCTGCAGGCCAGCGACAGGCGGCCAAGTCGACGTGCATGTCGTCCTTAAACGCCACACCCTCCCCTAGCAAAAGCTCACGTTGAGCATCGGGACCGCCAAAAGCAAAACCATCGCATATGCGGCCATCGGCAAACACCACGCGGTGACAGGGAATCTCGCCGGGACGCGGATTGCCATGCAGGGCATACCCCACGTACCGCGCACTTCGTGGACGTCCAGCAAGCAGCGCCACCTGACCATACGTGGCGACCATCCCCTCGGGAATCTGCTCGACCACCTCGTACACCCGCTCAAAAAAGCCCTCAGACGCCATTGCTCGCTCCCTTCCACCCGGAATAGCATAAACCACCACAAAGGTGCCTGTCCCCTTTGTGGTGGTTTTGGCAGGTGGGCTAGTTAACGGGCTGGAAGAAGGCTACGGCTACGGCGCCGGGGCCTACATGGGTGCCGATGGTGGCGCCGATGGTGTGAACGGGCAGTTCGCCCTCGGTGTGGCCAGCCCACAGTGCCGCGCTGTCCTCGATATACTTCTTGAGCACCGCATCCGAAAGGCCCGTATAGCCGAGCGCCAGCGGCATGGAAAAGTCGATGCCGCCTGCCTTTTCGACCTTCTGGTTGAGCAGGTTACGTCCGTTCTTGGAACCGCGCGCCTTGCCCAGTTGCACGATCAGACCGTCCTCGGCAGCCACAACAGGCTTTACGTTGAGCAGCGTACCCACGGCACCGGCCGCAGCAGACAGGCGACCGCCGCGCACCAGGTACTCCAACGTCTCGAGCAGGCCGATGACGACCACGCGGTCGCGCACGGCCTCGACAGCCGCCGCAACCTGAGCCGCGCCCTGGCCCTCGTCCACCAGGCGCAGCGCATACTCGACCAGCACGCGCTCGCCCAAGGTCACGTTATTGCTGTCCACGACGAACATGTCGCCGCCCGGCGCCTCGGCAAGTGCCGTACGAGCACTCTGGTTGGTGCCCGAGAGCTTGGCACCCACGGTAATAATCACGGCCTCATCGCCGGCCTCACGCGCTTCGGCAATCGCCTGCGAAAAGGCGTACGGGTTGACCTGACCGGTCTTGGGCAGTTCATCGCGCTCCACAAGCATCTCGTAAAAGCGCTGGTGATCGATGTCGACGCCATCCATATACACATCGGTGCCAAAGGTGACGGACAGCGGCAGAACACGCAGAGCGGGGTGCTCCGCCGGCGACATATCGCTTGCGGAATCGGTAATAATGCGGACGGACATAACGAATCCTTTCTTGCGCAGGTCCCGCGCGGGGAATTTTGACAGCAATGCCCCGGCACGGCATACGCGCTCAAACGGGACTATGCAGTTTTTAATGGGAAGCAAATGCCTTGGCGGCCTTAGATCTCACGCAGGGTGTTGAGAATCGTACGCAGCGACGCATACATCTGCTCGCGCTGCTCCACACCCATAGCCTTACCGGTGGTGTCGAGCACCTCGCGAATGATGCGGTCCGCCTCGCTCATGCTCTCGCCGCCCAGAGCGGTCAGGCGCACCGGGGCACGATACTTAACGGCCGCATCACCCGAGTCGTCGACCTCGACGTAGCCGCCCTCCTCCAGATGCGCGAGCGTGCGCGAGACGGCGGCACGGGTCACGCCTGCCATGCGAGCCAGGTCAGCGCCAGTCAGGCCGTCCTTGCTGCGCTCAAGATAGTACAGGCACATAACGTCGGAGCCCTTGAGGCCCAGCCTTGCGCCCTCGGATGTCTTAATGCGCTGGATCTCCTTGTAGAGCCCGCTGATCAGTCCGACAAAGTCCTCGAAACGTGTCTCGTCGTTCTGCTGCATGGGAGACGACCGCCTTTCGCTTGCATGATGCTAACGGGTAAACATCTTAGCCGCACAAGGCAACACCCATACCCAAATATCCCATTTGTTAACCCATCAACATAAAAACCACCACAAAGGGGACAGGCACCTTTGTGGTGGTTTGGGGCATCGAGTTTGATCCGCAGACTTCGTTACAGCCCCACGCAAGGATTGTCGCGGGTCACAAGCGTTTTAACGACAACCGTCGCTCTCAGATAGCGCTCGAGCAGCTCGGCTAAGCGATCGATCGCGGCCTGGCAATCCCCCATCCGCTCGGGCTCCACGCACTCAATCGCCAGGAAAGCATCGGCCGAATCATCGGACAACGCCGTTCGAACGCCGTCGCGCCAGTTCCAGCAGCGGCATACGGCGCCCGCATCATCGATGTAGGCGAGCTCGCCGGGAAGCGTCGGGTCATCTGTCTCCTCGCCAAGCGGCAGAAATGAATCACCACCGTCGGTCACCTTCAGGCAAAGGTCTCCCTCAATCGCGTGCAAATCCTCGCCGCCTACGGGCAGCGCGTAGGACAGCGACACCGTGTTGTAGATGTCCACCGCGGGCGTAATGTGGCCCACCGGCTTGCCTTTGAGCACGCGCTTGAGCAGGTTCTCAATTGAGCAACGCGCGCCCTTCTTGGTCTTGACAAGCTGAAGTGCCGGACGGACGGTGTCCGCCGTGGAATAGGTCGCGCCGCCGAGCAGGGCATCGGCCTTGCCCATCTTGACGAGCATCGTGCCGAAGTAGTTGCCCTTGGCAAGTGCCGCGCGGCAGTCCTCTTCGCTCATCTTGCCCTTGCGCAGTTCCACCATCTTGGCGACCATCTCGTCCATGCCCTCATAGGTAGCCGGGTCGATGATTGTGGCCTTGCAGATGCAGAAATTGCCCTTTTCTGCGGCAGCCTTGACCTCGTCGGCGTTGCCGATGAGGATGACGTCCATCAGGTCGTCCTTGAGCAGACGGTCGGTCGCCTCGAGGATACGGGCGTCGGGGCCTTCGGTGAAGACGATGGTGCGGCGTGTGGCCTTGAGTGCGTCGATCAGCTTCGTAAACATAAGTATTACCTCCATGCTGCGGTGATTCCGCATTGTTTGGGACTATTATACAATGTACGCGCCGACAAAACAACCGCTTTTTTGAAAAAATGCGCGGGATTCAGCGGATGAAGTTGGTGCGCGCGGGCGGCTCTTCGGGCGGGAGCGGGATGCCGGCAGCGCGGCCCGCCGCGAG
>ERZ840057.716-NODE-716-length-32111-cov-32.419079_pt1 | contig 32111 bp, 27 predicted proteins | sample MGYA00519907_ERZ840057 | MGnify/ENA primary metagenome ERZ840057 (study PRJEB31850, sample SAMEA3708862) | human gut metagenome | biome: human gut; feature: human-associated habitat; material: faeces | place: China | collected 2014 ...
GCCTTTGATAGGATTTGGTGATGGAGAGCAGCCCCTTGTCCAAGTCGAAGTCTGCTGGAGTCAGAGCCAGCAGCTCGCCCTCCCGGATGCCACACCAGTAGAGGACCTCAAAAGCGTAATAGGACTGCGGCTTGTCCATCATCGCTTCCGCGAACTTGAGGTACTCCTCCTTTGTCCAGAAGAGCATCTCCTTGTGCTTTTCCGACCCCATGCACCCGGCTGTGGCCGCTGCCGTAGAACCGGACGGCGTGGTTCAGAATGGCACTGAGCTGTCCATGGAGTGTCTTGAGGTAGGTCGGCGAGTAGGCCTTGCCGTTTTTGTCCCGGTAGTTCAGCATCTCGTTCTGCCATGCGATCACATCCCGTGGCTTGATCTCGCTGAGCCGTTTTTCTTTGAAATACGGTAAGATTTTCGTTCGGATGATGTGCTCTTTGGTAGACCAGGTGTTTTCCCGGAGTCGCTTTTTCTTGTCCGTGATATAAATTTCCACGAAGGCTTCAAAGGTCATGGTCAGGTCTGCTGCCTGCTGAAGAAGGAACTCCCGCTCCCACGCCAGAGCGTCCTTCTTGGTGGCAAACCCCCGTTTCAGCTTCTTCTGCTTCACACCTTGCCAGTTCTCGAAGTAGAAGGAAGCGTACCATGTGCCCTGTTTGCTGTCCTTGTAGGCTGGCATCCTATCACTCCTCCCCTGCCCCGTAGATCTTCTCCTGATAGTACCTCCTGCTTACACGGCCTCCCACGGTCGTGTAGCCCTTGGCTCTCAGTTCCTCGTTCCACTGGGCGATCATCTTGTACGCCAGTCCCTGGGAGATATCCAGTTCCTTTGCCAGCTCGTCTGCCTTGATAAAAATGCTGTTTGCCATTTTTTGTCCTTTCCTTGTCGGTTTCGTTTCGGTGCCGCTTCATCCTCGCTGACTTCCGGCAGGCATATCCCCTTTGCGGTGCTGTGCCGTCCCCTTGCGGAGCGCTCGCTTCCTTTCGGAAGGTCTTGGCGGTTTGGGTCAGTTTGGCGGTCATTCAATTTTACTAAGCATTTTTGTTTATTTTTTGTGCTCTCATTATACTAAACACATTCCGTTAAGTCAAGAGGTTTTTGGGTAAAATCTTAAACTTTTTTGTTTATTTTCTATTGCACCTCCTATTTTTCTGTGCTATACTAGGTTCAACAAATATGTTTAAGTCAGGAGGCAATCGCATGGCAGTCGGTGACCGCATCAAACGTGCCCGCAACCTCCGAGGTATGACCCAGAAAGAACTGGGCATCGCCATCGGGTTTGAGGAGAAGAGCGCAGACATCCGTATCGCACAATACGAAAGCAACACCCGCACTCCCAAGGAAGAGCTGCTCCGCAAGATTGCGGAGGTACTGGACGTGAACTACCGTTCCCTCTATGAGCCGACCTTGTACGCCGCAGAGGATGTGATGTACACCCTGTTCGAACTGGATGAGCACTATCCCGGCACCCGGCTCTACGAGGTCACAGACACCACCGACCCGGATTTCCCTGAAAAGCACATGGCAGTCAGTTTCCGCTATCGCCTGCTGGATGAGTTCTTAAAGGAGTGGCAGCTCCGTAAGAAGCAGCTCCGGGAGGGCGAGATCACCAAGGAAGAGTATCTGGAATGGAAGCTCAACTGGCCTCAGACCGCCGATGGCTGCGGCCGGTACGAGCCGAAGAAAAAGTGGCGTAAAGAATAAAAGACACAAAAATGCCCTCTGAAAAACAACCCGTTTTTCAGAGGGCATTGTCATATTTCTCTTTATGAATAATCGCCTGATAGTATCAAAGCAGTATCACAGAGCCTTTTGGCTCTCAAAATATTGCGTTTCATCAATATTTTTAAAGGTTTTCAGATTACTCGAGCTCGATCGTGGCCGGCGGCTTACCGGTGCAGTCGTAGAACACGCGGTTGACGTGCTTGACCTCATTGACGATGCGGCTGGTGACAGTACCCAGCACGTCCCAAGGCATATTGTAGCTCTCAGCGGTCATGAAGTCAGTGGTGGTGACAGCGCGCAGAGCCACGGCGTAGTCGTAGGTGCGCTCGTCGCCCATAACGCCGACGCTGTGCATATTGGTCAGAGCCGCATAATACTGGCTGATCTCCTTATCAAGGCCGGCCTTGGCGATCTCCTCACGCCAGATGGCGTCGGCGTCCTGCACGATAGCGACCTTCTCGGGGGTCACTTCGCCGATGATGCGGATGCCCAGACCGGGGCCGGGGAAGGGCTGGCGGCTGACCAGATACTCGGGCAGACCCAGCTCACGGCCAGCCTGACGGACTTCGTCCTTGAACAGGTTGCGCAGCGGCTCGACCAGCTCCTTGAAGTCCACGGTATCAGGCAGGCCGCCGACGTTGTGGTGGCTCTTGATGACGGTGGACTCACCGCCCAGACCGCTCTCGACGACATCAGGATAAATGGTACCCTGTGCGAGGAAATCGACCTTGCCGATCTGCTTTGCCTGTTCCTCAAAGACGCGGATGAACTCCTCACCGATGATCTTGCGCTTGCGCTCCGGCTCGGTGACACCGGCCAGCTTTGCAAAGTAGCGGTCACGGGCGTCCACGCAGATGAAGTTGATGTCAAAGCCGTTGGCGTTGCCGGGGCCGAAGACAGAGCAGACCTCTTCCTTCTCGTTCTTGCGCAGCAGGCCGTGGTCTACGAACACGCAGGTCAGCTGCTTGCCGATGGCCTTGGCCAGCATGGCTGCCAGCACGGAGGAATCGACGCCGCCGGACAGGGCGCAGAGCACCTTGCCGCTGCCGATGCGCTTCCGCAGGGCTTCGACGTTGTTCTCCACGAAGGAGTCCATCTTCCAGTCGCCGGTGCAGCCGCAGACATTGTACACGAAGTTGTGCAGCATCTTCTTGCCCTCAGCGGTGTGGAGCACCTCGGGGTGGAACTGGACGGCGTACAGCCCCTTTTCCTCGTTCTCAGCTGCGGCCACCGGGCAGTTGACGGTGTGGGCAGTGATTTTGAAGCCGGGCGCAGCCTGCTCGATATAGTCGTTGTGGCTCATCCAGCAGACGGTGGAGGGCTGCACATCGGTGAACATCTTGCTGCTGTTGTCCACGAAGACCTCGGTCTTGCCGTACTCACGCTCGGGGGCGCGGCAGACGTGGCCGCCCAGCAGGTGCATCATGAGCTGGCTGCCGTAGCAGATGCCCAGCACAGGCACGCCCCAGCTGAAGATCTCGGGGTCGACGGTGGGCGAATCCTCCAGATAGACGCTGTTGGGGCCGCCGGTGAAGATGATGCCCTTGGGGTTCTTCGCCTTGATGACGGACAGGTCCGTCTTATAGGAATAGATCTCACAGTAGACATTATTCTCGCGGATGCGGCGCGCGATGAGCTGATTGTACTGGCCGCCAAAGTCCAGCACGATCACGGTTTCATGCTGCATGATGTTCTCCTCTCTATATATCACTGGTGTGCTTCTTATAGCTAAGATTTAGTATAGCACATTTCACAACCAAAAGCGACATCTTTTGTGTATTTTTCTGTTTTGTTTTTCGTTTCGAATTGTAAACCTTTTCGCAAATCCAAAGTTGACGCAGCGTTTGCAGTCTGCCATACTGGGAGCATGGCCGTTTTGGGCCAGAATGTATAGGAGGAACAATTCTTATGAGTCAGAACACCCAGGCCGCTGCGGCCACCAAGTCCAAGTTCTCTGTGCGGGACATCTGCTATGCAGGTCTGTTCGCCGCCGTCATCGCCGTCATGGCCCAGATCTCCATCCCGATGCCTCTGGGCGTCCCCATGACCATGCAGACCTTCGCCATCACGCTGGCTGCTGTGGTGCTGGGTTCCAAGCTTTCCGCCATCGCTTCGCTGGTGTACCTGGCACTGGGCGCTGTGGGCGTGCCGGTGCTGGCAAACTTCTCCGGCGGTTTCGATAAGTTCGTCGGCCCCACCGGCGGCTTCCTCATTTCTTTCCCCCTGATGGCCTACATCATCGGCCTCGGCGTAGAGCACCGTGACGCCTTCAAGGGTGCTTTCGTCACCGCTGTCATCGTCGGCACGGTGGTCAACTATGTGGTGGGCGTTGCAATGTTCGTGGTCGTCGCCCACAGCACTGTCGCCGTGGGTATCACCGCCTGCGTCCTGCCCTTCATCCCCACTGCCATCATCAAGGCAGTTCTGGCCTGCGCCATCGGCCTGAATCTGCGGAAGCGCATTCCGGGGCTGAAAGCATGAGCATCGTACTTCGTCCCCATCATCTGCTCTGCACGCAGGGCTACTCCGGCAAAGGCTATGACAACGATTTCGTGGCCCACATGACCGACGTGGTGCATCAGCTGCGGGATGTTCCCGGCACCACCATCCACCTCACCTTCTCCACTGACACCCTCTGCTCCTGCTGCCCCAACAAGCTGGGGACTGACCTCTGCGACACGCAGGAAAAGGTCAAGCGCTACGATGCAAAGACGGTGGAATACTTCGGTCTCGAGGAAAAGGATTACGTCTACCAGGACCTCATTCGCGAGATCGACGCCAAGGCCACGCCGGAGATCCTCGCCGACATCTGCCGAGACTGCTGCTGGTTCCCCATCAGCGCCTGCTGCAAGAATATTTGCGAAGGCCGGTATGTGAAATAAAGCGATAAAAAATACGGGATGCTGTAAAATGCAGCATCCCGTATTTTTGTTTTATCAGGCGATGAACTTATCGTACAGGCCGAACACGAAGATGAACAGGACGATGAGGGGCAGACCATAGGTCAGGTAGCCGCGCATCCAGTCGTGCATCTTGAGGCCTTCGCCGGTGTTGACTTCCTTCTTGTAGTTGTCCCAGCCCCAGCCGTAGCGGGTGACGCAGAACAGCAGGTAGACGAGGGAGCCCAGCGGCAGGAAGAGGTTGCTGACGAGAAAATCCTCCACATCCAGCACCGCACCGCCGAAGATGGCGAAGCCGTCCCAGGCCCAGACGTTGTAGCCCAGCACACAGGGCAGAGAGAGGGCGATGATGAGGAAGAAGTTGACGAGGCTGGACTTCTGACGGTTCCAGCCGGTCAGCTCCATGCCGCAGCAGATGATGTTCTCGAAGACGGCCAGCACGGTGGAAAGCGCCGCAAAGGCCATGAACAGGAAGAACAGGCTGCCCCACAGACGGCCCATCGCCATATTTGCGAAGATGTTGGGCAGGGTGATGAAGATGAGGCTGGGGCCGCTGGTCTGGTCCACACCGTAAGTGAAGCAGGCCGGGAAGATGATGAGGCCGGCGGTGACGGCGACGAAGGTATCCAGCACCACGACGCGGACGCTCTCGCCCAGCAGGGCGTGCTCTTTGCCGATGTAGCTGCCGAAGATGGCCATTGCACCGATGCCGAGGCTCAGGGTGAAGAACGCCTGATTCATAGCCCCCACCAGCGTATTGACGATGCCCACTTCCTTCATCCGCTCAAAGTCGGGTACGAGGAAGAAGGTCATGCCCTCCTTTGCGCCGGGCATGAACATGCTGTTGACTGCCAGCACCACCATGATGACCAGCAGGGCGATCATCATGACTTTCGTGACTTTTTCGAGGCCGTTCTGCAAACCGCGGGCGCAGACGAAGATACCGATGGCCACAACGACCACCATCCAGAAGCCCATGGTCAGCGGGCTTGCCAGCATCTCGGTGAACTTGCCAGCCACCTGGTCAGCGTCAAGGCCCACCAGCTTACCGGCAGCGGTCATGTAGAAGTAGTGGAGCATCCAGCCGGCCACCGTGGTGTAGAACATCATCAACAGGTAGCAGCCGACGAGGGTGAAGTAGCCGTGGATGTGCCACTTCTGGCCGGGCTTTTCGAGGGCCTGATAGGCGCGCACCGGGCTCTTGTGGCTGGCACGGCCCACGGCGAACTCCATGGTCATGATGGGCAGGCCCAGAATGACGAGGAACAGCAGGTAGAACAGCACGAAAGCGCCGCCGCCGCCCTGACCTGCCATGTAAGGGAACTTCCACACATTTCCGATGCCGATCGCGCAGCCAGCGGAAAGGAGGATGAACCCGAGTCTCGATTTGAGTTTTTCGCGTTCCATTGATTGTCTCCTTTATTGCACCTTGCAAAAATCTGCGCCCGTCGTTTCGTCCACGACGGGCGCACAGTATATTGATTATATCACAGCTTATGGCAAATTCCCCAGAAGTCTTGCTTGAATCTTTTTCATGTTTTCTTCAGGAGAGTTTGCGGTATTTTCATGTTTCGAGCAGTTCCGACTGCATTTCGTCCAGCTGCTCGTAGCTGTAAAGGCGGTTGAGGGCTTCCACCAGCTCTTTTTTCGAGAGCCGGGGCGGCAGACCGAGAGCGCAGAGCAGCTTTGTTTTCCGCTCAGCCGAACCCGCCGTACCCGAAAGCCCCCACTCATAGAGGTCGGTATAAGTAATTTGCCGCCCCTCCGGCTTTGCAGGGGCAATGCCAGCTTCTTCGCCCAGAGCGTCCCGGAGCGCCTGCAAAACGAGGGCATCGTCCACGCCCTCGACCCCCAGAAGCCCCTCTTTGCCGGGCTGAGCCTTCCGCTTTTCCTTGCCGTGGATAGCCGGAACGTAGGCTTGCACCACGTTCTTCTCCCCCACCAGATTCGTGATGTAGGTGCGGATGCGGAAGCCCGCCGCGTCGGAGTCCGTCAGGAGGATAAGGCCGTTTTTGTGGGCCAGCTGTTTGAAGAGCTGCTGACGCTTCTTATCCTTATAGATGCCGAAGCCGTCCGTCAGCAGGATCATGGCGTCGGTCAGGTGGGAGAGACGGGCCGCATCGTATTTGCCCTCCACGATGAGCACACGGTCGGTGTGCAGCAGTTCCAGTTTCTCGCTCATCTTCTTCCTCCCGCCATTGCCAGGCGGCAGAGCGCCGTTTCCAGCAGGGTCTGCGCGCTCACGGGCTGGCTTTTCAGACTCTTGTCCAGCTCAAGCAAAATCTGCATACAGGCTTCCAGCTGGGGCAGCGTGTAGTGGCTGGCCGTCTCGGCAGAGCGCTTGAGCCGGTAGTCGCTGCCCTTGTAACCGAAATCCTTGAACACGGTGCTGTAGCTCTTCCGCTTGGCTGCGCCCAGTTTGACCCGATAGAGATCCACATAGCTGCCGATCATGGCCGCCGTGATGGGGATGGGCTCCTGCTGCAGGCGGAGAAGCGTTTGAAGCTTTTTGCAGGCACCGGTGGCGTTTTTCGCCGTTATCATCCGTATCATCTCGAAGACGTCGGCCTCGAGGCTCACAGTCCCCATCTCGGCCACCATGGCCGTGGTCACGGTCTGGTAGCCGGAGAGGGCGCAGAGCTTGTCCACCTCGTTCTCGAGAAGGAACGGGTCTTCGCCGCAGCGTTCCAGCAGGGCCGTCGCCGTACCCTCGGAGAGGGTGGTGTCCTGCGCCTTGGCGCGGTCCATCACCATGACCTTCAGCTCGTAGGGCTTGGGCTTGGCCAGCTCTTCGGAAAAGCCGACCTTAGTACACTGGGCGATGAGCTTCTGCGCCCGCTTGCCCAGCTTGAGCTTATTGCGCTCCATCTCGAACACGCTGCCCAGCACCACCACGGCATTCTCGAGGCTGGCCAGCGTGGCGCACAGCTCGTCGAGGTCTTTGTCGCTGTAGGCGGCGGGGTCCACCTCGGGCAGAAGCACCACGCGCCGCGTCCCGAAGAAGGAGATGGTACCTGCCGCCATGATGAGCTGCTCGATTTCGGGCGCAGCACCGTCCAGAACGGTCGTCTCTTCGTCCTCACCCTCGGCCAGAAGCTTTGCCGCCCGGGCCACAGCCTGTCGGACAAGATAGCGCTCGCTGGAATAAAAATAGTAGACCGGACAGCCTCCCTGGGCCAGCTGCCGGAGTTTCGTTTCCGTTGCCAAATGATCGGCTCCTTTGTATTTGGATTATTTTATTCTATCATACTCTGCCCGCTTTGAAAAGCGCTCACCCCTCGAGACGGAGGCGCAGCCGTGAGACGGGCTCTGCGTCCTCTTCCATCCAGCGGTATTTGCTGCTCAGGGTCAGGCAGTCGGTGTACCGGATATTGTCCGGCCTTGCCATCGAGGCCAGCAGCCACTCGGCCCGGATGGGCTTTGCAGGCCGGACCGTGCCGCTGAGGGTGATGAACCTCTGCCCGCCGACACGCATCCGCAGAATGCAGCCCTGCCGGGTACGGAAAAGTTCCAAGTCCACCCCGCCGCAGGAAGCACGGCGGGTGGTGTTCTCGGCCAGAGCGGCAGCCTCGATACGCTTTTGGGCCTCGATACGGCAGGGTTCTTCCGGCTGCATCCGCAGGTCAACCAGAAGTTCCACCGTCCTCACGCCCCGCTTTTCCAGCTGATTTTCCACCGCTCGCTGGGTGATGCTGCTGCCCCGGAAGAGGATGACTGCCTTCTCCCTCTGGGTGATGACGACGGCAGGCGCAGCCCGGGTCCCCACGAGTTCGATGTTCACCACATTCCAGCTCAGGGCCGTTTCCAGCCCGATAGCCAGCGCTGCCAGCAGAATGACCGTCGGCAGAGCTACCCGGAGTCGGATGTGCCGCCGCATTGCCATTACGCAGAGCAGAATCAGCACAAGACACACCAGTGCGGCATAGGTCCCATCAAACCAGAGGGACGCTCCCGGCAGAACGGACACCCGGAAAGCCCACTCGTTCATCAGCCATGCCAGCCCTTCGGCACAGAAGGCCGCCGGGCGGCGGATGATCTCAAACAAAGGCAAGCCCTCCGCGGCCAGACCCAGCAGAGCTGCACCGAGGCCGAAGCTCAGCATCGGCCCCACCAGCCAGAGGACGGCCACGCCCGACGCCACAGCCCAGACCGTCGTGCTCATCCCCCGCAGCACTAGCACCGGGAAGGTCGCCGCCGAGGCACAGAGGGAGACGCAGAGCGAGTCCCACACGCCGCCCGCAAAGCGCCGAAAGAGGAGCACCGCGCGGGATGGTTTCTCCCGGCGGCTTTTCCGTTTCTTCTTTCTGTCGTAATAGCGTTCCCGCCCACGCCCTGCGCACTCAGCACCGGCCAGTGTTCCCATCACTGCCGCAAACGACAGCTCGAAGCCCACGTCATAGACCGCATACCCGTTGCCCAGACACATGAGGACGCCTGCCGCGCCCAGCGAGGTGAGCGTATCTGCCGGGCCTCCCATCCAGACACCGAGGGAGCTGACCCAGACCGCCACCGCCGCCCGGAGGACAGAGGGCGTCGCGCCGGTGATGCCCACCAGCAGAAGGGCCGTTCCGGCCCGGAGCAGCGACCTCGCCCGCCGGTAAGCCCGGCTCCGCTCCCGCTCCTTGTGGGGCAGAGCATCCAGCAGGCCGCAGAAGATGGTGACGTGGAGGCCGCTCACCACCAGCACATGGGAAAGCCCCGCGCCCCGGTAGGCACTGCGGAGAGTCGAAGTCAGATGGCTCCGGTCGCCCACCACCATCGCGGCCAGAACGCCGCCGGTGTTTTCGGCCATGCCTTTTCGCAGGGCGCGGCTCAGCGCCGCCTGGAGCCGAGCCGTCCGGGCGCGGAAGCTCTCGCTCTGCCCAAGACGAAGCATCCCGGACAGATATTCCGCGCTGAGGACAATGCCGTCGGCGTAGTCGTCCAGACGCTGGGTAGCGTCCGGCACATCCAGCGAAAAGCGGCCCCGGATGCAGCCTCCGGCCTCACATTTGGGCAGACTGGCGCACTCCACCCGGAAGTGGACAGCTTCCCCGTCCACTTTTTCCACCATTAGCACGGCGCTCACCCGGCCCGCCGTATAAGCGCGGCCTGTGCTCTCCACTTCGGCGGTGAGGGTCACGTCTCTCCCGGCGTAAGTGTCCTGTATCTTTGCCAGCCGTGCGCCGGTCATCTCCATGATGCCGACGCCCAGCACTGCGCCCAACAACAGACAGACCGCATACCCTCTCGCGGCCCCGCCTCTCCACCAGACCAGCAGGCAGAAGACAACAAAAATTGCCGCAGACGGCAGCAAAAGCCCCATCTGCGGCAAAAATGAGCACAACGCTAACACACCCAGCGCACTCAGGCAGAACGCGCAGAGCGGGCGTCGCATATCGGTTTAGTGGAGGAACAGAGGCAGCGGCTCGAGGAAGATGATGTCCTTGCGCTGGGCAGCATCACCCTCGGCCAGAACGGCGGCCTGACCCACGATGGTACACTGGGTCTGCTCGGCCAGCTCGTCCAGAGCCTTGAGAGAGCCGCCGGTGGAGATGACATCATCCACGACCAGCACCCGCTTGCCGCTCATCTTGTCCAGCTCCTTGCGGTCGATGACCAGCTTCTGCTTGCCAGCAGTAGTGATGGACTGGTCCTCGACGACAACAGGGTCGGGCATATACAGCTTGACGCCCTTGCGTGCGCAGACGTAGGGCTTGCCGCTCTGGCGGCTCATCTCGTGAGCCAGCGGGATGCCCTTGGCCTCAGCGGTCAGCAGGATGTCAAAATCCGGGCATTTCTTGAGCAGCTCAGCGGCAGCAGCCACCGTCAGCTCGGCGTCGCCCAGCATGATGAAGGCCGCAATGTCCATGTGGTCGTTCACCTTGCAGATGGTCAGCTCACGGGTCAGGCCCGCGACATTCAGCGTATAAGTCTTAGCCATATTCAACGATCTCCCTTACTTTTTCGGAATCAGACAGGCAGCTTCTCGCCGCCCAGAACATGGAAGTGCAGATGCTTGACGGTCTGGCCGGCGTCCTCGCCCACATTGGAGATGACGCGGTAGCCGTTGTCGAGGCCCTGCTCCTTGGCGAGCTTTGCGATGACCGCAAACACATGGCCCAGCAGAGCGCCGTCTTCCTCGGTCAGCGCAGCGGCCGAGGGGATGTGCTTTTTGGGGATGACCAGGAAATGCACCTTGGCCTGCGGGGCGATGTCATAGAATGCCACCACCTGCTCGTCCTCATAGAGCTTCTTCGAGGGGATGTCCCCCGCTGCAATTTTGCAAAACAGACAATCTTCCATGGGAATCGCTCCTTCCAGATTTTTTAATGAGTCAACCTCTCAGTCTCGCTTCGCTCGCCAGCTCCCCTACCGAGGGGAGCCTCTGGCGAAGAGGTGAAGCTTTCCGCCATGCCAAGGCCTCCCCTCAATAGGAGCAACAACGACGACCGCCGCCAGTGGCGGAAACAGGGAGTCGCTGTTGGGGCCGCGGCCAGCAAGACGCAAGCAAAGCGCTGCGGATGCTGGGTGCCGCAACCCGGGCAGTGGCATTGCGAAGCAATGACGGAGAGGTTTTCTCCTATTTTACCATCAAATCTTGAAATAGTCCACGCCGCCCTCGAAAATAGGCTGATACTTGTCGCCGGTGACGTTCTTGTACAGGTACTCGCCGCTGCGCTCCGAATGGCCCATCTTGCCAAAGACACGGCCATCCGGGCTGGTGATGCCCTCGATGGCGAGGACGGAGCCGTTGGGGTTGTACTTCATGTCCATGCTGGGGCTGCCGTCCTGATCGACGTACTGGGTCGCGATCTGGCCGTTGGCGATGAGGGTGTCCAGCACGCTCTGAGGTGCCACGAAGCGGCCCTCACCATGGCTGATGGCCACGGTGTGCTGGTCGCCCACGCTGCACTTGGACAGCCAGGGGCTGCCGGTGGAAGCGATGCGGGTGCGCACCAGCATACTCTGGTGGCGGCCGATGGTGTTGAAGGTCAGGGTCGGGTCGCAGGCCGTGATGGGGCGGATGTCGCCGTAAGCGGCCAGACCCAGCTTGATGAGGGCCTGGAAGCCGTTGCAGATGCCCAGCATCAGACCATCACGGTGCTGCAGCAGGTCGCGGACTGCCTCAGTGACCGCAGGATTGCGGAAGAAGGAGGCGATGAACTTTGCGCTGCCATCCGGCTCGTCGCCGCCGGAGAAGCCGCCGGGCAGCATGACGATCTGGCTCTCGTTGATGGCCTTGACCAGTGCCTCGCAGCTGGCGGTGACGTCAGCGGGGGTCAGGTTGCGGATGACCAGCACCTCGGGGTCCGCACCGGCGCGGGCAAAGGCGTGGGCGGTGTCGTACTCGCAGTTGGTACCCGGGAAGACCGGGATGATGACCTTCGGCTTTGCCACGCCGATCTTGGGCGCAGCGGGGGCGGTCAGGCTGCCGTCGATCTTCTCGACGACAGGGCCGGCCTTGCGGTAGGGATAGACGGGCTCGAGCTTGCTCTCCCAGATCTCCTGCAGCTGAGCCATATCCAGCTTGTCGCCGCAGCACTCGAAGGTGTAGTCTGCGGTGGTCTCGCCCAGCAGCTCACCAGCCGGGGCATCAGAGACCATCTCCAGCACGATGGAGCCGTACATGGGCTTAAACATATCGTGGGTGGTCATGTTGTTCATCATCTTGAAGCCGATGCGGTTGCCCAGACCCATCTTGAAGAGAGCCTCGGCCAGACCGCCATAGCCCACAGAGGAAGCAGCGGCCACCATGCCATCTTCCATCATCTGCTCAACTTTCTTATAGTTGGCCTTCAGGGAGAAGAAGTTGGGGCAGCCGGTGACGGGGTCCAGGATGGGCCGGATGAGGACGACGGTGCTCTCAGGCTTCTTGAACTCGGTGGAGACGACGCGGCCGGCCTTGCCGATGGCGGTTGCGAAGGACACCAGCGTGGGAGGCACATCCAGCTGCTCGAAGGAGCCGGACATGCTGTCCTTACCGCCGATGGAGGCGATGCCGAGGCCAATCTGCGCGTCCAGTGCGCCCAGCAGAGCGGCCAGCGGCTTGCCCCAGCGCTCCGGGGAAGTGCCAAGGCGCTCGAAGTACTCCTGGAAGGTCAGGTAGGCGTCCTCATAGCGGAAGCCGGAGGCCACCAGCTTGGTCACACTCTCGACGACGGCCATCCGTGCGCCCACATACTGGTTGGCGCTCATGAGGTAGGGGTTGTAGCCCCATGCCATGCCGGAGCAGGTGTTGGTCTCGCCGTCCACGGGCAGCTTTGCGACCATGGCGTTCTGGGGGGTCAGCTGGCATGCGCCGCCGAAGGGCATCAGCACGGTGGCCGCGCCGATGGTGGAGTCGAATCGCTCAGAAAGGCCCTTCTTGCTGCAGACGTTCAAATCGCCCACCATGTTCTTCATCTTCTGCTCGAAGGTCACGCCGGCCCACTGGGGCTGCCAGACAGTCCCCTTCTCGATGTGGACGTTCTGGTGCTTCTCAGCGCCGTTGGAGTTCAGGAACTCGCGGCTGATGTTGACGATGGACTTGCCGTTCCACACCATGTTCAGACGCTTTTCCTCGGTGACCTTTGCCACGGGGGTGGCCTCAAGGTTCTCCTCGGTGGCGATGACGATGAACTTGTCCACGTCCTCAGGGGCCAGAGCCACAGCCATACGCTCCTGGCTCTCGCTGATGGCCAGCTCGGTGCCGTCGAGGCCGTCATACTTCTTGGTGACCTTGTTCAGGTCGATATACAGGCCGTCGGCCAGCTCGCCGATGGCGACAGAGACGCCGCCGGCGCCAAAGTCGTTGCAGCGCTTGATCATCTTGCAGGCGTCCTCGCGGCGGAACAGGCGCTGCAGCTTGCGCTCGATGGGGGCGTTGCCCTTCTGGACCTCAGCACCGCAGTGCTCGAGGCTGTCCAGCTTGTGGGCCTTGGAGGAACCGGTGGCACCGCCGATGCCGTCGCGGCCGGTGCGGCCGCCCAGCAGGACGATGACGTCGCCGGGAGCGGGGCATTCGCGGCGGACGTGGGAAGCGGGCGTTGCGCCCACAACAGCGCCGATCTCCATGCGCTTTGCCACATAGCCGGGGTGATAGATCTCATCCACCTGACCGGTAGCAAGGCCGATCTGGTTGCCGTAGGAGGAATAACCGGCGGCAGCGGTGGTCACCAGTTTGCGCTGGGGCAGCTTGCCGGGCAGGGTCTCACTGACGGGCTTGAGGGGATCGCCTGCGCCGGTGACGCGCATGGCCTGATAGACGTAGCTGCGGCCGGACAGCGGGTCGCGGATCGCGCCGCCGATGCAGGTGGCAGCGCCGCCGAAAGGCTCGATCTCCGTCGGGTGGTTGTGGGTCTCGTTTTTGAAGAGGAACAGCCAGTCCTCATCCTTGCCGTTGACGTCGCACTTGATTTTCACGGTGCAGGCGTTGATCTCCTCAGACTCGTCGAGGTTCTTCAGGATGCCCTGCTTTTTCAGTTCCTTGGCACCGATGGTGGCCAGGTCCATCATGCAGCGGGGCTTGTTCTCGCGGCCAAGGTCGGCGCGCATGGCCATGTAGCGGTCGAAGGCCTCCTGCACCACGGCATCGTCGATCTGAACGTCATCCAGAATGGTTCCGAAGGTGGTGTGGCGGCAGTGGTCCGACCAGTAGGTGTCGATCATCTTGATCTCAGTGATGGTCGGGTCGCGCTTCTCCGAGCGGAAATACTCCTGGCAGAACTTGATGTCGCCCAGGTCCATGGCGAGGCCCTTCTCGTCGATGAACTTTTTCAGGCCTGCCTCATCCAGCTCGTTGAAGCCGTCCAGCACCTCCACTTCGGTGGGGACGGGATACTTCATTTTCAGGGTAGCCTTGGTGTCCAGCGAAGCCTCGCGGGCCTCCACCGGGTTGATGACGTATTTCTTGATCTCAGCCACCTGTTCATCGGTCAGGGTGCCTTCCAGCAGGTAGACGCGGGCAGAGCGCACCAGCGGGCGGTCGCCCTGGCTGATGAGCTGGATGCACTCGGCGGCAGAGTCGGCGCGCTGGTCGAACTGGCCGGGCAGATACTCCACGGCGAAAGACACGCCGTCGGAGACAGGCAGCTCTGCATAGGTGTTATCCACCGGCGGCTCACTGAACACGGTGGGGACGCACTGCTCGAACAGAGCCTCGTCGATGCCCTCCACGTCGTAGCGGTTGAGCAGACGCAGACCGTTCAGCTCCTTGATGCCCAGCAGGGAGACGAGCTCATTGCGCAGGCTCTGGGCCTCGCCGTCGAAGCCGGGTTTCTTTTCAACATAGATACGATATACCATTGGGTATTTCCCTCCTGTATCGATTTCTTCTTCCGGGCTAAACCTCTCCGTCACGGCTGACGCCGTGCCATTGTCCGGGTTGCGGTACCCAGCATCCGCAGCGCTTTGCTTGCGTATTGCTGACCGCGGCCCCAACAACTCCTCCCTGCTTCCGCCACCGGCGGCGGTCGTCGTCGTTGCCCTAGCGAGGGGAGGCCTTGGCATACCGGAAAACTTCATCTCTTCGCCAGAGGCTCCCCTCGGTAGGGGAGCTGTCTGCGAAGCAGACTGAGAGGTTGAATCCCAGAGCGTCGGTTTTAGCAGAAAAACTGCTGGTTCCGGCGCTTTTTTACATCAGGAGGATAAAATGAGAAGTGACAATGTAACCAAAGGCTCGGAGCGCGCGCCCAACCGAAGCCTGTTTTACGCCCTGGGCTACACCCCGGAAGAGCTGGACCGCCCCCTCATCGGTGTGGTGAGTGCCTACAGTGAGATCGTCCCCGGCCACATGAATCTGGATAAGATCGCCGACGCCGTCAAGGCAGGCGTCCAGATGGCAGGCGGCACCCCCATCCTCATCCCGGCCATCGGCGTCTGCGACGGCATCGCCATGGGCCATGTGGGCATGAAGTACAGCCTCGCTTCCCGCGAGCTCATCTGCGACAGCGTGGAGACCATGCTGATGGCTCATCAGCTGGACGGTCTGGTGCTGGTGCCTAACTGCGATAAGATCGTTCCCGGCATGGTCATGGCCGCTGTCCGCATGGATGTGCCTGCCGTGGTCTGCTCCGGCGGCCCCATGCTGGCCGGCACCTACGGCGGCGAGGAAGTCAGCCTTTCCAAGATGTTCGAGGCCGTGGGCGCTTATAAGGCCGGTATGATCACCGACGAGCAGCTGGAAGACTGCACCTGCAACTGCTGCCCCAGCTGCGGCAGCTGCTCCGGCATGTACACCGCCAACAGCATGAACTGCCTGTGCGAGGCCATCGGCATCGCACTGCCCGGCAACGGCACCATCCCCGCCGTCTACTCCAAGCGCCTGCTGCTGGCAAAGCACGCCGGTATGGCCGTCATGGATATGGTGAAGAAGGGTATCACCGCCCGCCAGATCATCAACGAGCGCTCCATCCGCAATGCGCTGACCTGCGATATGGCGCTGGGCTGCTCCACCAATACCGTTCTTCACCTGTTGGCCATCGCCTACGAGGCCGGTGTGCCGATCGACCTGAAGCTCTTCAATGAGATCAGCGCCAAGACCCCGAACCTCTGCCATCTGGCCCCCGCAGGCCCCACCCATATGCCTGACCTCTACGCCGCCGGCGGCATCCCCGCCGTGCAGGCAGAGCTGGCCAAGAAGGGCCTGCTGGACCTCGATGTCCCCACCGTCACCGGCAAGACCCTCGGCGAGAACATCAAGGGCGCTCACATCCTGAACGACAAGGCCATCCGTCCCATCGACAACCCGTACTCTCAGACCGGCGGTCTGCAGATTTTGTGGGGCAACATCGCCCCCGATGGCTGCGTCGTCAAGCGCAGCGCCGTGGCCCCCGAGATGCAGGAGCACTCCGGCCCGGCCCGCGTCTTCAACAGCGAGGAAACGGCCATCGCCGCCATCTATGCGGGCAAGATCGTCCCGGGCGACGTGGTGGTCATCCGCTACGAAGGCCCCAAGGGAGGCCCCGGTATGCGTGAGATGCTCAACCCCACCTCCGCTCTGGCCGGCATGAAGCTGGACAAGACCGTGGCCCTCATCACCGATGGCCGCTTCTCCGGCGCAAGCCGCGGTGCAGCCATTGGCCATGTGAGCCCGGAGGCTGCTTCAGGCGGTCCCATCGGCCTGATCGAGGAGGGAGATACCATCAACATTGATATCCCCAATGCCTCCATCACGCTGGAGGTCAGCGATGAAGTTCTGGCCCAGCGCAAGGCAAAGTATGTTGCACCCGAACCCAACATCAAGACCGGCTGGCTCAGCCGCTATGCACGCATGGTCACCAGTGCAAATCTGGGCGCTGTGCTGAAGTGATTTGATGATTTAAGCAAAAACAGAGGAACGACCCCGCGTCGTTCCTCTGTTTTTTGTTTCCTGAAGGCTATCTGTAAAAAAATCGGCAAAGCCCGCAGGCTCTGCCGATCTGTGATCCGAATTATTCTCCGTGGCCGAACAGCACCGCACGGAAGGTTGCAAAGATGATCTTCCAGTCCACCAGGAAGCTGCGCTCCTTGACATACTTCACGTCCAGCGCCATCCACTCCTCAAAGCTCAGCTGGTTGCGGTGCGGGGCGATCTGCCAGTAGCAGCTCAGGCCCGGTGTCACGTACAGCCGCTGCCATTCATAGGGCGTGTACTGGGCCACCTCACGGGGCAGAGCCGGGCGCGGGCCCACAATGCTCATATCGCCCTTGAGGATGTTCACCAGCTGAGGCAGCTCGTCGATGCTGGTCTTGCGGATGAAATGGCCCACTCGGGTGATGCGGGGATCGTCCTTCATCTTGAACACCGGGCCGTCCATCTCGTTGTCCTTCAGCATTGAGCAACAAAACTGCACATTTTATTATAGCATCATGCATCCCAGTGGATTGCAAGCAGGATGCGGAGGTTTCAACTGATATACCGGCAAATGTGAAAAAATACAGGGGGGGGAGTTGCACTTTACCCGAACAGGCTCTTTGTATTGTGCATATATACGGAAAGGACTAATCCGACGCAGATATACAGCATCAGCACCGAGCTGCCGCCCGCAGAATAAAAGGGCAGGGTGACGCCGATGACCGGCAGCACCCGCAGATTCATGCCTACATTCACGGCGATCTGAGCCATCAGAGCACCGCCGATGCCGGCGCAGATATAGCTGCCCAGCAGGTCCTCGCTGCGCGCACCGGTGGCAAAGGTCTTGATCACCAGTGCCAGCAGTGCCCCCAGCACGATGCACAGGCCCACAAAGCCAATGACATTGCCCATCCAGCTGAGAATAAAGTCGTTGTGGGCATTGGGCACGCTGTAGTACCGGCCGCTGAACAGGCCGTTGCCGAAGATGCCGCCGGAGCCGATGGCAATCTCGCCGCGCTGCTGCTGGTAGATGATGTTTTTCCAAGTGGCTTCGTTGGGTGCCCAGCCGGTGGAATTCTCCGGGTCGATAACGGCCAGAATGCGGTACCACTGGTAGCCCTTGCCAATCTTATCGCTGAAAAAGGCAAACGCCGCCGCCACGGCCACAGCTGCTGCCGAAATGGCACCGATGATATACTTCCAGCTCAAGCCCGCTGCAAACATCATGCAGCAGCCGATGATGGCGTAGATGATGGCGGTGCCGTCGTCGCCCTGAATGTGGATGATAAGGATGGGCACGGCCAGATGCAGCAGAAGCTTTACCAGCTCCTTTGGCTCGTTGATGCGGCTGCGCACATTGTTCAGGTGCATGGCAAAGGTAAGGATAAAGCTGATCTTTGCCAGCTCCGTGGGCTGGAAGGTAAAGCCGCCCAGCTTGTACCAGGAGTAGTTGTCGGTGTCACCGGCGTTGAAGCCGATGGTCAGCGGGCCGATGGCCACATTGCGGATGAACAGTGTGGGCAGCACCAGACCCCATGTCAGGGCTACATGCACCGGCCACACCTTGACAAGGCTGCGGTAGTCGATGCAGGAGAGCAACAGCGCAATCACGATGCCAAGCCCGGCTGCTGCCGCCTGCACCAGCGCGCGGCGGTAATCGCCGATGCCGGTAATGGCACCAGTGATCTCGTCCGTGGCAAAGCCGTTGCCCTGCTTTGCGGCCCAGGAGGCAAGAGCCACCACCGCCATGGTGCTGCTGAAGATGCACAGCAGCAGATAGATCTTATCCGTTCGTTTAAAATATTGTCGAATGCTTTCCAAGAAAGCACCACCTTTCGTTCCCAGATGCACACCGGGTTTTGCCGCTGCAGCGGGCAATACCAACCCAGTTTATCCTATTATACACAGCTTGCACACCGTTTGCAATCCACCGGGTGTGACAGCTTTGCAAAATCCGCACGAATGCTTGACAAAGCAGACCGCACCATCTACAATGAAGGTGCAGCAGAAAGCTCCTTTGCAGAGCGCCTGCCGCGCAAAGAAAATGGCAGGAAGATGCCTGCTGGAAAAGGGCGGCGTGCCGCATTGGGCGGCAGATATGCCCGGAGGAAATGGGAATGGAACACGATATGCTCCGCCGTTTTGGGTGTGCACTGTGCGCTCTGGCTTTCGCGCTCACAGCGCTGCCCACAGCGGCTTTTGCACAGCAGCCGGAAGGACAGGCGGCTGTGCAGCAGAGCCTTTCGGCCACAGATGTGCGCGAGATGCAGCAGGCAGATGCTGCTGTGACCGCACTGACCGGAGGCAGCGACTATGCACAGATGACCGAGGACGAGCGCACAGATGCTGCTTTGCAGCAGCTGGATGCGCTGACCGCACAGGGCCTTGTGAAGCAGGGGTCTGTCTACACCGATGCCGAGAACGGCATGATCAGCTTTACCTACAGCTGCGGCGCGCTGGGCGGCATCTTGCTTACCGACTCGGAGGAGGAGAACACCGCAGCCCTGCCGGAGCTGGACGAGAGCCAGCTGCAGGAGCTGGCAGAGAACAAGCGGGTGGGCACGGCGGCGATCTATTATGCGTTTGACAACACGATCAACAGCACCCGCTATCCGTATTATGCCTACATGCAGACCTATTGGGATTCGGTGGGCCTGCAGACGGATCTGGATACCACCGTTACTGTATCCGACCTGCGCAGGATGGGCCGTTACGACCTGTGCATCCTGAGCACCCACGGCGCGTACTACACCTATGAATACGGCTGGCTGTTCAAAAAGACCACCACGGAACCGCTGATCCTGCTGACCGAGAGATCGGATTTCTGGAGCGATTTGCGCTATGGCTTTGACCTGCTGGCCCACCGCGTGGTCAAGGTGAACGGTATGTATGCCGTCAACGGCGATTTCTTCCGCAGTGCCTACCGCGGTAATGGCATCGTGCTCAGCGAGACCTGCGAGTTCTACGGCAAGAACGGCCATGTGGACACCTCTATGGCAGACGGCCTGCTGGCAGGCGGTGCCAAGGCGGTGATGGGCTATGTGAACAATGTCTACTCGGTGTATTCCCGCAGTATGCTGTGGGCCGCTGTAAACCGGATGATCGAGGGCGAAACGCTGGAACAGGCCGTGGACTATGCCAAGAGCATCTACGGCACCGATGATATCATCTGGTACAACGAGCAGGGCGGCAGACGGTCCCATGCGGCGGCATCCTATGCGATGCTCAGCGGAGACCGAAGCGCTGCACTGCCCAACCCCTACACGGCAGCGGATGTGGATGCGGCGGCGTAAGCAACACACGGCATTGCACTTTTGCACAAAGTATATTATACTAAAGGACGGCAGAGCATTCTGCCGTCCCTTTTGCTTTATAAAATGAGGTAAGCTTCATGTCAGAATATATCACCCACTCCCGCGCCGAGACGGTGGCGCTGGGTGCCCGTATGGCCGCAGTGCTGGCACCGGGTTCGCTGGTTGCGTTTACCGGCGGGCTGGGCGCGGGCAAGACCGCTTTTACCGAGGGCCTTGCCGAGGGCCTTGGCTGCACCGACTCGGTGTCCAGCCCAACCTTTGCCATTGTGAACTACTACCGCGGCCCAAAGCCGCTGGCGCACTTTGACCTGTACCGTATTTCCACTGAGAACGACCTGTGTGCTGCAGGCTTTTACGATTATTTGGATCAGGGGGCCATTGTAGCAGCAGAGTGGAGCGAGAACTTTGCAGACCTGCTGGCACTGGAAAACCCCATCCGGGTGGATATCCAGCGCGTGGACGAAAATACCCGCAGGATCACCATTGAGGGGGTAACGCTATGAACATCTTAGCTGTGGATACAGCGGGCAAAACGGCTGGTGTGGCTCTTTTGCAGGATGACCGCCTGCTGTACGAGGTGTATCTGGACGCAGGCATGACCCACAGCGAAACGCTGATGCCCATGATCGACACCTGCCTGAAGATGTGCGGCATGACCTGTGCAGATATTGACTTGTACGGTGTCAACGCAGGCCCCGGCAGTTTTACCGGGCTGCGCATCGGTCTGGCGGCGGTCAAGGGTCTGGCCTTCCCGCGGGAAACGCTGTGCGCACCGGTCTCCACGCTGGAAGCACTGGCCGCAGCCCACACGGGCGAGGGCACCGTGCTGTGCGCACTGGATGCCCGCCGTGCGCAGGTATACAGTGCCGCGTTCGACCTTGCCACCCACAGCCGCCTGCTGGAAGACGATGCCCGGGCGGTGGCAGATTTGGCCGATTTTGTAGAAAATTGCAAAAAGCCCCTGTTTTTTGTTGGTGATGGCGCATCTCTGTGCTATAATAAATACGGCAGTGTGCCGGGCGTGCTGCAGGCACCTGCGGCCCTGCGCGGCGGGCGTGCTGCTGCAGTAGCCCTTGTGGCAAAGCAGATGGCCGAAGCCGGAAAGGCTGTGCTGCCGGAGGCTGTGCTGCCGGACTACCACCGCCTGAGTCAGGCCGAGCGGGAGCGCGCAGAGCGCCTTGCGGCCGAAGCTGCAGCCAATGCCGCCCAAAACAAGGAGCAGGCATAAAACCCTGCGTGACTGAGAGAAAGGAACATTTCCATGGCAAAACCCATTGCACTGGCCGCTGACCACGGCGGATTTGAATTGAAAGAAGCTGTCAAGGCGCATCTGAAGGAGCTGGGGCTGGAATACATCGATTTTGGCACCCACAGCACCGACAGCGTGGATTACCCCGATATGGCCGTGCCCGCCTGCGATGCAGTTGTGAGCGGCGAGTGCAGCAAGGCACTGCTGTTCTGCGGCACCGGCGTGGGCATCAGCATGGCAGCAAACAAGATCAAGGGCATTCGTGCCTGCTGCTGCTCTGACAGCTTCAGCTGCGAGTATACCCGCCGCCACAACGACGCCAACGCCCTGTGCATGGGCGGCCGCGTAGTGGGCGCAGGCCTTGCCTGCCAGCTGGTGGACATCTTCCTGAACACCGAGTTTGAGGGCGGCCGCCATCAGCGCCGCATCGACAAGCTGACCGCACTGGAGAACCGCTGATCATGGCGAAGCGTATGCGGAGCTGTTTTAAATCGTAATCTTGGACCCGATAGAGTTATCTATTTAAAATAAGGAGCGTGTTTTTATGACCCCGATGATCGTTGAGCATCCGCTGCTGCAGCACAAGCTGAGCATTCTGCGCAACAAGCAGACCGGAACCAAGGAGTTCCGTGACCTCGTTGGCGAGATCGCGACCCTGCTGTGCTACGAAGCGACCCGTGACCTGCCTCTGGAAGAGGTGGAGATCGAAACACCCATCACCATGGCAAAGACCAAGGTGCTGGCTGGCCGCAAGCTGGCTCTGGTGCCCATCCTGCGCGCAGGCATGGGTATGCTGGACGGTATGCTGACCCTGCTGCCCGCTGCAAAGGTGGGCTTCATCGGCCTGTACCGCGACGAGGAGACCCTGCAGCCTGTGGAGTACTTCTGCAAGCTGCCGCAGGATATCGCAGAGCGCGATGTTCTGGTTCTGGACCCGATGCTGGCTACCGGCGGCAGCGCCATTGATGCCATCACCCAGATCAAGAAGCATGGCGCAAAGCGCATCAAGTTCATCGGTCTGATCGCCGCTCCCGAAGGCATCAAGGCCCTGCACGAGGCACACCCTGATGTGGATATCTACCTCGGCGCAGAGGATGACCACCTGAACGAGAACGGCTATATCGTTCCCGGTCTGGGCGACGCAGGCGACCGCATCTACGGCACCAAGTAAGAAACTGTATCGCAGAAGGGCAGCTGGGAACAGCTGCTCTTTTTTGTGCAGACGAAAAGGGGAACGACGGCTGTCGTTCCCCTTTGTGCGTTATGGAAAAACTCAGATCTCGGCCAGAATGGCATCGCCCATGGCGGTGCAGCCAAGGCAGATGCAGCCCTCGCTCATGTTGTCGGCGGTGCGCAGGCCCTTGTCCAGCACCTTGTTCACGGCGGTCTCAATGGCATCGGCCTCCTCGGCCATGCCGAAGGAGTAGCGCAGCATCATGGCGGCAGACATGATGCAGGCGGTGGGGTTCACGATGTCTTTGCCCGCAATATCGGGGGCCGAGCCGTGGATGGGCTCATACAGGCCGCGGGTGCCGTCGCCCAGAGAGGAGGACGGAATCATGCCGATGGAGCCGGTGATCATGGAAGCCTCGTCCGACAGGATGTCGCCGAACATGTTCTCGGTAACGATCACGTCGAACTGGGCGGGGTTCTTGACGATCTGCATGGCGCAGTTGTCCACGAACATCTCGCTGTATTCCACATCCGGGTATTCGGCCTGCAGGCGGTGCATCACACTGCGCCACAGGCGGCTGGTGTCCAAAACGTTTGCCTTGTCCACACAGCACAGTTTCTTGCGGCGCTTGCGTGCGGTCTCAAAGCCGATGCGGCCGATGCGCTCGATCTCGTGCTCCGCGTAGGGCATGGAGTCGATGGCCTGCTTCTCGCCATTCTCGAGGGTGTGGGTCTCGTGATTGCCAAAGTATACGCCGCCGATCAGCTCACGCACGATGATGAAATCGATGCCCTGTGCCACGATCTCGGGCTTCAGGGGGCTGGCAGGAGCCAGCTGGGGCCAGATCTTGGCCGGGCGGTTGTTGGAGTACAGGCCCATGCCTGCACGCAGACGCAGCAGGCCCTTCTCCGGGCGCTGCTCACCGGGCAGGCCCTCCCACTTGGGGCCGCCCACGGCACCCAGCAGGACGCTGTCCGCGGCAAGGCACTTGTCCAGCTCGTGCTGGGGCAGCGGGTCACCGTACTTGTCAATGGCTTCGCCGCCCATGGCAGCGTCGGTGTAGTGGAAGGTGTGGCCGTACTTTTCGGCCACCTTGTCAAGCACGCGGATGGTTTGCTTGACGATCTCCGGGCTGGAGCAGTCGCCCCAGATGACAGCGATGTTTTTTTCCATTGGGAAACTCCTTCTATCGGTTTGAACCCTCTCAGCCAATGCCTATGGCATTGCCAGCTCCCCCGAAGGGGGAGCTTTTCAGGCGGGTAAGGTATTGCTTGTTGTTTATCCTAGAAGAAAATACATTCGGGAAGATGCCAAAAAGCTCGCCCTTTGGGAGAGCTGGCGCGAAGCGCCTGAGAGGGTTACTGCTGCTTCGCCTTGATGGACTTCATCAGTCCACCGGCAGAGATGATCTCCTGGATGAACGGCGGGAAGGGCTCGGCGTGGAACACCTTGCCGTTGGTCTCGTCGGTAATGACACCGGTGTCAAAGTCCACGCTCACGGTGTCGCCCGCATTGATGGCATCCACAGCCTCCGGGCACTCCATGATGGGCAGACCGATGTTGATGCTGTTGCGGTAGAAGATGCGGGCAAAGCTCTTGGCAATGACCACCGAGATGCCGGCGGTCTTGATGCACAGCGGTGCATGCTCACGGGAGGAGCCGCAGCCGAAGTTCCAGCCGCCTATCATGATGTCGCCGTCCTTCACCTTCTTGACGAAGTCCTTGTCGATGTCCTCCATGCAGTGGCTGGCCAGCTCTTTGGCATCCTGCGTGTTCAGGTGGCGGGCCGGGATGATGACATCGGTATCCACGTTGTCCGGGTATTTGAAAACAGAACCTTTTGCGTTCATTGTTGTGCTCCTTTCCGATCAGACCGTGCGGGGGTCGGTAATATAGCCGGTGAGGGCGCTGGCGGCGGCGGTGGCGGGAGAAGCAAGGTAGACCTCGCTCTTCACATGGCCCATGCGGCCCACAAAGTTGCGGTTGGTGGTGGAAACGCAGCGCTCGCCCTCGGCCAGAATGCCCATGTAGCCGCCCAGACAGGGGCCGCAGGTGGGGGTGGACACGATGCAGCCCGCATCAATAAAGGCCTCGGTCCAGCCGCGCAGGATGCACTCCTTATAAACCGCCATGGTGGCCGGAATGATGATGCCCCGCACGCCCTTGGCAATGTGTCTGCCCTTGAGGATGTTGTAAGCGGCCTCCATATCCTCCAGACGGCCATTGGTGCAGCTACCGATGACCACCTGATCGATCCGGATGTCCTTTCCCTCGCTGGCGGGGTGGGTGTTCTCCGGCAGATGGGGGTAGCTGACCGTGGGCTCCAGCTTGTCCAGGTCGATCTCGATGGTCTTTTCGTATTCGGCATCCTGGTCGGCCTCGTAGTAGACCGGGGTGCGCTGGCTGCGGCCGTTCAGATACGCTCTGGTGACCTCGTCCACAGGGAAGATGCCGTTCTTGGCACCGGCCTCAATGGCCATGTTGCAGACGCAGAGGCGATCCTCCATGGTCAGGGAAGCCACACCCGGGCCGGTGAATTCCATGGACTTGTACAGCGCCCCGTCCACACCGATCATGCCGATGATGTGCAGGATCAGGTCCTTGCCGGATACGCGGGGGCTGAACTTTCCCTTGAGCACAAACTTGATGGCAGAGGGCACCTTGAACCATGCCATGCCGGTGGCCATACCGGCGGCCATATCGGTGGAGCCCACACCGGTGGAGAATGCGCCCAGTGCACCGTAGGTACAGGTGTGGCTGTCGGCACCGATGATGCAGTCACCGGCGGTCACAATGCCTTTTTCGGGCAGGAGGGCGTGCTCAACCCCCATCTGGCCCACATCGTAGAAGTTGAGGATATCATATTTGTTGGCAAACTCGCGGCACTGCTTGGACTGGGTTGCGCTCTTGATGTCCTTATTGGGGACGAAGTGATCCAGCACGATGGCAATGTGCTCCTTGTCGAACACGCCGTCAAAGCCCGCCTTCTCGAACTCGTTGATGGCGACCGGGGTGGTGATATCGTTGCCCAGCACGATATCGAGCTTGGCATTGATGAGCTGGCCTGCCTTGACCTCCGGCAAACCCGCATGTGCGGCCAGAATCTTCTGCGTCAGAGTCATTCCCATAATACTCTCTCCTTTTATTTTCCATGGTCACGCTGTCCTTCGTACAACCTCTCAGTCTCGCATTCGCTCGACAGCTCCCCTAGTAGGGGAGCCCTTGGCATTGCGTAAAGCCTTGCCTCTTTGCCAAGGCCTCTCCTACTAGGAGAGGTGGCAATGCGTTAGCATTGACGGAGAGGTTGAACAGAGTATCCGTTCATCATTTACTGTTAATCGCCGAAACCAGCGCCTTGATGCCGGCAACGATGATATCGGTGTCGGTGCCGGCACCCCAGGTCATGCTGCCATCGCCCCAGGCAAGGCCCACATAAGAAGCCGCGCGGGAGGTACTGCCCTCGTCCAGGCTGTGCTCCGAGTAGCTTTCCAGATGGAAGTCCATCCCGGTGGCGCTCTGGATGGCGTTGGCCACAGCATCCAGACGACCATTGCCCACAGAAGTGACCACCTTGCGCTGACCGTTCAGATCCAGGGTGACCGTGGCGGTAATGCCGTTGACCTGTGCAAAGTGGGCCTCCACCACACGAAGGGGCTTTTCACGGTTGAGGAAACTTTCCTCGAAGATGCGGAGCACCTCGCCTGCACTCAGCTCCTTGTGGCTGTGGTCGGACACGCTCTTGACCTTGTAGCCCAGCACCTCGCGCATCTTGGGGGGCAGATTATAGCCGTAGTTCTGCTCCAGCACAAAGCCGATGCCGCCCTTGCCGCTCTGGCTGTTGATGCGGATGACATCGGCATCATAGGTGCGGCCGATATCGTGGGGATCGATGGGGATGTAGGGGCAGGTCCAGCGGTGCTCGCCCCGCTCCTTGCGGTAGGCCATGCCCTTTGCAATGGCATCCTGATGGCTGCCCGAGAAGGCTGCAAACACCAGCTGACCGGCGTAGGGGGTGCGCTCATAGATGTGCATCCGGGTCACGCGCTCGTAGGCAGCGCAGATGGCGGGCATATCGGAAAAGTCCAGCCTGGGGTCTACGCCGTGGCTGTACAGATTCATAGCCAGAGTCACGGCATCCACATTGCCGGTGCGCTCACCGTTGCCGAACAGGCAGCACTCCACCCGCTGGGCTCCGGCCAGAACGGCCATTTCGGCGCAGGCAACACCGGTGCCGCGGTCGTTGTGGGGATGGGTGGAGATGATTACGCTGTCACGGTACTTGAGGTGCTTGTCGCAATACTCGATCTGGTTGGCGTAGACATGGGGCATACTCATTTCGACTGTAACGGGCAGGTTGATGATCATGGGGCGGTCAGGCGTGGGCTGCATGATGTCCAGCACTGCGTTGCAGACCTCCACAGCATAGTCCACCTCGGTGCCGGTAAAGCTCTCGGGGCTGTACTCAAACAGGAAGTTGCCCTCGTATTCCTGGCTCAGCTGTTTGACCAGCTTTGCGCCGTCGGTGGCGATTTTCTTGATCTCTTCCCTGCTCTTGTGGAACACCTGCTCGCGCTGGGCCACAGAGGTGGAATTATAGAAGTGGATGACCGCGCGGGGAGCGCCCTTGACGGCCTCAAAGGTCTTGCGGATGATGTGGTCGCGGCACTGGGTCAGCACCTGCACGGTGACATCCTCGGGGATCATGTTCTTCTCGATCAGGGTGCGCAGGAACTCGTACTCGGTGTCGCTGGCGGCAGGGAAGCCCACCTCGATCTCCTTGAAGCCGATCTTGACCAGCATCCGGAAGAACTCCAGCTTTTCCTCAAGGCTCATGGGCACGATCAGGGCCTGATTGCCGTCGCGCAGGTCCACACTGCACCATGCGGGGGCTTTTTCAATGTGATCCTTCTTTACCCAGCTGTCATAGCCTGCGGGTACCGGGTAGTAACCCGGAGCGTACTTGGTTGCGTCCATCATTTGCGCGTCCTCCCAAACAATTTACACTTCTTGCTCCATGCTCTTTGTGAGCGTCCTTGCCCTCTCAGTCTCACATTCGTTCGACAGCTCCCCCAAGGGGGGAGCCCTTGGCAAAACCGAAAACTTTGCCGTACTGCCAAGGCCTCTCACTTTGGGAGAGGTGGCACGGCGTAAGCCGTGACGGAGAGGGCAAGCCTGCTTCCAAAAGGCAGATATACGAAAAGGCTCTCGTCTTTCAAGGCGAAAACCTTGAGAGACGAGAGCCTGTAAAGTTCAAACTACAGGGCACCCGTGGTACCACTCTCTTTGCTGCGCCTTTGGGCACAGCCGCTTTGCACGATCGGCTTTTTGCGGCGAATCGCTGTCCTTGTAACGGTGGACATCCGTCAGAGCCTACTTGTGTGTTCAGCCCTGCCGCTCAGGGGCCAGTAACCGAAACCCTCTGCACCCGCCTTGCACCACCCGGCGGCTCTCTGTACGCAGAAGAAAATCGTTTTTTCCCCGTCAACGCATTTGTGCTTTTTTCAAAGTGGACTAAGTTTAGCATGATTCGCGGGCAGTGTCAAGCAATCTGACTCATTCTCAAAATGAAACAATTTCACAAAATAAGGGGCAGAATTTTCCAAAATTGTGCACCGGTCGATTCGACGCATTTTTCGGTCGATTCGTGTCAAACGAATGCCCGGGGGTGGGTACGGGTGTATGATAGGCTCAAAGATATAACAGAGGAGGTACACCCTACATGAAACTACGTACCCGTAAATTCCTTGCCGGGCTGCTGAGCCTTGGCCTGCTGCTGCAGGCGGCAAGCCCCCTCAGCGCACTGGCGGCAGAGGATGCTCCCGTGGCGACGCATACTCTGACCGTTACGGTGGGCAATACTACTTACAACCTGACGGCGAATGGTGGAACTGTCAGCTCTGACGAGACATGGCCTTTAGGTTATCCCACCGTGTCTTATGACAAAGGCTTTGCGTTTGAAGGCGGCTTTAATGGCGATGTAACCCTTAACGGTGGAGAAAACGTCACCATCAAGGGTGAATCTTACGCCGTGAATGGTAGCCTGAATGCAACTGTCAATAATCTGACCGTCACAAAATCCGATTCCGGCACTGATGCTGCGATTCGCGGTGATGCAACGATTACTAGCGCTGGTGATGTGAGAATCAGCGGCAACCTTGACTATAATAACATCAGCTTGGTAAATCAGGCTGTTGAAGGCAAGCTGACTGTGAACAGCGCACAGGATGTGAGCATTGACGGCATCCTCAACGGCGGTGCAGATATCAACTGTCAGACCCTTTCTCTGAATTGCGGAAACGGCTCGACCGTCAGCGGAACCCTGACCGTGCACAATGCGCAAAAAATTCAGGCTACCGCTTTTGCTATTTATGGCGTAATCGGCGACAGGGGTAAAGCAGGCAAGCTGGTACTTGATCACTGCACTGGTGCGGTCACGCTTTGCAATACCTACGGTGGTTATGAGGCCGTTCAAGCAGGCACGGTGGAGGTAAGGAATCTGCCGACTGGTTACGTTGCCCGCTATTATGCAGGCAGCTCCGAGGCCGAGAGCACTGAGACCGAGGACCCGAATGATTGTGCAAGATACTCTTATTTCAGAATCGAGTATGTGAATCCGAGCAACAAGACGCTCACGCTGACGAATGCCAAGGCTTACACGGATGCAGCGTACACCACGGAGCTGATCAATGCAACGAGCGCAAACGGCACTTCTACCTATCATGTGGACGAGGGCAAGACAGTCTACGTCAAGGCTGTTGCACCGGGCGAAGGCCAGTGGAAGTTTGGTGGCTGGATAGACCGTGAAGAAACCAGCGAAAAAATCACTGTTACCGTGACCGAAGATATGACCCTGACTGCTAAATGGGTAGAACGGACCACCCATACTCTTACCCTGAAGTATGCCGAAGCCTATGAGGGCGAAACCAAGTTGGTTGGCACTGCTGGTGAAAATGGCACCACTACCTATACGGTAGAAAACGGCAAAGAACTGACCATCAAGGCCGTTGCGCCGGACGAGACCCAACAGTGGATGTTTAAGGGCTGGACTGGCAGCAACAAGACCGACAAAGAAATCAACGTTACTGTGCACGAAAACATGGCCCTGACCGCTAAATGGGTCGTGGAAACCCCTGAACCTGATGAGGGTGAAGAAGTTCCATACGGCATCACGGTCACGATAGGCAATAATCCTCCCATTGAAGTGACCAGCGAAAACTGCGGGCACATTCTTGGAGTCGGAAACGACAAGCTCACCTATGACCCGGATACCCACACCCTGACCGGTACCGGCAGCTTTGGCAAGATGAAGGTCGAGATCACTGACGATCTCGAGGATAAGGTGGATGTGGTACTGAGCAATGCGAACGGTGCTGTGGTAAATGGCAGCCTGACCGTTACCGGCGCACAGGATGTGGAAGTAACGGGTACATCTTCCAGCGCTCTCATTGATGGCAAAACTACTATTTCCTGCGCCGGTGACATCCTGATGGAAAATACCGGAACGGGCAATGTGATAGGCATTCATAGCGAAACAGACTTGGTCGTGAACAAAGCCAGCAGTGTCACGATTAAAAACGTGGGCACTGGTGGAAATGATTCGTATGCGATTTACGGCAGAGCTGATATCACCTGCAGCAGCAATGTCGAAATCGTAAGCAGCAATGACATGGCAATCTGGGATCCGATTGTGGTTACAGGTGCTAAAGACGTAAAGATTAAGGCGGCTGGACGTGCCATCTGGGATGAGCGTCATGATTCTACGATCATGACGAAAATTGAATGCAGTGGTAAGGTGGAAATCACCAGTGATACTGCAGCGGCACTCCATGCGGGCAACTTGATTATCAAGGGCGCAACAGACGTGACCATTTCTGGTAAGCGAGACGAAGGAGCAACCGTTGGCGGCAACGTTACCATTACCTGCTCCGGCCCTGTGGTGCTGGAAAACACGGGCGGCGGAAATGCTGTCAGCGGTGAGTTGAAATACACCCCGACTCATACACAGAAGTATGAGATCAAGACCGGCACGACTGCTGAAAGTGCAGAAGTTGTCTATCCGGGCGAAAGCGGCACAGGCTACACGGGTGCTTTTAATGATCCGTACATCAACATTGCCCCGGCAAGCAGCGGTGACACCACCCCCGATGATACCGGTACGGTGGACTCCGATTCCGGCGCAGGCGGCGCAGTTGCAGCTGTTCTGGTGGGCGGTGCAGCAGTCTGGGGCGGCTACGAGATCGCTACCCGGGTGATCCTGCACAACATCCTGCCCGAGGGCGCAGAGATCCCCGCAAACCGCGGCCAGCTGGCACTGCTGGTGTGGAACACCGCAGGCAGACCTGAACCTGTGAACACCCCGGCTTTTGCGGATGTGGCAGATGCCGACGCCGACATGGCAAAGGCTGCACAGTGGTGCGTGGAGCAGGGCCTGCTGGATGCCAAGACCGCAGAAACCTTCAAGCCGGAAGGCTGGATGCCCAAGTTCAAGACCATTGAAGTGTGGGAAAAGGCATTCCCAAAACAGTAAACCCATGCGAAACCAAAGGGAGCAGCTTCGGCTGCTCTCTTTTTGTATGCAGAGGGGACCTTTGTTAACAAACTGCTAAGTTTTTGGAAAGTTCTGCTCGAATTGCTGTTGCGCCCGGTTTTACTGTGCTATACTACTTGCATCAGGAACCAAAGGAGGAATTGCCACATGAAAGAAGTCAAGCCTTCCAAAAAGCCGCTGGCGATCTACTACGCCATCGTGCTGGCGGTCCTGCTGCTGCTCAACCTTGTGCTGCTGCCGTGGATGAGCGAGCGTCAGGTGGAGGAAGTGGACTACGGTACCTTTATGACCATGACCGAGGAAAAGAACATCGGCCGTGTGGATATCGAATCCAATCAGATCATTTTTACCGATAAAGAGGAAAAGCAGGTCTACAAGACCGGCCTGATGAACGACCCGGAGCTTACCCAGCGCCTGTATGATGCCGGAGCACAGTTTTCCAGCGAGATCGTGGAGCAGGGGTCGCCGATGCTCAATTTCCTGATCTGGTTCCTGCTGCCCATCCTGTTGTTCAGCTTCATCGGCAACCAGATGAACAAAAAGCTGATGGAAAAGGCCGGCGGCGGCCCGGGGTCCATGATGTTCGGCGGCGTGGGCAAATCCAATGCCAAGGTCTATGTGCAGTCCACCCACGGCATCCGCTTTGCGGATGTTGCCGGTGAGGATGAAGCTAAGGAAAACCTGCAGGAGATCGTGGATTACCTGCACGACCCCGGCAAGTACGAGAGCATTGGCGCATCCATGCCCAAGGGCATTCTGCTGGTGGGCCCGCCGGGCACCGGCAAGACCATGCTGGCTAAGGCCGTGGCAGGCGAATCCAACGTGCCGTTCTTCTCCATTTCCGGCTCTGAATTCGTGGAGATGTTCGTGGGCATGGGCGCATCCAAGGTGCGCGACCTGTTCCGGCAGG
>ERZ840057.719-NODE-719-length-32092-cov-20.710553_pt1 | contig 32092 bp, 28 predicted proteins | sample MGYA00519907_ERZ840057 | MGnify/ENA primary metagenome ERZ840057 (study PRJEB31850, sample SAMEA3708862) | human gut metagenome | biome: human gut; feature: human-associated habitat; material: faeces | place: China | collected 2014 ...
TTCAGGCGGCGGACGATGGCAGCGGCCACCCGCAGCTGGTCGCTGCCGGACATGTCCCGCCAGTGCTTGCCTTTATAGGTAAGGGCACCGTCCTCTACGCCAAGGCCCGGCAGCGGCAGATCCGCACCGTTCAGCAGAGCCATGCGGTCGGCACGCTTCTGCGTGATCGCTTCGGTCAGGCGCTTATATTCACTGTCATACTGGGCGGCTTCGTCCTCGGCCCGGGATTTTTCCAGATTGGCCCGCACCTTGCGGTTGGTCTCTTCGATGTCCCGGATGGACGCTTCCAGTTCGGCGGTGGATTCGTCCTGCAGATCTGCGGCAGAGGTCTGGGCGATTTTTACGTCGGCCTGCATCGAGGCAAGCCGCTGCTTTTCCGTGTTCAACTGAAACTCAAGGTCCGCAACCACCTTTTTCTGCCGTTCGAGCAAATCGGTGAGCTGAGCGAATTGATTGCGCTTGCGCTGGTTCTCGCCGTTGCGGGCAAGGATGTCCTGCTGTCTGCGGATGAGGTCGGACGCACTCACCGGCTCGTCCGGGGCTTCCGGGTAGGAGATCAGCTCCTCGGCAAAGTGCTTTTTCTGCGCGGCCAGCTGGCCGGTGAAGGTGCGCTTGTCGTACAGGGCCTTGATCTCCATGTCACGGGTGTGCAGCTCGGTGCCGATGCCGATGATCCGGAGCAGGATGTCCGCCTTTTCCTTGTCGGTGGCTTCCATGAAGCGGGGCAAGTCCAGTGCCAGCGGCTCCACAAAGGCGTTGAGCAACTGCTGCCCGCTACGCCGCCCGGTGGGGTCAGTGACGGTCAGACTGGCATTTTTGCCCTTGCGTTCCACCACCACACCGTTGGAAAGCTTGACCTTCAGATGCGCCGGAGCCACGGCCCCGTCCCGCTGGGCAGCGTCCGGGCGGAAACGGTCGCCGCCCAGTGCCCATGCCAGAGCATCCAGAACACTGGTTTTGCCTTGATTGTTGTTGCCGCCCACGAGGGTGAGCCCGGTGGGCGACGGCGTAAGCGCAACGGCCTTGATGCGTTTGACGTTTTCGGCCTCTAAGGCCATGATCTTTACAGACATGCGGATACCTCCCCTTGAGCGGACGCGAGTGTGTGAACGAACTGGTTGATCGCGGTCTCCCGCTGGTCGTCCGGCAGTTTGCGGAACTGCATTTTAGCGGACTGGACTATGCTGGTAATGGAGCGCCCGGCCAGAATGATGCTGTCGTAGGCATCACGGGCATCCTGTTCCTGCTGCGCCTTATAGTCCGCAGTCATTCCGGCCGCGATCTCGTAAGCTTTTTCGCCTGCCCGCCGGTCTACCTCTTCCTCATCCACCACAGCGGCGATGGGCTGCTTTTTCAGGGCCGCATTTTCTTCCTGCAGCTTATCCGCCCGGAGCTTGGCCGCTTCGGCCACCTGCCGGGAGCCGGAAAGCTGGCCCTCGGCGTTCTTGGCGCGGGCTTCGGCCTTGCTCTGCATCTTCCATGCTTCCTCTTCGCGGGCTTTGGCAGAGTCGGCGCGCTCTTTCAGCTGGGCGTTCTGCTCTTTCAGGCCGCTGATGTCGGCAAGAGCGGATTTGTAGCGGCTTTCTGCTTCTTCCCGCTTTTCCGCGTCCTTGTGGGTCTGGGCTTCGGCGCTTTTCACCAGCTCCTTGAAATAGGCATTTTCCTTGCGGGCGTTCTGAGCGGACTTCTCGGCGGCATCCGCACGGGATTTTTCGGCCTTGAGCTGGGCCATAAGCTCCTGATACTCTTTGTAAGTAGTGATGTCACCGGTAAAAACGGCTTGCTTGACCACCTCCGGGGTACTGGGCTTGGCCGCAGCATACAGCAGTTTCAGGGGCTGCACGTCCAGAATGGACTTGCCCTCAATCTGGATATTGCCGCACTGTGCGGCAATATTTACAAGGCGGTCACCGGTATCCCGGCTGATGCCGACGGTTGCACACCATTTGCCCCATGTGCCATTTTTGTTGTTAGCGCACAGGTCATGGGCGTGTTTCGCGGCCATGATACGGGCGGTAGTGCTAACGATAAAGGTCTGCGCATCCTGCAAAAGCAGGGCGTTTGTCTGGTTGTCTGCACCAAAGTCAAAGGTGGGCGCGGTACTCGAGGGCACAGGCGCGTTTTCGTCTGCACTGACCGGAACACCGGGTGCGTCGGCAGCAGTCGCCAGTTCCGTCGTAGGGCTTGACCCCTCCGGCGCTGTCGGGGATGCCGCAGTTTGGCTTTCCGCAGCAGTGGCAGCATCCGAACACTGCGCGGATGGGGTAGGGTGTTCTTCCACCGGTTCAACGGGCGCGTTCCTGCAGGGCTTGGCATTTTTCAACGCGTCCAGCATTGCGCAGTCGATTTCGTACTCATCCAACGGGGCGAACTCCGCGCCGTTAGACAGGAATTCCTGTGGGGTCAGATTCTTGTCTGCCGCTCTGGCCAGCTCAAATCTATGCGTCATGATGCGGCTTTCTTTCCAAATGCTGCCGTTCCAGTGCCAGAGCCGTCCACGGTAATAGGCATAAACCGTCTCGTTGGAAAGTTTGGAACTGATGATGTAGTCCGTCATACCCGCACCTCCGTGTCCTTGAGGCGGTCCAGCATCTCGGCCTGCACATCCTTGCTCATGGGCTGGATGTTGTTGCCCTTCCAGCCATAGCAGAGGATAGGGCCGTAAAGCTGGCGGCCTCGGTACGTCCGGTTCAACAGGCTGGCGGGCTGGATGGGGCCATCGTACCGGCCCACGAACAGCACCGCCGGGGTGCGGGGCAGTACGATCATCTCACTGCGGGTGCCCAGCCGGTTCTCAATGGCCCACAGGCTGTCCGGCAGGGTGGTGACTACCGGTTCTTTGCCCGGTTCAATCAAAATTCCTTTCATTTGTAAAATCCTTTCTGATGTGATATCATTAAGGGCGATGGGGCTTTCAAATTCCATCACCCTTTGGGCTCGTCGGTGTTGGCGCACCGGCGGGCTTTTTTCGTATAGTGCATACCGGCGGCAGGCTGTCCACCTCGCTGCGGTCGATACGTTCCCGCGTAAATGTGTATTTGTAAGTTCGATGGCTGCCGCTGAGCCCATGGCTGACGGCAGACGCAAAGCTGTTCGCGCTCTTGTAGCCCAGCCGCCGGGCACACATCTCGGACGTGCCGGATGCCAGTAGATCGCCGGTCTTTGCGTCCCAGACGGTGTACCACATGACGCGGGCAGGTTTTTCATTATGCGCCCTGTAATCCCTGCAATATTGGTTGTGGCGCTCTCTGCGGCAGGAAGCGCAAAAGCGCAGGTTGCCAGCAACATTTTCCATCACCTTGCCGCAGTCCAAACAAATGCGGGTAAAGTGCTTTCCTTTATTCATGGGTGGTGTCAGCCCGCCTTCCTACCGCTCTTCACGGTGTTGCGGGGCTGCTGGTGAACCTTGCGGCGCTCCTGCTGCTCCCGGTCATGGGCGGCAAAGCCCAGCCGGGCAAAAAACATCGCCAGCAGGATCAGCACCATGGCCGTAACTAACTGGCCGTCCGAGACGGTGCCGCCGGTCTGGAAGCTGCCCTCCAGACCCATGCCGTACAGAAGGCCCACGGCCCCGCTGGCCACGGCCAGCCAGTACCACACGCCGGATTTTATCTTCATTGGTGGGTTTCCTCCATTCTGTCCATAAGATCGGCGGCAGCTGTCATGATGTTGATGATTGTCTCTGCTGGGTCTTTGCTGTCCATACAGATTCCCGCGACCAATGCGGTGCAAAGAGCCGTTTGTTCCATCTGTGTGCCGCAGGCGTAAATTTTGGGGTTGCCATCCGATCCCAGCTGGATTTTCAACTGAGCGTTCGGGTTGATTTTCATGCTCCTACCTCCTGAAGATAATCGTCTACAGGTGCACACACAGCACCATAAAAGGCGGCAACGGGGTGCCAGGCACCGTCATGAAAAATCTGGATGTTCGTGGGCTTGAATGCTGCAACCTCCGCGCCGGTCAGGTACTGGCCGGAATCGCGGCAGTTTTCCCACCGGAACCATGCGCAGGTCAGCAGCGGGGCTACGTATGCGCATCCGTTGGGCGCGTCGGTCCGCTCGGATGCAAGGGTGTAAGGTTTGCTCATGCGGATTCTCCTTTCTCAACAGTAGGGAAGAACAGCTCCCCGATTTCATCCTGCGGGATATCAAGCGTCTTGCAAATTTCTGCGATCTCAGTGCTTGTCCAAGGCTGCTTCCCGTTCATCCGCTTGCTCATTGTGTCAGTTCCGATGCCGATTGCATTTGCAATCTCCTGATCCCGGAACCCGCAGCTGTGGAACCGGCCCCGCAGCTTCCAGTACGGAATCTGCCGGAAGGTGCCGCGAATGGTTGATGTGTTCAACATTTTATTCCTCCTTCTTTTCGGCGGGCAGCACGGTGCCGATAACTGCGTTCATGATCTCGTCGAAGCTGGACTTTTTGTTGTTGTCCATGTGGTTCACCTCCTTTCATGCCACGGGGCGGTTGTCCAGCTTCTTCAGGCTGGCCACCAGATTGATGGATGCCGCAGCGGTCTCCATCTGCTCGAATGCGTCCTCGTCCATGTCCTTGCACATGGAGTGGATGCGGATCACGCGATCCACGTCCTGCTGCGTCAGGCCATACATGGCGGGATTCAAGGGATTGTTCTTGCGTGCCATAGTCAGCACTCCTTTCTGTGGGTGGCTCCCACGACCATCCCGGCGGCGTCACCGGAATGGTTTCGGCCGCTGCCCTGCGGCCATCATCGGGTGGGTTGTGGCGTGCTCCCTTCTGCGGTATACTGAGACGGAAGGGAGATGTTTATAAGTTGTCTGAAAAATACAAATGTCCGTATTGTGGAGTTGCGTTCTATGAAGCGTCCGACAATACGAAAGAACGTAGGATAAGCTATAATTTCGATCAAAAGGATTTCGATGGGCCATATGGATACAATTCGATACTTTCTGATATTGTAGCGGTTTACCATTACTGTCCATCCTGTCATGAATATTCCGTACAGCTTGCCAGCAGCAAGGGACTTTTTTCGTTCAACTATCCACCGTATACCGGGATAACATTGCCAGACTATATTCCGGAAGCAATCAGAAGAGATTACATGGAAGCCTGCTCAATTCTGGATGCAAGTCCAAAAGCATCTGCCACATTATCCCGGCGTTGCTTACAGGGAATGATTCGAGATTTCTGGGGCGTGAAGTCCGGAAATCTTGCCGGAGAAATCGATCTGATCAAAGATAAAATTCCTGCCGACCAGTATCGGGTACTCAACGGCGTGAGGCGCTTGGGAAACATCGGAGCACACATGGAAAAGGATGTGAATCTGATCGTTGATATCGACCCCGGAGAAGCCCAAAAGCTTGTCAAACTTCTGGAACTGCTTCTGAAAGACTGGTACATTGCCCGATACGAGCGTGAAGAACTATACCGGGAAATCCTCGTTATTGACGAGAAGAAGCAGGATGAACGTCATCCTGGCTGAACGGGTCATTCTTTGCCAGCAGATCGCCGTCCAGAGTCCAGTACTGATGAACTTCATAAACCGGATTCGCATTCGTGCCATCTCCCGCCAGAGTGACGGTCTCAATGACCTGAATCACTCTGGCGGCTTTTGCTTCCCGTGGGATTTTGAATGGGTTGTCCTTCATCCTCTTCACCTCCTTTTTGTTGACTTGATTAGCTTTGGATTGCTAACTTTGTGAGAACAATATAGCATACTCTGTTAGATTTTTCAAGCCTGAATTTTGAAGAAGGTTAAAAATAAATGTTGACACAGTTAGATTTACGGAATATAATACGAATTGAAGAGAACAGAAAGGAGGTGAACAAAATGAACGCAAGAATCGAAGCTGTCCGAAAACACGAAGGCTTGACGCAGGAACAGTTTGCGGACAGAATCAATCTCTCCCGTAATTATTTATGGATGCTTGAAAATGGCTCCAGAACCCCCAGCGATCGCACGATCAGCGACATCTGCCGGGAGTTCGGCGTCCGGGAAGCGTGGCTGCGTACCGGCGAAGGTGAAATGTTTGTGCAGGACACCCAGTCCGAACAGGTAGCGGCCTTCCTGGCTGACCTGACCAAGGATGACAGTGATACCTTTAAAAAGCGTTTTGTTGAAATGCTGGCAGGCCTGAGCCCGGCGGACTGGAAGCTGCTGGAGCACATGGCCGAAAAATTGACGCAAAAAAAAGAGGAAAGCCCGTAAAGGCTTCCCTCGCGTGGTGGCTGGCGGCTTATCCGATCAGGTGGCTTGCGTACACCCACACAAGCCTCAGCTGGCGGAAGTCGGCTTTTTCCAGCAGTTTCAGAATGGCGGTAATGTAATCTTGTCGTGTCATGTTGCTGCCCTCCAAAGCAGTTTTATTTTCGAGAACATTATACAACCATTAGGAGTTGCGCACAACAATTTTTGACAACTGAAAAGGTTTGAAAAATCCACAATAAATTTGGATTTTTTCAACAGAAAAGGAGAAAATCATGAAAAAGTCAGCAAAAAGGCTTTTAGGCGTTGTTTTTACATTGGCGCTGATGACGATTCTCGCATGCGGTGCCTTTGCGGCAAAGCCTGCGGTCGAGGTCACCGACGTCTATTTTACGGTCGATGCTTTTGACGGCGTCAGCCCTACGGTCTGCTTCCGGAATAATTCAAACAAAACCATTAAATATGTTACGTTCACACTGGTTCCGCTTAATGCAGTCGGCGATAGAACTTCCTGCACGATTAGCGGCCGTTCGACGGTGACGGCCCAGGTAGTAGGGCCGATCGCTCCGACAAGATTTGACCGAACGGTCGCAAACACGGTGACTTCTCCTGCATCCATGGGAGATTTTGGACCGTTCCAGGCACAGCAGCAGCTTGCCACGAATTATTACTTTGGCGCTGAAGAGCGCAACGGGCATAGAATTTTTTTGGACAAGGACGGTAATGCCTATTATGTTGATTCCTACACGCCGTCCTCAGTTCTGTCTGTGATCGACCATTCCAAGACGCTGGGTCAGCTGGATTCCACTACTTATCTGACAGATGACGAACTCCAGAATGCAATTTACGATGCAGCAGTGGAATGGGATTGCCTTTGGTACAACAGCACGATCGGCGACATTGCCGTGACCAAGGCCGATATCATCTATATGGACGGCAGCAAAGAGAGCGTCAATCAGAAAGCCCTGTATTCGGGTCACTTCAGAAGCGACCCGACGAATCAGCCTTACTATGTGCTGACCAGCAAATACGCCCCTGTTTACGATTATCAGTATTACAAAGAGTACAATGCTGATCTGGCTGCTCTGTTCGGGGATAACCAGTGGAAGTATCTGGAGCATTTCGTGAACAGCGGCATGAAGGAAGGCCGTCAGGGCAGCAGTGCATTTAACCTTGCCGCCTACAAGGCCAATAATCCGGATCTGGTTGCCGCTTTTGGCGAAGATAACCAGAAATACTACGAGCATTATATCTCTTCCGGCAAGAGCGAAGGCCGGAAGGCATCCTGATTTTTGAATAAACAAAAACGCCCCACCGGAGGCAACCGGCAGGACGTAAAGTAAGCGGCTCGCCCTTACGGGGTCATCGCACACCTAGCAATGCGATTATACCCCAAAAGGGCGGGCTTGTCAAAGTGTACCCTTTTGGAGGTGAAAACAATGAAAAAGAGAACAAACACGGCATTTTGGGTGGAAAAGGAAAAGCGCTGGTGCATCGCGGTGCAGAAGAACGGCACCCGCAAACGGTTTTACAGCAGCACGCCTGGCCGCACCGGACAGCGGGAAGCCAACGCAAAGGCCGATGCCTGGCTTGACGACAGCATCCGGGACGGCAAGAAAAAGGTAGCTGCCATCTATGCCCAGTGGGTAGAAGAACTGAAGCTGACTTGCGGGACGTCCTATGTTGAGCAGTGCAAGAAATACGGAGATTACTATATTCTGCCTGTCTGTGGGGACATCCGCATTGATGAGCTGACCGAAGGCGATCTGCAAAAGGCCATCAATATGTCTTTCAAAAAGCGATGCCTTAAAAAGGAGCGTCAGCGTAGGTCAAGCGACAAGCCTTTGAGCCGCAAAACCCTTATGACGATCCGCTCAACGGAGATCAGCTTTTTGAAATGGTGCCGCCGGAACAGGTACAGTACGATGTTCCCTGAGCTGTCTATCCCGAAGAATGCCCGCATGGGGAAGAAAAAGATTTTACAGCCGACCGCTTTGAAAGTTCTGTTTGATGTGGACACTCGCCTTTACTATGGCAAGCTGGTCTTTGACGAGTATATCTATGCCTACCGGTTTGCAGTTGCTACAGGTGTACGCCCCGGTGAACTTGTGGGGCTCTGGTATGGTGACATTAAGGGGAACACGGTCAATCTGCGCCGCAGCATCAACCGGATGGATGAAGAAACCACCGGAAAGAATGAAAACGCTATTCGTTCGTTCGACATGGGAAAGGAAGCCCGTGAGGCCTACGAAGCGCAGGTGGCCTTGCTGAAGGCTTCCGATATCCCGCTGAACTATACCACCCCTTTGTTCCAGATCCCGAACCAGAGGGCTTTATTCAAGCGCTGGAAGAAGTACCAGAAGGATAACGGAATTGAGCCACAGGTTACACTGTATGAGATGCGGCATACGTTCGTCAGTGTCGAGTCCGGCGTGCTGACCGACAGCCAACTGAAAATGCTGGTAGGCCACAGCAAGAACATGGATACCGCAGGGGTTTACCGCCACGAGCTGGACGGCCAGCGTGAAGATTTGGCGGCTGCGACCACCGCGGCATTCAAAAAGGCACAGGCCTGACCCTGGTAACAGTTTTGGTAACAGTCTTTTTTGTAAACGTAGCAAAATACATGGGCTACAAACCAACCCAACTACCTTTTTAGCAAGTGCTTAGGCGCGTTGCAGATATGTTTTTGACGTCACTCAATCATTTTTTGTTGTTCGACCCCCACTACCCGCATAAGAGAAAAAGCGCGATGAGTTCTCAGAATTCATCGCGCTTTCTTATATAATAAATAGTGTTGTTCGAGGTCTGCTCCCTCGCACAAAAAGAAAAACCAGCACACAATGTGTACTGGTTTTTGGTGCGAGGGAGGGGACTCGAACCCCCAAGGATAAACCACACGCACCTCAAACGTGCGCGTCTGCCAGTTCCGCCACCCTCGCATACCGTATTGTTTTCGCAGCCCTGAAATCTCTGAGGTGAAAGACCGTGATGCGGACTGCTTGAATATATTACCACGTTCCCGGCAGATAGTCAAGCGCTTTTTCTCTTTTTAAATGAAATTTTCGGGCCGTCATTTCTTAAGAATATGTTGGTTGAAATGCATGGATGGGTGTGATACTATATAACTAACTATCTCTGCTCAGTTGTTTTGGCAGCAGGGAAGAAGATGATAAGGATACGGCGGAAATGCATTTCTGCGCAGGGTGCAGCCCGACCGGTTTTTTGAAAGGAATTTGAGTGGACGCAGGAATGAACGAGAAAAAAGAAAATGTTATTGTAAACGGTTTTTTCTGGCGCTTTGCAGAGCGGTGCGGTGTGCAGCTGATCTCAGCGGTGGTGTCCATCCTTCTGGCGCGCATCCTTACACCCGATGATTACGGCAAGGTGGCACTGGTGACGGTGTTCAACAATATCATGTATGTCCTGCTGGACTGCGGCATTGGCACCGCGCTGGTGCAGAAGAAGGAAGTGGACGAGCTGGATTACTCGTCGGCGTTCTTTTTCAGCATTGTGATCAGCTTTGTGCTGTATGGGGGAATGTTCGTGGCGGCACCGTATCTGGCTGCTTTCTACAATGACCCCAGCATGACCCCGATCTTTCGCGGCATCAGCCTGACAGTGGCGGTCTGCGGCATCAAAACGATCCAGCAGGCGCATGTGACCCGGAATATGAAGTTCCAGTATTTTTTCTATTCCGCCTTTGCGGGCGCGATCGTATCCACGGTCCTGGGCCTGGGCCTTGCCTATATGGGCTTTGGAGTCTGGGCGCTGGTGGTGCAGCAGGTATCCAATATCACGGTGGACACGCTGGTGTTGTGGAAGCTGTCCTCCTGGCGGCCTAAGATGGAGTTTTCGTGGCAGCACCTGAAAGGGCTGCTCTCTTATGGCTGGAAGCTGCTGGCCTCGTCGCTGAGCAGCGTCATCTACAACAACCTGCGCAGCCTGATCATCGGCAAGATGTACACCTCGGCGGATCTGGCGTATTACAATCAGGGCGATAACCTGACTTATAATATCGCGTCAAGCGTGGATACTTCCATTGAGAGCGTTTTGTTCCCGGTCATGTCCTCACTGCAGGATGACCGTGCGCAGGTCAAGAACATGACCCGCCGCTCCATCAAGACCTGTACCTATATTATTGCGCCGGTGATGATGAGCACTGCGTTCTGTGCCGAACCGCTGGTGCGCCTGATCCTCACCGAGAAGTGGCTGCCCTGTGTGCTGTTCCTCAGGGTGTTCTGTCTGGGGTATGTGTGCTGGCCGATCATCACGGCAAACCTGAATGCAGCCAAGGCGGTGGGCCGCAGCGATCTTTACCTGAAATGTCAGCTTTTGAACGAAGGGGTGTGCATCCTTCTTCTGCTGGCAACATTCCGTGTCAGCGTCGAGGCCATTGCATATGGTATGCTGATCACGAATGTTGTGACCCAGATCCTGGATGCACAGCTCAACAAAAAGCTGATCGGCTATGGCTATCTGGAACAGATGCGTGATATCCTGCCGACCCTGCTGCTGGCAGCGGGCGCGGGCCTGTGCATGTATCTGGTCATTTTCCTGCACCTGCCGGATCTGCTGACGGTGATCATTCAGGTGGTGGTTGGTCTGGGCATTTATCTGACAGGCTCTGCCATTCTGGAATTGGACACCTTTGAATATTTCAAGGATGTGCTGGCTCCGTCCATCCGGCAGAAGCTGAAACGCTGAAACCGGCATTTTGAATCGTGTAAAAATCCGTCGGGCGGGTGATGTCCGACGGATTTTTGTTCTTTTTGTCTAAAGTATACAAGAACAAACATTAAAAACCGGCAAAGCGACCATTGAAAAAACGCAACTGATATACTAGAATATAAGTACAAGAGCGCGGCACACGGCTGCGCGGAAAATGCAAAGCAGAAAATATAAAACAGGAGGATTTTCCTATGCCTATGAAAATGGGTTGGCGCTGGTATGGCGAGGGCAACGATCCCATCAGCCTGAGCGACATCAAGCAGATCCCCGGCGTGACCAGCATCGTCTGGGCGTTGCACGACAAGATGCCCGGCGAGATCTGGGAGATCGACGAGATCCAGAAGGTAGCCGATCAGATCCACGCTTACGGTTTTGACATGGACGTGGTCGAGTCGGTCAATGTCCACGATGACATCAAGATCGGCCTGCCCACCCGCGACAAGTACATCGAGAACTACAAGCAGTGCATCCGCAATCTGTCCAAGTTCGGTGTCAAGGTCATCTGCTACAACTTCATGCCGGTGTTCGACTGGACCCGTACCGATCTGTTCCACCCCGTGGGCGACGGCTCCACTGCACTGTTCTATGAGAAGGACAAGATCAAGGGCGATTACAAGGCTATGGCTGAGTACATCATGTCCTTCACTGAGAAGTATAACATGACCTTCCCCGGCTGGGAGCCGGAGCGCATGGCAAAGCTGGACGAGCTGTTCAAGGCTTACGCCCCTGTCACCAAGGAAAAGCTGTGGGAAAACCTGAAGTACTTCCTGGAAGCACTGATGCCCACCTGCCATGAGTGCGGCATCAAAATGGCTATCCATCAGGATGATCCCCCTTGGGATATCTTCGGCCTGCCCCGTCTGCTGGTGGATGCTGAGAGCATCGACCGCTTCTTGAGCATGGTGGATGATCCGTACAACTGCCTGACCCTGTGCACCGGCAGCCTGAACGCAAACCCCAACAACAACTGTGCCGAGATCGTGCGCAAGCACTGCGACCGCATTGCCTTTGGTCACATCCGCAACATCCACCACTTCCCCAACGGCGACTTCTCCGAGGCTGCTCACCGCGACTGCTGCGGCGAGACCGGCATCATCGAGGTGCTGCGTGCTTACCATGACTGCGGCTTTGAGGGCTACATCCGTCCCGACCACGGCCGTCAGCTGTGGGAGGAAGGCCCCGGCAACTGCCGCCCCGGTTACGGCAAGTATGACCGTGCTCTGGGCGTTCAGTACATGCTGGGTGTCTGGGATCTGCTGGATCGTCTGGATGAAGAGAAAAAGAAGGGCTGATAAATATGAAGCTGTCTGAGATCAAAAACGGCAATCTGTCCGCCGAGTGGGCAGAGAAGGGCTATGAGCTGCCCAAATTCGATATCGAGGCCGTCAAGGCCAAGACCCACGCCGAACCCACCTGGGTGCACTTCGGCGCAGGCAATATCTTCCGTGCGTTCCCGGCTGCCATCCTGAACGATGCGCTGAACACCGGCAAGTATGACCGCGGTGTCATCGTGGCCGAGAGCTTTGACTACGAGATCATCGACAAGGCTTATCGTCCCTACGACAATATGAGCCTGCTGGTCTGCCTGAAGTCCACCGGCGAGATCGAGAAGAAGGTGGTGGCTTCCGTTACCGAGAGCCTGAAGGCTGACTACTCCTTCGGCGAGGACTGGGCACGTCTGGTGGAGATCTTCCAGAACCCCAGCCTGCAGATGATCTCCTTCACCATCACCGAGAAGGGCTACGGCGTTGCTCCCGCTGATCTGGAGCGCGGCCTGACCCCCGTGCTGGCCATGGGCAAGGTCACCGCTCTGCTGTACGAGCGCTTCAAGGCCGGCAAGCTGCCCCTGACCGTGCAGAGCATGGATAACTGCTCTCACAACGGCGATAAGGTCAAGACTGCCGTCCACGCCTACGCTGCAAAGTGGGTGGAGCAGGGTCTGGTGCCCGCTGAGTTCCTGGCCTATGTGCAGGACGAGACCAAGATCACCTTCCCCTGGAGCATGATCGATAAGATCACCCCGCGCCCGGACGCAAAGGTGCAGGAAATGCTGGCAAAGGACGGCTTTGAGGACAACTATACCATCGTGACTGAGAAGCACACCTTCACCGCTCCCTTCGTCAACGCCGAGGAGACCCAGTACCTGTGCATCGAGGATCACTACACCAACGGCCGTCCTCCGCTGGAGCTGGGCGGTGTGCTGTACTGCGACCGCGAGACCGTGGACAAGATCGAGAAGATGAAGGTGTGCACCTGCCTGAACCCGCTGCACACTGCCATGTCCATCTATGGCTGCATGCTGGGCTACACCCTCATCTCCGCCGAGATGGCCGATGAAGACCTGCGTGCCTTCATCCAGAAGATCGGCTATATCGAGGCCATGCCTGTGGTCGTTGATCCCGGCGTGCTGAACCCCTACGAGTTCATCGGCGCTGTCATCAACCGCCGTCTGCCCAACCCCTTCATGCCGGATGCTCCCCAGCGTATCGCTACCGATACCTCCCAGAAGCTGGCCATCCGCTTTGGTGAGACCATCAAGGCCTACGAGGCACGCGGTCTGGACAAGAGCAACCTGATCCTGATCCCGCTGGTGCTGGCAGGCTACGCCCGCTACCTGAAGGGCATCGATGACAATGGTCAGGCCTTTGAACCTTCCACCGATCCGCTGCTGGCTGAGCTGCAGGCCATCGTTGCTCCGCTGGAGGTCAAGGAAGGCGAGCAGGACTTCAGCTGCCTGAAGAAGCTGTACAGCCGTGTTGACGTGTTCGGCGTGGATCTGTATGCCGTTGGTCTGGGCGAGAAGATCGAGGCAATGGCCAAGGAGCTGTTTGCAGGCCCCGGCGCTGTGCGCAAGACTCTGCACAAGTATACGCTTGCCCGCTGATCGGTTGACGCAATAACATAAGCTATCTTCGCACCCGCGCTGCGCTTTGCTTTGCCGCAGCGTGGGTTTTTTATATACAAAAAAGAACTGCTGAACGAAATGTCAGCAGTTCTTTTTTGCGTGTGCATATTTTTTGGGCTTAACCTTTTCTGCAGTCGTGCAGCTTTTCTTTGGGCAGGATGCCGGCCAAAAACTTCCACACCACTTCCATGCGGTCGTTCAGTAAGTAAGCTTTCTCTTTTTCTACGTAGAGGTACACCGCATTGTCCGTGCGGTAAGCGCAGTAAAAGCTGTCCCATGCGTGGCGGCTGGTGGGTTCGGGCTTGTCCTGCTGGCCGTACATCCACACAGCAATGCCGGTGTCGGCCAGCTCCACACGGTAGAAGGCCCGCGGCAGGTGCATCTGTTTGATCTGCCGGGAAACGCTGCGGAAGAACGAGTAAAAGTAGCTCACCGGCAGGCCGATGCCCACAATGGCAAGCACAGCAGCCAGCAGCCCGGCACCCGGGCGCTTGCCCAGCTGCGAAAGGCAGACGGCGGCAAAAGCCAGCATGATGGCGGCAAAAACAGCGGGACGCAGCCATGCTTTGCGGTGATGGAATGCATCGAACACGGCAAAATCGCGGAAGCCCTGCTCACCCATGGTGGTGGAAACGGAGATGGTCTGGGACATAAAGTCGCCTCCTTTGTATTTACAGGCATCGTACCACAATTGCGCGGTTTAGGCAAGAGAAAAACATGCAAACCTTGCCAATCCGGCCCAAAGCGTGGTACAATAAATCGTTACCAAACGAAAGGAGGCGGCAGGCTTTGCAGCACCGCAAGCGGCAGATCACCCTCAAGCAGCGCATGGGCTTGTGTCTGGCAGCATTTTTTGCGGCCTTTGCCATGCAGCTCACGCTCAATGGCTACCAGTCCAGAGCAGTGCAGGCAGTACAGGACGCGCAGATGGGCTGCTTCAACGCCATCAGCCGCTTTCAGGGCGGTGTGGAAAGCTCTATTTCCGTGCTGGAGAACTGCCGCTGGGAGAACAGCGAGCCGGAGGAGATCATTGACCGGCTGCAGTCGGCATCTTCCACCTGCAACGCATGGCTCTGGCGCATCGGTACCAGCCTGGACAGTCTGGAAAGCGTCAGCGATGAGCAGCGGGTGCTCTACAGCGCAGTGGATACGGTCTATCAGACCTACACCGGCCTGCTGGATGAGCTGGAAAACGACCTGCTCAGCGGCAACGATGCCGCAGCTTCCCAGCTGTATTATGCAAAGGTGGTGCCCTGCGGCGATTACCTGAGCCAGTACACCCTGCAATTGCTGGAAACCGCCATTCAGGATTCCCAGACCACCTACACCACCATCTCGGCCCTGAACGAGCGCATCACCATGCTGCAGACGGTGGTGGTGGCGCTGTGCGTGGCGCTGGGCTGCGTTACCGGTTTGATGGTCATGCGTCTGCTCACGCCGGTGCAGCAGATGATCGCTGCCTCCCGCGCCATTGGTAAAAGTGAGTTCGACACCCCGGATATCCCGCTGCCCAAGCAGCCGGAGATCGCTCAGCTGGCCGAGTCCTTCAACATCATGAAGCACTCCATGGCCCAGCAGGTGACCACCCTGCAGGAGAAAAACGAGATCGAGCGGGAGCTGCACCGCCAGAAGACCGAAGCACTGGAGCTGCAGAACCGCATGGAGCGCAGCCGGCTGCAGCAGCTGCGCAGCCAGATCGACCCGCACTTTCTGTTCAACACCCTGAATGTGATCCAGCAGACCGCCGGCACCGAGACGGCCTACCGTACGCAGGCGCTCATCATGGCGCTTTCGCACCTGCTGCGCTACAGCCTGATGAGCAACGATGAACAGGTGCCGCTCTCCCGTGAGGTGCGCATCGTGGATGAATATTACTCCATCTACCATGTCCGCTTTGGTGAGCGGGTGCGTATGGAGTGGCGCATTTCCGATTCGCTGGATCTTACCGAGACCATGGTGCCGTCCTTTATTTTACAGCCCATCGTTGAAAATGCCTTCAAGCACGGCATCTGCCCCAAAGAGGAGGGCGGTGTGGTGCGCATCCGCGTGAACCCTCTGCGGGAGAAGGGACTGCTGTGCATCCGCGTGGTGGATAACGGCGTGGGCATCCAGCTGGATCAATTACGACAGCTGCGCGGGGCGCTCAGCCAGCCCGGTGAGCGCTGGGAGCATATCGGCATTTATAATGTTGCGGCCCGCCTGCGTCTGCTGGATCGGAACAGCCGCTTTGTGATACGGTCCCATCCGGGACGCGGTACGGCGGTGGTGCTGTATCTGCCATTGGTGGAGAATGAGGAGGAGTTTGAGGAATGATTCGTCTGTTGATCGCGGATGATGAAGCGCTGGAACGGGAAACGCTGGCGGACATCGTGGCCCGCCGCTTTGAGCACGAAGTGACCATCGAGACTGCCGAGAACGGCCGCAAGGCAGCGGATACGGCGGTGCTGTGGGGTGCAGACCTGATCCTGATGGACATTGAGATGCCCGGTATGAACGGTCTGGATGCAGCCCGCGCCGTGCTGGAACAGCGCCCGGAGTGCAAGGTGATCTTTGTTACGGCCTACAGTCTGTTCCAGTACGCCCACGAGGCCATGCATCTGGGTGCCTGCGATTATCTGCTCAAGCCGGTGAACCCGGACGAAGTGGAAGCTTCCATCCGCAAGGCTATCCGTCAGATCGAGGCGGGCCGCCGCCTTGCAGAGCTGGCTCCGGTGGAACCGGAGCCGGAAGCTGACCCGGAGAGCGATGCCGCCGAAGCAGGGGAGAACGACCGCAATGCACTGGTCATGGCCCATGTGCGCAAGTATATGGAGGATAACTATATGTTCGACCTCTCGCTGGACAGTGTGAGCGAGATCCTGCATATCAGCCCGGCGTATCTCTCGGCACAGTTCAAGAAGTATCAGAAGATGAACTTTCTGGACTGCCTGACCGAACTGCGTATCAACGCTGCCAAGGAGCTGCTCACCGACCCGTTCCGTTCGGCAGCAGAGGTAGCTTCCATGGTGGGCTACGAGGATTCCAGCTATTTTGCCCGCACCTTTAAAAAACGCACCGGCATGACCCCCACCCAGTACCGCAGGGAAGCGGCCAAGGCTGCACGGGAGGCCCGCCTGTGACCCGCCGTCAGATGCTCACCGCCCTGTTTGGCGCAGCCGTGCTGGCACTGCCGGTGGCGGGCTGCGGCCATCAGCCGGTGCAGGACGAGCCGGGGGCGGAACTGATCCTGCGCTATGCGGAGAACCAGCCGGAGGATTATCCTACTACGCAGGCGGCGCTGGCCTTTGCGGATCTTGTGGCTCAGCGCACCGATGGCCGCGTGAAAGTGCTGGTGTACAGCGGGGGAGAACTGGGCGCGGAGCAGAGCGTGATCCAGCAGATGCAGTTTGGCGGCATTGACTTCTCCCGTGTGTCCCTCAGCCAGCTGGCAGAGTACGAGCCGGCGCTGAGCGTTTTGCAGCTGCCGTATCTTTATACCGACGCTGACCAGATGTGGCGCGTGCTGGATGGGACCATCGGCGACGAGTTCCTCTCCACGCTGGAGTCGCTGGAGCTGACCGGCCTTTCCTGGTTCGATGCCGGTGTGCGCAGCATCTACACCCGGCAGAAGGTGACAGGCCTTGCGGATCTGCAGGGCCTGACCATCCGCGTGCAGGAATCGGACATGATGAGCGAAATGATCACCGACCTCGGCGCAAAGCCGGTAAAGGTAGTGTACAGCAAGGTGTATGCCGCCCTGCACAACGGTGAGATCGATGGCGCAGAGAACAACTGGCCCAGCTACGAAGCCATGGGTCACTACGAGGTGGCACCATACTTTTTAAAGGATGAGCATACCCGCGTGCCGGAGGTGCAGCTTGCAAGCCCTGCTGTGATGGAAAAACTGGCCGCACTGGACGAGCGCTACCCGGAGATCATCCGCCTGTGTGCCCGGGAGAGCGCCAAGGTGGAGCGCAGGCTCTGGGCGCAGCAGGAGGCGGAATCGGAAAGTGATCTGCGTGCAGCAGGCATTGAGGTGACAGAGCTGGACGAAGAAGAAAAGGCAAGGTTCCGTGCTGCTGTGCAGCCGATGTATGATCGGTTTGCCCAGCAGGGCGAATTGATCGCCCGCATCCGGCAGGCATAAGCCCCACAGCAAAGCCCGGAAAAGATGGGCAAAGAAATCAGGAAAACAGAATAAAGAACCGGCAAAGTGCTGTGTGCTCTGTACCCCAAAGGGGAGGGCATCCAGCACTTTGTTTTTCTATTGAATACAGGAATGTATCCATCTGTTAGGCGAAGGTGCACAAACAAAAAGTAAAGCACTTGGCATTTTTCACAAAAGAAATTCTGACATTCTTTCAAAAAGCAGGACATTTTTTGAAAGCCCTTGTTTCGTTTAAAAAAATTTGCTAAAGTGTGTACAGTAAATGAACGGCATGCGGGTCCTGTGCAGACCGGGCCGTTCGGGAGATTTAAGGAGGACGATTTATTATGAAAAAGATCACTCGTCGCAGCTTTCTGGCAGCAGCCGGTGTTTCCGCCGCTGCTCTGGCTCTGACCGCATGTGGTGGCTCCAGCAATTCTGCTGCTTCCACCTCTACCGCAGCTTCTTCCACCGCAGCTTCTGCTGCTGGTGATGCTACTGCTGCTGCAAACGATCCCAAGGTGACTCTGGTCTACGCCGAGGTCAACCCGCTGGATACCATCGTTGGCCAGACCGGTACTCACTTCAAGGAGAAGGTCGAGGAGCTGAGCGGCGGTTCTGTGGTCGTCGATGTGCAGGCTTCCGGTGTTCTGGGCTCTGAGAACGACGTTCTGGACGCTATTCTGGGCGGCTCTACCTCCATTGATATCAGCCGTATCTCTGCTTTCGCTCTGACCAGCTACGGCTGCAATAAGTCCAAGCTGCTGTCCATCCCCTTCACCTTCAACAACCGCGCTCACTTCTGGAACTTTGCCAACAGCGATCTGGCTCCTGAGTTCCTGAACGAGCCCCAGGAGCTGGGCCTGCCCGTTCGCGGCCTGTTCTACGGCGAGGAGGGCTTCCGTCACTTCTTCACCGTCAAGCCCGTTGCAACCATCGATGATCTGAAGGGCATGAAGCTGCGTGTGTCCAACGACCCTGTTATGAACGGCATGGTCGAGGGTCTGGGCGCTAACCCCACCGTCGTTGCTTTCGGCGAGCTGTACAGCGCACTGCAGACCGGCGTTGTGGATGGCGCTGAGCAGCCCATCGCAAACTACAAGTCCAATGCTTTCCCCGAGGTTGCTAACAACCTGATTCTGGACGGCCATACTCTGGGCGCTGTGCAGGCTGTTATCACCGACAACGCATGGGGCAAGCTGACCGCTAACCAGCAGGCTGCTGTTATGGCTGCTGCTGCCGACACCCAGAAGTTCAACGCTGATCTGTCTGAGACCGCTGAGAACAAGGTTCTGGAAGAGCTGCGCTCCTCCGGCTGCAACGTTGTGGATGTGGACGACAAGACTCCCTGGCAGGAAGCTTGCGCCAAGGTCATCAAGGACAACACCTCTGATCAGGCTGAGCTGTACCAGAAGCTGCTGGACATGAAGGCATAATCTGGCTTTCCATCCAATCTAAGTAGTACATTGCCCGGCGGGGGCCCACGGGAATACGCCCGCAGGCTTCGCCGGGTTTTTATATGGAGGAATTTCTATGCCGAAAATCTTTACCACTCTGGATAAGATCAGACCGGCGTACGACTTTACCTACAAGGTGGTTCTGTTCATCTGCAAGATCCTGCTGATCGCAGATATCCTCATTACCACGATGTCGGTCATTGGCCGTTACGTCCCCTTTATTCCGGACCCCTCCTGGTCTGAGGAGGTCGTTTTGACCTGCATGAGCTACATGGCTGTGCTGAGCGCTGCGCTGGCCATCCGCCGCGGCGCACACATCCGCATGACTGCCTTTGATATGTACCTGCCCAAGAAAGTGGTCAAGGCGCTGGACATCCTGTCTGACGTGGCCGTGATGATCCTTGGTGTGGTGATGATGGCGGTCGGCTGGAACTACGCCACCACGCTGGGCGGCCGTGGCTTCTATGTTTCCATGCCTTGGCTGAGCCGCTTCTGGATGTACTTCCCGGTGCCGCTGGCCGGTGTTGCCATGATCATCTTCGAGATCGAGGCACTGTACAACCACATCAAGAGCATTTTTGTAAAGGAGGAAGTGTAATATGACAGTTCAGACACTGGCAATCATTGTCCTTCTTGTCAGCTTCTTTGTTATGATCTTCCTGCGCTTCCCCATTGCATACGCCGTTGGTCTGTCCAGCGTGCTGTGCATGCTGGTGCAGGGTCAGGCACTGACCGACGTCTGCCGCCTGATGGTCAAGGGCATTTCTTCCTTCAGCCTGATGGCTGTGCCGTTCTTTATCACCATGGGTGTGCTCATGGGCTCCGGCGGCATCTCTGAAAAGCTGATCGCACTGGCTGACGCCTGCGTGGGCTGGATGCGCGGCGGCATGGCCATGGTCAACATCGTTGCTTCCTACTTCTTCGGCGGCATTTCCGGTTCCGCTTCCGCCGATACCGCTTCCATCGGCTCTATCATGATCCCCATGATGGTGGATCAGGGCTACGGTGCAGACTTCTCCACCGCTGTTACCATCACCTCCTCCTGCGAGGGTCTGCTGGTTCCCCCCAGCCATAACATGGTCATCTACGCTACCACCGCCGGTGGTATCTCCGTGGGCAGCCTGTTCCTGGCCGGTTACCTGCCCGGCGCTCTGCTGGCTATCGTGCTGATGATCGGCTCCTACATCATCTCGGTCAAGCGCAACTACCCCAAGGGTGATCCCTTCAGCATCAAGGCTTTTGTCAAGCAGCTGGGCACTTCCATCTGGGCACTGGCCGCTGTCATCATCGTGGTGTTCGGCGTTGTCGGCGGTGTGTTTACCGCTACCGAGTCCGCTGCTATCGCCGTTATCTACTCTCTGCTCGTTTCCGTGTTCGTCTATAAGGGTCTGGACTGGAAGGGCGTGTGGCACGCTCTGGACGAGTGCGTCAACACCCTGTCCATCGTGCTGATCCTGATCGCTACCTCTGCAGTGTTCGGCAACTGCCTGACCATGCTGCATGTGCCTGATCTGGCAGCAACCGCCATCACCGACCTCACCGATAACCCCTACATCATTGCACTGCTCATCGACCTGATCCTGCTGGTGCTGGGCATGATCATGGATATGGCTCCCATCATCCTGATCGCTACCCCCATCCTGTTGCCCATCGCCACCTCCATCGGCATCGATCCCATCCAGTTCGGTATCATCGTGGTTCTGAACTGCGGCATCGGCCTGCTGACTCCTCCTGTCGGCGCTGTGCTGTTCATCGGCTCTGCCGTTGCAAAGCGCCCGATGGAAAAGGTCGTCAAGGCGACCCTGCCGTTCTACCTGTGCATGTTCATTGCACTGCTGCTGCTGACCTACATCCCCGACATCAGTCTTGCTATCCCCAAGCTGCTGGGCGGCTATGTAAGTCCCATTGCAAACCCGCTGGGCCCTGTGTTCATCCACTAAGCGCAGCATAAGGGAAACCCCTTGCATCTTTAAGACCGGAGCCTGTCAGCCCTTTGGGCTGCGGGCCCCGGTCTTTTTTGCGTGTGCACCAAAATGCGGACAGCTTGCACGGCGGGGAACACTATGATACAATAAAATGTATAGAAGTTTGGAAGGGGAGAGAACACTATGGAGCAAAAACGCCTGTGTCCGTTCTGCATGGGGGAACTGCCGCCTGCGGCGACCGTCTGCCCCCATTGCGGGAAGATCTTAGAGGGATGCAACCCGGCGGGCTGTCTGCCGGTGGGTACGGTGCTGGCCGGGCGCTACACGGTGGGCGAGATGCGCAGTCTGGACGGCGAGGGCGTGCTGTACAGCGGCGTGGAGAATCTGGGCGCTTTCCGGGTGACCATCAAGGAGTACCTGCCCGTCACCCTTTCTGCGGAGCGGGGTGCGGACTGCGTCCTGCGCCCCAAGCAGGGCAGTGAAGTGCTGTTCAAGACCACCCGCATGGACTTTGCAGACCTGTACCGCGCCATCCAACGCATTACCCCCGCCAGCGGTCTGGAGGCCGTGCTGGATGTGGTGGAAGCCAACAACACCGTGTATGCGGTGCTGGAAAACTTAGGCGGCACCCCGCTGGAGCAATGGCTGGAAAATCGTCCCGCTCCGGTGCAGGCAGAGGAGGCCTGCGCCATGCTGCGGCCGGTGTTTGAGGGCGTGGCGGCCATGCACAAGGCAGGGCTGGTGCACCGCGGCATCTGCCCGGAGAATATCCGGGTAATGTCGGATGGACGCTGTCGTCTGGCCGGGTACGCCACCGTGGGTCTGCGCACCGCAGGCAGCGGTCTGCACGAGCAGCTGTACGAGGGTTACTCCGCGCCGGAGCAGTATACTACCGCCGAGTTTGAGGGGCGCTACACCGACGAATACAGCCTTGCCGCCGTCTTTTACCGCATGGTATGCGGGCAGGCACCCATGCCCGCTGCTCAGCGCGTGGTGTCGGACTCCAACCCCCGGGCACGCACCGTAGAGCCTGCCGTGCCGGCCTACGTTTCCGATGTGTTGCAGCTGGGGCTGCGGCTCAAGGTCATGGAGCGCATTCAGACTGTGCCGCAGCTGTATCAGGCACTTTCTTCCAAAGAATATACCGCCGAGCTGACCCGCACCATGAAGCCGGAGACCCCGATGCATCCGGTGCGGGCAGAGCAGAGCGGGCAGGGCAGGGAACATCTGCTCAGTTTGAAGGGATTGCTGGCGGGCATCCTGATCCTGCTTTCCGTTCTGATCTTGCTCACCCTGTGGGGCATCGTGAGCAGCAAGGAGGAGCAGCTGCCCTCTTCGGAGCCGAGCTCGGAAGCTGCCAGCAGCGAGGAAATGAAGCCACAGAACCTTGTGCCCAACTTTGTGGGCATCGATTACGAGCAGATCAAGAATAACCGCGAGTACACCAGTATGTACCTGTTCCGGGCGGTGCTGGAGTACAGCGATACCGTGCCCTCCGGGCAGGTCATCCGGCAGGAGCCGGAGGCCGGCGAAGTAATGGAGAATGGCGAGGTGATCCAGATCGTGGTCAGTCAGGGCCCGGAAAAGGTGGAGATGCCAAAGATCATCGGCGCATCGCAGGATAAGGCTATTGAGATCCTGAGCAGCCGGGGGCTTGTGGCCAGCTGTTTCATGGTGGTGAACGATGGCTCCTACGCTACGGGCTGCGTGGTCTCTGCCAGTGAGGAAGAGGGCACCATGGTCACGGTGGGTACGGTGATCACCATATATATCGCCGCAGACCCCAGTGTGCAGATCACCGCCACCCCGGAAGAGCCTGCCGCTACCGAGCCTACTACCCCGGAAACGACCCCGGAGGGCAGCGCAGAGCCGGAATACGATACAGATTAAACATAACAATAAAAGCAGAAGCGGGAACCTTGCAACGGGCTCCCGCTTCTGCTTGTTTAGGATAGGAAAGAGAATGGCAAATTAAAGGTTGGTGTAGCCCATCAGGCAGCGGTCTACCTCGGCGGCGCAATCGCGGCCCTCGCGCAGACCCCACACCACAAGGCTCTGGCCGCGGCGCATATCGCCGCAGACGAATACCTTGTCCACGTTGGTCTTAAAGCTGTGGTCGGCTACATTGCCCCGGGCGGTCAGCTCCACCCCAAAGGCATCGGCTGTGTAGTTTTCGCAGCCGGTAAAGCCTGCGGCGATAAACGCCAGCTGGCAGTCGTAGGTAAATTCCTTGCCGGTGGGCACCATGCTGGTGCGTCCGGTCTCGGGGTCGCGCTCCGGTTTCAGGCAGCTGATGACGGCACCGGTCAGATTGCCGGCCTCGTCCTTCAAAAACTCCTTCACGGTGGTCTGGTACACGCGCGGATCCTTGCCGAACTTTGCAATGCACTCGGTCTGGCCGTAGTCCACCTTCAGCACCCGGGGCCACTCCGGCCACGGGTTTGCAGCGGTGCGCTCGACAGGAGGCTGCGGCATCATTTCCAGTGCCATCAGGTCGGTGCAGCCCTGCCGCAGGGCAGTGCCCTGACAGTCGTTGCCGGTGTCGCCGCCGCCAATGACCAGTACGTTTTTACCGGCTGCGTTGATGGCTCTGCCGTCTGCAAAGCCGGAGTCCAGCAGGCTCTTGGTCACGCTGGTCAGGTAGTCCACGGCAAAGTGCACGCCCTTGGCGTCCCGGCCGGGCACGTTCAAATCGCGGGGCTTTTTTGCGCCGCAGCACAGCACCACGGCATCAAAATCTGCCAGCAGCTGCTCGGCGGGCACGGCACCGCCCACATCCATGCCGGTGCGGAACTCAACACCCTCGGCATGCATCAGCTTGACACGGCGCTCGATGACCGCCTTGTCCAGCTTCATGTTGGGGATGCCGTACATCAGCAGGCCGCCCACACGGTCGGCGCGCTCAAACACCGTAACGGCGTGGCCGCGCTTGTTCAGGTACTCGGCCACCGAAAGCCCCGCAGGGCCGCTGCCCACCACGGCAACGCTCTTGCCGGTGCGGGTCGGCGGCGGGGTGGCGGTCAGCCAGTTCTTGGCGTAGGCCGTCTCGATGATGGCGTGCTCGTTTTCGCGCACGGTGACGCTGCTGCCGGTCACATCCCCGCAGGTGCAGGCGGCCTCACACAGGGCGGGGCACACCCGGCTGGTAAACTCCGGGAAGCGGTTGGTGGCCATCAGGCGGTGGAGCGCCAGTTCCCACTTGCCGTGGTACACCAGATCGTTCCACTCCGGGATGAGATTGTTCAGCGGACAGCCGGAGGCCATGCCGCCGATCATCATGCCTGCCTGACAGAAGGGCACGCCGCAGTCCATGCAGCGGGCGGCCTGCGTCTGCTGCTGCTCCCGCGAGAGCCAGATGTGGAACTCGTTAAAATTTTCAAGGCGCTCCAGCGGCGCAACGTCCGTGCTGGTCTTGCGCGCATAATCCATAAATCCTGTTGTCTTACCCATGCTGCTGCCCCTCCTTACTTATGCTTCTGCACTGCATAAAATGCTTCGATCTGTGCCTGCTCGCCGTCCAGACCACGCTCCTCCACCGAGGCGATGACCCGCAGCATGCGGTCGTAATCGTAAGGCAGCACCTTTTTGAATTTGGGCAGGAACGCACTGAAATTGTCCAGAATTTCCTTGCCGCACGGAGAGCCGGTGGCCTCCACATGGGCGCGGATCAGCTCCTTCAGGGTGGCAACATCGTACTTGTGCTCCACCGGCTCAAGGCTGACGGTCTCCTTGTTCACCCGCTGGTAGAAGTCCCAGTTTTCGTCCAGCACATAGGCAATGCCACCGGTCATACCGGCTGCAAAGTTTTTGCCGGTCTGTCCCAGCACCACCACGGTGCCGCCGGTCATGTACTCGCAGCCGTGGTCGCCCACGCCCTCTACAACGGCGGTCGCGCCGCTGTTGCGCACGCAGAAGCGCTCGCCGGCCACGCCGGAGATGAACGCCTTGCCGCTGGTAGCACCGTACAGGGCCACGTTGCCGGTGATAATGTTCTCCTCGGGCTTGAACGTGATGCCCTTGGGCGGGCGCACGACGATCTTGCCGCCGGACAGGCCCTTGCCCATGTAGTCGTTGCAGTCGCCCACCAGCTCCAGCGTCAGGCCATTGGGGATAAAGGCACCAAAGCTCTGGCCGCCTGCACCGGTGCAGTGCACGGTGTACACATCGTCCGGCAGGTCGTTGCCGTATTTGCGGGTGATCTCGCTGCCAAAGATGGCACCAAAGGCGCGATCCACGTTGGAAACATTCAGGCTGACGCTCTGGGGAGCCTTGCTGCCCAGCTTGAACTTCTTCATCAACACCTTCATGTCCAGCGTGTTTTCCAGATGGAAGTCGTAGCTGTCCTCCTTGATGAAGTGGACGTTACTGTTTGCAATGGCGGGGTTGTGCAGAATGCAATCCAGATCCAGCTTTGCGGCGCGGCTGCCCGGGGCAGCGGGCTTGACCCGCAGCAGGTCGGTGCGGCCCACCAGCTCGTCCACGGTGCGCACGCCTAGCTTTGCCATGTACTCTCGCAGCTCCTCTGCCACAAAGGTGAGGTAGTTGATGATGTACTCCGGCTTGCCCTTGAAGTTCTTGCGCAGCTCGGGGTTCTGGGTGCAGATGCCCATGGGGCAGGTGTCCAGATTGCACACACGCATCATCACGCAGCCCTCTGCCATCAGCAGGGTAGTGCCGAAGCCGAACTCCTCGGCGCCCAGCATGCAGCTGATGGCTACATCCCGGCCGGACAGCAGCTTGGAGTCGCTCTCAATGCGCACACGGGTGCGCAGACCGTTCAGGATCAGGGTCTGGTGGGTCTCGGCGATGCCCAGCTCCCAAGGCAGACCTGCGTGCTTGATGGAGGTGCGGGGTGCAGCACCGGTGCCGCCGTCATAGCCGGACACCAGAATGACCTGTGCGCCGCCCTTGGCAACACCGGCGGCAATGGTGCCGACACCGGCCTCGCTGACCAGCTTGACGTTGATGTTGGCATTGCGGTTGGCGTTTTTCAAATCGTAGATCAGCTCTGCCAGATCCTCGATGGAGTAGATATCGTGGTGGGGCGGGGGAGAGATCAGGCCCACGCCGGTGGTGCTGTGGCGGGTCTTGGCGATCCACGGATACACCTTGGCACCGGGCAGATTGCCGCCCTCACCGGGCTTTGCGCCCTGTGCCAGCTTGATCTGGATCTCCTCGGCGCTGACCAGATACTTGCTGGTCACGCCAAAGCGGGCAGAGGCCACCTGCTTGATCTTGGAATTGCTCTCGCTGTGGTAACGCTCTTTGGGCTCGCCGCCCTCGCCGGTATTGCTGCGCCCGCCCAGACGGTTCAGGGCAATGGCAATGGTCTCGTGTGCCTCACCGCTCAGTGCGCCGTAGCTCATGGCAGCGCCCTTGAACCGCTTGACGATGCTGGAGACCGGCTCTACCTCCTCCAGCGGGATGCCGCCGTCTGCGGCGTAGTTGAAATCCAGCAGACTGCGCAGATGCACACCCTCGGCGCCCATGTTGTCCACCGTCTGGGTGAACTGCTTGAAGGTGTCGTAATCGCCGGTGCGGCAGGCTTTCTGGAACAGGTGGATGGTCTGGGGGTTGAACAGGTGCTCTTCCTTGCCGCTGCGGAACTTGTGGGCACCGCTGTCGGCCAGCTCCATGTTGATATCCAGCCCCAGCGGGTCAAAGGCGGCGTTATGCAGCGCCTCCACATCGGCCTGAATGTCTGCCATGCTGATGCCGCCCACGCGGCTCACCGTGCCGGTGAAGTATTTGTCGATGACCTCCTTCGAGATGCCCACAGCCTCGAAGATCTGGCTGCTCTGGTAGCTCTGGATGGTGGAGATGCCCATCTTGGAGGCGATCTTCACGATGCCGTTGAGGATGGCGTTGTCGTAGTCCTGCACGGCGGCGTAATAGTCCTTGTCCAGCAGACCCTCGTCGATCAGCTGCCCGATGGTCTCGTGTGCCAGATAGGGGTTGATGGCGCAGGCACCGTAGCCCAGCAGGGTAGCAAAGTGGTGCACCTCCCGGGGCTCGGCGCTTTCCAAAATCAGCGCCAGTGCGGTGCTCTTTTTGGTGCGGATGAGGTACTGCGACACCGCCGAAACAGCCAGCAGGCTGGGAATGGTCACATGGTATTCATCCACGTCCCGGTCGGACAGGATGATGATGTTTGCACCCTCCTTGTAGGCGCGGTCTACCTCCAGAAATACCCGGTCGATGGCCTTTTCCAGACTGGTGTTCTTGTAGTAGTTGATGGATACCGTAGCCACCTTGAAGCCCGGCACGTTCATGTACTTGATCTTCAACAGGTCGGTGTTGGTCAGGATGGGGTTGTGCACCTTGAGCACCTTGCAGTTCTCGGGCTTATCCTCCAGCAGATTGCCGTGGGCACCGATGTAAACGCTGGTGGAGGTGACCACCTTTTCCCGGATGGCGTCAATGGGCGGGTTCGTCACCTGTGCGAACCGCTGCTTAAAGTAGTTGAACAGCGGGGGATGCTGGCTGCTGAGCACGGCCAGCGGGGTGTCGGTACCCATGGCACCGGAGGGCTCTGCGCCCGCCCGCGCCATGGCAAGGATCATGGTGTTCACGTCCTCGTACTTGTAGCCGAACACCTTCTGCAGCCGGGTCAGCTGCTCGCCGGTGTAGCTTTCCACCTTCACGTTGGGGATCTTCAGCCCGCTCAGCTGCACCAGATTGCGGTCGATCCACTCGCCGTAGGGCTCGCGGCTGGCGTAAAGCTCCTTCAGCTTTTCATCGTCCACCACCTCGCCCTTGACGGTATCCACCAGCAGCATCTTGCCGGGACGCAGGCGCTCCTTGACCAGAATATTCTCCGGGTCGCATTCCAGCACGCCCACTTCAGAGGACAGGATCATGCGACCGTCCTTGGTGATGTAGTAGCGGCTGGGGCGTAGACCGTTGCGGTCCAGTACTGCGCCCATCACATCGCCGTCCGAGAACAGGATGGCGGCGGGGCCGTCCCACGGCTCCAGCATGGTGGCGTAGTACTGGTAGAAATCCCGCTTTTTCTGGCTGATGTTCTTGTTGTTCTCCCACGGCTCGGGGATGGTGATCATCACGGCCAGCGGCAGGTCCATGCCGTTCATCACCATAAACTCCAGAGTGTTATCCAGCATGGCGGAGTCCGAACCGGAGGTGTTGATGATGGGCAGGATCTTGTTCATATCGTCCTGCAGAATGGGGCTGGAGATGCTCTCCTCACGCGCCAGCATGGCGTCGGTGTTGCCCTTGATGGTGTTGATCTCGCCGTTGTGCAGGATAAAGCGGTTGGGGTGTGCACGCATCCAGCTGGGGTTGGTGTTGGTAGAAAAGCGGCTGTGCACCATGCCGATGGCGGATTCATAATCCGGGTCCTGCAGATCAGCGTAGAAGCGGCGCAGGTCGTGCACGAGGAACATACCCTTATACACGATGGTGCGGCTGGACAGGCTGGGCACATAGGTGCCGTTGCTGGCCTGCTCGAACACGCGGCGCACGATGTACAGGCGGCGGTCAAACTCAATGCCCTTGCTTACCTTGGCGGGCTTTTTGATGAAGCACTGCCAGATGGCGGGCATGCAGTCCCGCGCCTTCTGCCCCACGGCATCGGGGTCTACGGGCACTTCGCGCCATGCCAGAAACTCCAGCCCCTCCTTGCGGGTGACCACCTCGAACAGCTTCATGGCCTGAGCCCGCAGGTGCTCGTTCTGGGGGAAGAAGAACATACCCACGCCGTACTCCCGCTCGTTGCCCAGCCGGATGTTCAGCTCCTCGGCCACCTTGGAGAAGAACTTGTGGCTGATCTGCAGCAGGATGCCCACGCCGTCGCCGGTCTTGCCCTCGGCGTCCTTACCGGCGCGGTGCTCCAGCCGCTCTACGATGGACAGTGCATCGTCCACCGTCTGGTGGCTTTTACGTCCCTTGATGTCCACCACAGCGCCGATGCCGCAGGCATCGTGCTCGAACTGTGGGTCGTACAGACCAAGGGTGGTTTTCTGCTCTGTAAAGTTTTCCATAGTCTTTCCCATCCTTTTTACTTGTTTGCTTACCGGGGGCTGCGGCACCCTCCGCAGCTTTTTATCCCCTGCAAAAAGAAAAAAGCGCCCCGCAAGGGCATAGGATGCCCCTGCGGAACGCCTTTGTTCCGATACCTGATATTATACAGATTCCTGAAAAATCTTCAAGTGACAGCTGCACCAAATATGCTACACACATTGCGCCGCTTCTTGTGCGAAACGCCGCGAGCCCCCGCAGCTGTGCGCGGTATACAAGCAAAACCGCCGCACCCGGTGTTGTGCACGCGGGTACGGCGGTTTGGAGGAATTTGCCCTGAGTGATGCGGAACACTCAGGACTCAGGAATGCTTTGATTTGCGGGTTTGTTGCAAAATAACCAAACGAAACCTCACCCGCCCAGAATGGCCTGCAGGTCGGCTTCCGGGGTGGCAATGGGCTTGAGGCCGTACCGTTCCTGCAGGGTGCGCACCACCCCCGGCGAGAGGAACGGGGGCAGGGTAGGCCCCAGCCGGATGTTCCGGATGCCCAGCGCCAGCAGCGCGATGAGGATGCACACGGCCTTCTGCTCAAACCAGCACAGCACCAGCGAGAGGGGCAGGTCGTTGACGCCGCAGCCAAAGGCGTCGGCCAGCGCCAATGCGATGCGGATGGCGCTGTAGGCGTCATTGCACTGGCCCACGTCCAGGATGCGGGGCAGGCCGGTGCCCGGCACGGTGCCAAGGGGCAGGTCGTTCAGGCGGAACTTGCCGCAGGCCAGGGTCAGCAGGATGGTGTCGGGCGGGGTAAGGCGGGCAAACTCGGTGTAGTAGCGGCGGCTGGGCCGGGTACCGTCGCAGCCGCCCACCAGAAAGAAGTGCCGCAGCTTACCGTCCCGCACCGCCTGCACGATCTCGTCCGCGTGCTGCAGCACGGCGGTGCGGGCAAAACCGGTGGTCACCGTGGAGCCGCCGTTCAGGCCGGGCAGCAGGGTGTCCTGCGCGTAGCCGCCCAGCTCCAGCGCCTTTTCAATCACCGGGGAAAAGTCGCGCCCTTCGTCGATGTGGGGCACGCCGGGGTAAGCCACCACCGAGGTGGTGAACACCCGGTCGGCGTAGCTGGCGCGCAGGGGCATGATGCAGTTGGTGGTGAACAGGATGGGCGCGGGGATGTCCTCGAACTCCCGCTGCTGGTTCTGCCATGCGGTGCCAAAGTTGCCCTTGAGGTGGGGGTAGCGGCGCTTCAGCTCCGGGTAGCCGTGGGCGGGCAGCATCTCCGAGTGGGTGTAGACGTTGACGCCCCGGCCTGCGGTCTGTTCCAGCAGCTGCTGTGCGTCGTAGAGGTCGTGGCCGGAAATCACGATGAACGGCCCCTTTTCAATGGTCAGGGGCACCTGCACCGGTTCCGGATCGCCAAACGCGCCGGTGTTGGCCGCGTCCAGCAGCTCCATGCAGCGGTAGCTGGCTTCTCCTGTGGCCTGCACCAGCTGCCACAGGGCGTCGGTGGTCTGGCCGGGGTCGCCCACGGCCTGCAGGGCGGTACAGAAGAACCGGTCCAGCTCCGGGTCGATGCGGCCCAGCACCCGGGCGTGGTAGTTGTAGGCGGCCATGCCCCGCAGGCTGAACAGCACAAAGCATTTCAGGCTGCGCCGGTCGGCATCCGGTTCCCGCCAGAGGGCCTGCATGTCGTAGTCCGGGCCGGTGCCGGGGCTGGCGTCGTGCACCCGGCGGGTCAGCGCGTCCACGGCGGCGGGGTCAAAGTTCACGTTGGTAATGGTGGTGAACAGCCCCTGCATCAGCAGCCGGGCCTGTTCCGGGGTCGGGCCGCGCCCCGCCGCGATGAGCTGCCCGGCAAACGCGATGAGCGCCCCGGTGAGCCGGTCCTGTGCGGCGGCTGTCTCGGCCGACTTGCCGCACACCCCCGCTGCGCCGGTGCAGGCGGTGCAGCCCGCCGCCTGCTCACACTGAAAACAAAACATCTGCTCGTCCATACAAAACTCCCTTTCTGCCATAAGATACTGCCAGTGTGGGCAGAGCGGGGCAGGGTTATACCAAAAAAGAGCCGCACCCCTGCGGGCGCGGCTCTTAGACGACGCGGTATGACTTAGTAGGTGATGCCCTGTGCCATCATGGCGGTAGCAACCTTCAGGAAGCCGGCGCAGTTTGCACCGACCATCAGGTTGCCCTCGGAACCGGCAGCCACGGATGCATCGTAGGAAGCATGGAAGATGCCCTCCATGATGCCCTTCAGCTTGGCATCGACCTCTTCAAAGGTCCAGCTCAGGCGCTCGGAGTTCTGGCTCATCTCCAGACCGGAGGTGGCCACGCCGCCTGCGTTGGAAGCCTTTGCAGGTCCGTACAGGATGCCGTTGGACAGGTAGACCTCGATGGCCTCCGGGGTGCTGGGCATGTTGGCACCCTCGCACACGACGGTGCAGCCGCCCTTCACCAGAGCCTCAGCGGACTCCTTGTTGATCTCGTTCTGGGTTGCGCAGGGCAGGGCGATGTCGCAGGGGACAGTCCAGACCTTGGTGCAATCTGCAACATAGGTTACACCCTCGTGGGTCTCGGCGTACTCCTTGATGCGGCCGCGGCGGACTTCCTTCAGATCCTTGACGTAGGCCAGATCGATGCCGTTGGGGTCGTAGACATAGCCGTTGGAGTCGGACATGGTCACGACCTTGGCACCCAGCTGGGTAGCCTTCTCGCAGGCGTAGATCGCCACGTTGCCGGAACCGGAGATGACCACGGTCTTGCCCTCGAAGCTGTCGTTGCGCATGCACTTCAGAG
>ERZ840057.743-NODE-743-length-31443-cov-37.761884_pt1 | contig 31443 bp, 26 predicted proteins | sample MGYA00519907_ERZ840057 | MGnify/ENA primary metagenome ERZ840057 (study PRJEB31850, sample SAMEA3708862) | human gut metagenome | biome: human gut; feature: human-associated habitat; material: faeces | place: China | collected 2014 ...
GGGGTGGGACCCTGCTGCCGCAGGCAGTAGGGCGGGCGATGGAATGGCCTGCAACAGCAACGACTGCCGCCAGCGGCGGAAACAAGGAGTTGCTGTTGGGGCAGCGGCCAGCGAGATGCGAGTGCCGTCCAAGGCACGAAGCAGATGCTGGGTGCCGCAACCCGAACTCGTGTCCGAGGAGAAAGCTTCTGCACACCCCGGTGATATCCACATTCGGCAGCTTTTAGGGCGGTACGGACTGTGCACCGTGAAGCGGCTGTGTGCGCTGTGCGCGGCGCTGCACCCGCAGGATGCACAAAATTGCGCCCTTGCGGCACAGCGGGCGCGGCAGCTGGAAGCCGACGGCGTATGCTGCCGGGTGAGCCAGCTGGCGGTGAACGGCCGCGACCTGATGGCAGCGGGCATCCCGGCAGGACCTGCGCTGCGCCGGGTGCTGGAAACGCTGCTGGACGGAGTCATCCGCGCAGAATACCCCAACGAAAAACCGGCGCTGCTGGCTGCGGCGCAGAAAATTATAGCGTCTTGACAAGCGGTTTATGCTGCGGTAGTATTATACTACTGCTTTAGTATGTTGAACCCATAAAAGGAGAACCTATGACCACTCAGAACCCTGCAAACCGTCCCGGCGCCCTCATTGCCATGAGCGGCGGCGTGGATAGCTCGGTGGCGGCCTGCCTGATGCAGCAGGCAGGCTACGACTGCACCGGCATCACCATGCGGCTCACCCACAACGAAACGCTGGGACAGCCCGGCTACCAGACCTGCTGCTCGGAAAAGGATATCGAGGACGCCGCCGAGGTGGCCTTTGCACTGGATATGCCGTATCAGGTGCTGGATTTTACCGCCGATTTCCGGGCGCAGATCATTGAAAAGTTTATCCGCGTCTACGAGGCGGGCGGTACCCCCAACCCCTGTATCGACTGCAATAAATATATGAAGTTCCGCCACCTGCTGGACTGGGCGGAAGAACACGGCATGGAGTATGTGGTCACTGGCCACTACGCCCGGGTGGAGCAGGATGCAGCCACCGGCCGCTGGCTGCTGAAAAAAGGCTTGGACGAGGGTAAGGATCAGAGCTATGTGCTATATAACCTCACGCAGGAGCAGCTGGCGCATATCCGTCTGCCGCTGGGTGCGCTGCACAAGACTGAGGTACGAGAGATCGCGCAGGAGCACAGCTTTATCAACGCCCAAAAGCACGACAGTCAGGATATCTGCTTTGTGCCGGACGGCGACTATGCCCGCTTTATGGAGCAGTTTACCGGCAAGCACTACCCTGCCGGGGATTTTCTGGATCGGAGCGGCAAGGTGGTGGGCACCCACAGCGGCGCAGTGCGCTACACGCTGGGACAGCGCAAGGGGCTTGGCCTCGCACTGGGTGCACCGGTGTACGTCTGCGGCAAGGATATGCAGGCCAATACCGTCACCGTCGGGCCGGAGAGCGAGCTGTTCGACCGCATCGTCTACGCAGAGGATGTGAACTGGATCGCCATTCCGGCGCTGACCGGGCCGCTGCGGGTCACTGCCCGTACCCGGTATCATCAGGCTGAGCAGCAGGCCATCGTTTACCCCGCAGAGAACGGTTTCCGGCTGGAATTCAACCAGCCTCAGCGTGCCCCCACCCCGGGGCAGGCTGCCGTGCTGTATCAGGGCGATGTGGTGCTGGGCGGTGGCACCATCACCCACGTAGAAAAGTAAGGAGAACGAAATGCAGGATCAATATTCCCGTACCCAGCTGCTGCTGGGTGCAGAGGCTATGGAAAAGCTGCACCACGCCCGGGTGGCAGTGTTTGGCATCGGCGGCGTGGGCGGCTATACGGTGGAGGCGCTGGCACGCAGCGGCGTGGGTGCACTGGATCTGATCGATGACGATAAGGTCTGCCTGACCAACCTCAACCGTCAGATCATCGCCACCCGCAGCACGGTAGGGCAGTATAAGGTGGATGTAGCGGAACAGCGCATCCACGATATCGACCCCAACATCAAGGTGACCACCCACCGGTGCTTCTTTGGCCCGGAGACGCAGAACGATTTCGATTTTACCCAGTACGACTATGTGGTGGACGCCATCGACACCGTTACCGGCAAGCTGGCGCTGGTGATGAAGTGCAAGGAGGCGGGCACCCCCATCATCTGCTCCATGGGCGCAGGTAACAAGATGGACCCCACCCGCTTTGAGGTGACCGACATCTACAAGACCTCGGTCTGCCCGCTGGCCAAGGTGATGCGTACCGAGTGCCGCAAGCGCAAGATCAAGCACCTGAAGGTGGTCTACTCCAAGGAGCCTGCCATGACCCCCATCGAGGATGACTCCATCAGCTGCAAGGATCACTGCATCTGTCCCCCGGGCACCCAGCGCAAGTGCACTGCACGGCGCACCGTGCCGGGCTCCAACGCCTTTGTACCCTCGGTGGCCGGTCTGATCATCGGCGGCGAGGTGGTCAAGGACCTTGTGGGCTTTGTACCGCTGAAAGGGTAAAACAGGCCACAGCTTCCTTGCTGCGTGGGACAATTTGGAATGCGTTCCGCGTTGCTCTGCGCATCATCAGCGGAAGAACGATTTGAAATTTTGAGGTTCTGAAAAACCCGCGGGCTTTTCAGAACCTCTTTTTCACGTTTTTTTACGCGCTGCAACGTTCCATAACATAAAATTGCAACCAATTTGCAATTTGGTATTGCAATTGGGAAGGATATCGTGTATAATCTTCCCTGCACGAAAATGCAAACTGATTGCAAATTGTTGAGAAAGACGACCCCCTGCGGGTCTTTGGAGCGATTATTTATGGAACTGTTTCTGGATGTTTTGGGCGAAACCTTGGTGGATACCGCCAAGATGCTGCCCTTTCTGTTTTTGGCTTACCTGCTGATCGAGTATATCGAGCACCGCCACGGCGAGCGCATCGAAGCGCTGCTGGCGGGCGGCGGGCGCTGGGGTGCTGTGCCGGGTGCGGTGCTGGGCTGTGTGCCGCAGTGCGGCTTCTCGGCCATCGCCTCCAACTTCTACGCCTCCCGCGTCATCACCCTGGGTACGCTGATGGCCGTCTATCTCGCCACCAGCGACGAGGCTATTCCCCTGCTGGTGTCCATGCCCGCCTACTGGGATAAGCTGATCCTGCTGATGGTCATCAAAGTCGTGTACGCTGTCTTTGTGGGCTTTCTGCTGGATTTCGTCCTCCGCAAGGCCCTGCCCCGCAGCCTGCGCGGCGGCTACACCGGCCACGCCGACGAGGTGGACTGCCACGAGGAGCACAGCGACGAAGAGGGCCATCCCCAGCCCATCTGGAAGGCCGCGCTCCGCCACACCCTCGAGATCTTTGTCTTTATCTTCGTGTTCAGCCTTGTGTTCGGCCTCATCGTCGAGGGCGTCGGCGAGGATGTCTTCGCCTCGGTGCTGGGCCGGATGGGCTTCTTCCAGCCGGTGGTGGCCGCACTGGTGGGCCTTGTCCCCAACTGTGCCGCCAGTGTCCTGATGACCCAGCTCTACGTCGAGGGCGCACTCCGCTTCTCGAGCCTCGTGGCCGGTCTCTGCACCGGCGCGGGCGTGGGCCTCGCCGTGCTGTGGCGGGTGAATCCTTCCTGGAAGCAGAACCTCTTCATCACCGGCCTGACCTGGGCCTGCGGCGCCGCTGTGGGCGTGGGCATCCAAATCGTGGTAGCCTTCATCGCCTGAGTATTTGCAAAACACCTGCACCTTTTCTTCGGAGAAGCGTGCAGGTGCTTTTTATTTTGGAGACAAAGCCTCCATTTTGTGATATACTCAACTTATATATAGATATAAGGAGAACACCATGCAATATAAAATTCTCGCAAGCGATTACGACAACACCCTCGTCCCCTTCGGGGAGAGCCAGCCCCGTCCGGCCATGGTCAAGGCCGTGAAGAAGCTTCAGGCCGCCGGGGGAAAATTCGTGCTCAGCACAGGCCGGGCCTGGTCCGCCATCAATCGGAAAGGCCAGCTGGGCGGCATCCGGTTCGACTATGCCATCACCTGCAACGGTGCCTGCGTCGTGGACAAGAACGGCACCATCGTGGCAGAACACCCCATGACCAACGAAGAGATGTACGCGCTGGTGGATTTCTGTGAGGACTACAACTACCCCCTGCAATTTGACTTCAAGGATGCATACTATGCTTACTGCGAGTATGACATCCTCCACAAGTACTACGATCAGATGAACAGCGTCGGTCTGGACTGCGTGGACGGCGAAGACCAGGACCGCCATCTCATCGATATGCCTCACGCAGCGTTCTGCATCTTCCCCGAGGGGGCGCTGGAGCAGTTCAACGAAAAGTACGGCCACCTCGGCCTTCACTTCATGCAGGTGGGCGGCCAGCTGCCCGACGGCTCCCACTTCTATGACATCGTGCGGGGCGGGATCGACAAGGGCGCTGGCCTCGCAGACCTTTGCGAAAAGATGGGCCTCTCCCTCGCCGAGGCCGTGGCGGCAGGCGACTCCGCCAACGATGTCGGGATGCTGAAAGCAGCCGGCCTCGGCTGCTGCATGTCCAACGGCACCGACGAAGCCAAAGCCGCCGCTGACCGCGTCATCGGCGATGTGCGGGAAGACGGACTTGCTGCCCTTATTGAAGAGCTGTGGTTCGACGGCCCGAAGGCGGAGCCCTCCGACCGCAGCTTCGGCTCTGCATGGGAGACGATGGAACGATGAGCTTCGCACCCGTTTACTCTGAAAACAGCCGCGCCCTCATCCTCGGCACATGGCCCAGCCCCAAAAGCCGGGAGATGGCCTTCTACTACGGCCACCCGCAGAACCGTTTCTGGCCCATGATGGCGGCCCTCACCGGCGAGCCTGTCCCCGCCCGGGAGAACATCGAGGCCAAAAAAGGCATCATCCTCCGCCATGGCCTCGCCCTGTGGGACACGCTGGAAAGCTGCACCATCACCGGCGCGTCGGACGCCTCTATCCGGGACGTGGTGCCGAACGACATTGCATCTCTTTTGGCAAAAGCACCCATTGAGGCAGTGTTCTGCAACGGGGCCACGGCCTACCGCATCTATACAAAGTATCTGCTGCCGGTGTCCGGCATCCTGGCGGTCAAGCTGCCCAGCACCAGCCCCGCCAACGCCGCCTGCCGCCCCGAAACCCTGCGCGAGGTCTGGGGCGAGGCCCTCAAAGATTATATAACCGTTTCCAACCTGTAAATTATTCATGAAACACTTGCGTTTTGTGTATAAAAGGATTTATTATGGAAGAGTACAAGGGGCGGTGCGCCCCTTCGGGAAAGGAGAAAATGCATGAGCAAAATTATCCGCACCCAAAAGCCCAGCGTCCTGCCGTGGTATGCGGCGGCGCTGGTGTTCGCGGTGCTGTGCGCGGCGCTGCCAGCATATAAGCTGTGGGCGCTGCTGCTAGCGCTGGGCGGCGCAGCCGTGATGTTCGGCGTGGCAAAGAAGGTCTGCCCGCCCCGGGTGGTGGAGCATGAAGTGCCTTTCCACACCGGCAGCGGCGATGTGGACGAGATGCTGGCCGACATCCAGCAGAAGCTGGATGCCCTCCACGCGCTGAACGAGGCCCTGCCCGACCCGGAGCTTTCCGCCGCCATGACCCGGATGGAAAAGGCAGGCCGCTCCATCATGGAGACGGTGGAGGCCAGTCCCGCCAAGGCAAAGCAGGTACGCCGCTTTGCGAACTACTATCTGCCCGACGCGGTGAACGTACTGGAGCAATACGCAAAACTCGCCCGCCAGGGCGTGCGGGGCGAAAATGCCGCTTCGATTCGGGCAGAGGTGGAACGGAACGCGGCTTCCATCGCTACTGCATTCGAAAACCAGCTGGATGCACTGTATGCCGCTGAAAGCATGGACCTCTCGGCGGATCTGACGGTATTGCAGAATATGCTCAAAGGACAAGGCTTAGGCTAAACGTCTGATTTGGAAAGGAAGGAATCTCCCATGGCTGATAATACGTTCAATTTTGACTTAGACGCACCCGCTGTTCCCACCCTGACCCTCGACCCGGTGGAAACACCTGCCGCCGAGGAAAAGCAGCCTGAACCCGCTGCGGCCCCCGAGGCCGAACAGGTCAAGCTCAGCCCCGAGGAGCAGGCGATGGTGGACGCCTTCGCTCAGAAGATCGACATCACCAACAGCCAGCAGGTGCTGCAGTACGGCTCCGCCTGCCAGAAGAAGATCGGTGACTTCTCCGAGGCGGCACTTTCCAAAGTGTCCACCAAAGACCTTGGCGAGGTGGGCGGCATGATCACCGACCTTATCGGGGAGCTGAAGAACTTTGACGCCGCCGAAGAGGAAAAGGGCATCCTCGGCTTCTTCAAGAAAAAGGGTAACCAGCTCGACAACATGAAGACCAAGTACAGCAAAGCGGAAACGAACGTCGAGACCATCCAGTCCGCCCTCGAAAAGCATCAGGTGCAGCTGCTCAAGGATATTGCGATGCTGGACAAGATGTATGAGCTGAACATGGCCTATTTCAAAGAGCTGAGCATGTATATCCTCGCGGGCAAGAAGAAGCTGGTCGACTTCCGCGCCCACGAGCTGCAGCAGGCAATGGACAAGGCAAAGGCTTCCGGCCTGCCTGAGGACGCACAGGCCGCACGCGATCTGGCCGACCAGTGCGAGCGCTTTGAGAAAAAGCTCTACGACCTTGAGCTCACCCGCACCATCAGCCTGCAGATGGGTCCTCAGATCCGGCTTTTGCAGAACAATAACTCCATGATGGCCGAGAAGATACAGTCCACCATCGTCAACACCATCCCCCTGTGGAAGAACCAGATGGTGCTGGCGCTGGGTCTGGCCCACAGCCAGCAGGCCATGCAGGCCGAACGTGCCGTCACCGACATGACCAACGAGCTGCTGAAAAAGAACGCCGACGCCCTCAAAATGGGTACCATCGAGACGGCCAAGGAGTCTCAGCGCGGTGTCGTGGACATCGAGACCCTGCAGCAGACCAACAAGAGCCTGATCGAGACGCTGGACGAGCTGAACAAGATCCAGAGCGAGGGCCGCGCAAAGCGTGCCGCTGCCGAGCAGGAGCTCACCCGCATCGAAGACGAGCTGAAACAGAAGATGATGGAGATCCGGAGCTGAAATGGCAAACGCAGATTTTTCCAGACAACAGAATCAACCCACCGGCGGCTTTGACGCTTCCAGCTATCGCGCCGCAGCGCCCGCCGAGGAGGAAGTGCGGCTGACGCCCTTCCAGCAGAAGCTGGCAAGCCTCGAAAAGGCCCTGCCTGCCGCGCTGAGCAAGCAGGCCGTGGCCGTGGCGCTTTGCATCGTGGTGATGCTGGGGTGTTTTGTCGGCTTTGGCGGGACGAAGCTCCGGGCAAAGTACGACACGGTGAAGAACGGGTTCACCACCGGCGTGGCCGCAGACAGCGGCTATGCCCTGAATGAGGAGTTGACCACACGGCTCAACACGGCCGCCAACATCATCACCACCGCGTCCAACACACTGGGTGCCGACAGCACCGAAGTGCAGACGGCACAGGCTGCGCTGGACTCTTTTTCCGCCTGCCTCGGAGCGGTGCAGTCCGATGGCAAGATTCACGCACCGGACTCTCTGAGTGTTTACACCGGCGGCAGGATGCATATGCTCTACCAGTCGAACGAGACGCTTGGCACAGCCATCGGCCAGCTCTACGCAAAATTGCAGGAGCAGGCCGCAGACCCCATGAAGATGGGCGCAGTGCAGGGGCAGTACAGCCAGTTCAACAGTGCGCAGACCATCATCAGCAACCTGCATTATAACGATGCAGTCCAGAGCTACCAAAAAGACGTCGGCGGCTTCCCGGCCAGCGTGCTGGGTAAACTGTTCGGCATACAGGAGGTGGAATTTTTCGCATGAAGACGATGAAAACATTCTCCCGCCGCATTGCGGCACTGCTTCTTGTCGTGACCGTCGGCATCACGGCGCTGGCACCGGCGGCTTCGGCCTCCAGCATCCAGCTGCCCAGCCTGCCGAAAGATCAATGCGTGGTGGACGACGCCGGTGTGCTGAGCGACAGCACCACCTCGGAGCTCGAGACCCTCAACGCACAGCTCTCTTCCAGCTGCGACGGCGCACAGATCGGCGTGCTGACTGTGGACTACACCGGCAGCGCCACCACCGAGGACTACGCCACTGAAGCCTTCAACACCTGGGGCATCGGCAGTTCCAGCAAGAACAACGGCGTACTCATCCTGCTGGTGATGCAGTCGGACCAGTACGCCGACGGTGACTACTATCTGACCTACGGTGACGGCTTCCGCAGCACCATGCTGGCCGATCAGGCAAGCACCCTCGTGCAGACCATGGAGGACGATTTCGCCGCCAAGAAGTACGACGCAGCCGTCCTCACCTGCGCCACCAATGTGGCCAATACCATCGCAGAGGTGTACGGAGTCACTCTGAGCGGCGGGACCATCTATTCCGACGGCTCTGATACCCAGACCACCCGGCCCTCTGTCGAGCCTGTCCCGCCCCAGGAGCACTACTCCATCTGGGAAAACTTTATCGGCGGCATTTTCTCCATGCTTGCTTATATCATCCTGTTCATCGCAGTTTTCTTTATCTTTATCACCCCTCTCGGCCACTCCTTCGGCTGGTTCTGGGGGCCGTTTGGCTGGTTCGGCGCACGGCGTTGGCACAGAGGCCCGCGCCCTCCCCGCGGCCCTTACGATGACTTCGGCCCCGGCGGTGGTTTCTATGGCGGCCCTCGCGGCCCGAGAGGCCCCCGTGGGCCTCGTCCTCCCCGCGGCGGCGGCTTCGGTGGAAGCGGCTTTGGCGGTATGGGCGGCGGCTCCGGTTTTGGCGGAGCCGGGCGCGGCGGCGGCAGCTTCGGCGGCATGGGCGGCGGCAGCAGCCACGGCGGCGGAGCCGGACGCGGACGCTGATATTATGACAAAAGGGAAGCCCCATCTGACGGTGGGGCTTCCCTTTTGTCTATTTTGTTATTTGATGCAGCTCGAGCAGGGGCTGTAGCCAGCGGCCACAGCTTCATCATAGCTGGAGAAGAGGATCTGGTTCTTCTCTGCCGGGAGGTTGGCGCAGCTGGGCAGATGGAACTTTTTGCTGTTCACGTTGCCGATGTAGGCCTGCTGGGCCGTGCTGGACGCTGCCGGGTCGGTGGGATTCAGCTCAGCGTCGGTGGCGAAGTGTTCCGTTGCCACCGTGTAGTTCTGGCCGTCACTGGAAACGGTGATCGTCCCCAGCAGGTCGGTGCGGTAGACGTCCACACCGGCGTCCCGCAGGATGCTCAGGGTCTCCTCGTGGGGGTGGCCGTACTTATTGTTGACCCCGCAGGAGATGATGCCCATTTCGGGCAGGACAGCGTTCAGGAAGACGTAGCTGGTGGAGGTGCTGGAGCCGTGGTGGCCCACCTGTAAGACATCCGCCTTGAGGTTCGCGCCGCTGTTCACAAGGTCGCGCTCGGCGTCGGCCTCCATATCACCGGTGAGCAGGAAGCTCGTCGCGCCGTAGTCGATGCGCAGGACGATGGAGGTATCGTTGGTGTCATCGTACTGCGCCACAGGGCCAAGCATGGTCACAGTGGCGCTGCCCAGCGCCCACTGGGTGCCTACGGCAGGTACTTCGACCTGTAAGTTCTGCTGCTGGGTGTACTTGACGAAATCCTTGAAGCACTTGGTGGAGGCTTCCGTCACGGGGCTGTAAACGTGGTAGGCCGGGAAATAGGCCAGCGCAGCGGCCAGACCGCCCACATGGTCTTCATGAGCATGGGAGCAGAAGACATACTCCAGCTGCTCGACACCCTGACTCTGCAAGTAGGAGACTACCAGACTGCCGTCGTCCACATTGCCGCCGTCGTAGAGCATGAACTGTCCGTCGCACTCCACCAGCACGCTCAGCGCCTGCCCCACGTCGATGAAGTGCATCTGGAAGGCGGCGTCCTGCCCGTCGGAAGGCGTCGTTCCGGTCTGAGAAGCTGCCGGGTTCGGCATGACGTCACCGCTGCCTCCCGGGACGATGGAAGAGGTGTCACAGCCCACGAGGCCCAGCGCAAGGGCTGCGGCCAGCGCCAGCGCAGCGAGGCGGCTCATGAGCGTTTGAGCGTTCACTTTTTCTTTTTTGAAGTTTTCCACGATGTATTCTCTTTCTGTTGATTGCTTTTCGGTTTATGCGCAGGAGCCGAATGGGGCGCAAAACGTGCGCCGGGGCTGGGCTGACGGCCTGCCGGGCTGCGGCCCGCCGGGGCGGTGGAGCGGCTCTGCGGCTTGCCGCCCTTGCCTCTGGGCCGGACGGTGTAGGTGCCGTCGCCGTGGATGGTCACATCGGCGGCCTCGGCTCTGCGGGCCGAGCGCTGGACCGCAATGCGGCCCTCAGCGGGAACCAGCAGGGGGATGAGGTCTTCGCGGTGGGTCATTTTCAGCGCCTTGATGACCTTTTCGGCGTTGCGGGGCTCATAATACTGGAGCAGGGCGCGCTGAAGTGCCTTGCCCTCAGCGGTCTTTTCCACAAACACCGGCTTTAAAGTATAGGGGTCGAGGCCGGTGTAGAACATACAGGTGCTCACGGTGCCGGGCGTGGGATAAAAATCCTGCACCTGCTCGGGGCGCATATGGTTCTTGTAGAGGTATTCGGCCAGATAGACGGCATCCTTGAGGGTGCTGCCCGGGTGGCTGGACATGAGATACGGCACGAGGTACTGCTTTTTTCCTGCCTTCCTGCTCAGCTCGTAGAACTTATCCTTGAACTTGTTGAAGGTCTCGATCGGCGGCTTGCCCATGTAGGCGAGGGTGTTGGGGGCGCAGTGCTCCGGCGCGACTTTCAGCTGGCCGGAAACGTGGTACTCCACCAGCTCCTTAAAGAAAGTGTCATCGGGGTCGGCCATCAGGTAATCGAAGCGGATGCCGCTGCGGATGAACACCTTCTTGACGCCGGGCAGCTCCCGGACGCGGCGGAGGATTTTCAAATAATCGCTGTGGTCCACGATCATGTGGGAACAGGTGGTGGGGGCGAGGCAGTGCTTGCCGCCGTTGCACATACCCCGCAGCATCTGCTCGCGGCAGGATGGGAAACGGAAGTTGGCGGTGGGGCCGCCGATGTCGTGGATGTAGCCCTTGAAATCCGGCTCGTGGGTCATCCGCTCTGCTTCGGCCACGATGCTGTCGGCGCTGCGGCTGGTAACGCGTCGGCCCTGATGCAGCTGGATGGCGCAGAAATTGCAGCCGCCGAAGCAGCCGCGGTTCTGGATGATGGAGAACTGCACCTCGCGGATGGCAGGCACACCGCCCATGGCCTCGTAGATGGGGTGGTAGCGGCGGGTGTAAGGCAGGGCGTAGACCTTATCCAGCTCCCAGCGGACGAGGGGCTTTGCGGGGATGTTCTGCACGAGGTACTTCTCGCTCTGCTTCTGGACGATGATATTGCCGCTGACGACGTCCTGATTGTCCATCTGGATGCGGCAGGCTTTCGCGTAAGCCACCTTATCGGAGGCGACCTTCTTGAAGCCCGCGCACTCCACATACCGCTCGGGCAGGTGGTCGAAGTCGGTCAGGTAGCAGGTGCCGTCCACATCGGTGATGCTCTCCACCGGCTCCCCTGCCGCCAGACGGCGGGCAATTTCCACGGTCTGGTGTTCCCCCATGCCGAAGCTGATGATGTCCGCGCCAGAGTCCTCGGCGATGCTAGGCAGGACGGTGTCCAGCCAGTAGTCGTAGTGGGCAAAGCGGCGGAGCGATGCTTCCAGACCGCCCAGAATGACGGGCAGGTCAGGGTATGCCTGCTTGGCAAGTCTGGTGTAGACGGTGGCGCTGCGGTCGGGCCGTGCGCCGCCCTTGCCGCCGGGCGAATACTCGTCCTCCGCGCGGGGGATCTTTGCGACGGAATAGTGACTCACCATGCTGTCCACATTGCCGCCGCCGATGAAGAAGCCGTACTTCGGCTTTCCGAACCGCTTGAAGTCCTCGCAGTCGGTGTAGCGGGGCTGGGCCAGCACGCCCACCTTGTAGCCCTCGGCTTCCAGCAGGCGGCTGATGATGGCGGTACCAAAGCTGGGGTGGTCCACATAGGCGTCGCCGCCCACCACCACGAAGTCCAGCTGGTCCCATCCCCGGGCCTCCATGTCGGCCCGGCTGATGGGGAGAAATTCGGTGTAATGTTCCATAGTTATCCTTTTTCTTTCATTATGCCTGTCCTATACAGCAGGGCTCTATTGCTTCCGAAATCAAAAATTCTATTCATCCAGCGTGAGCCTGTCCGGTACGCCAGTGGCTTCCCTGGTAGGGGAGCTGGCAAAGCCGTCCGGCTTTGACTGAGAGGTTATTCATCCGGCTGATTCATCTGCATTTCCAGCCACTGCTGGCGGCTGATGAGGACAGCGCGGGGCTTTGCGCCCTCGTATGGGCCGATGATGCCCTTTTCTTCCATCTCGTCCATGATGCGGGCGGCACGGGCATAACCCAGCTTGCAGCGGCGCTGCAGCAGGCTGGTGGACGCCTGGCCGGCGTCGATGACCACCTCCACGGCCTGCTTGAGCATCGGGTCACTGCCGCCCTCCTCGTCGGAGTCGGCAGAACTGCTGCCCTTTTTGCCGTCCTGGATGGCGTGTTTTTCCATGGCTTCTATCATGGCCTCGTCGTACTGGACGGTGGCGCTCTTCTTGATGAAGTCCAGCACACGGCTGATCTCCTCATCCCGCACGAAGGTACCCTGGATACGGGTGGGCTTGGGTGCGCCCACGGGCATGAAGAGCATATCGCCCATGCCCAGCAGCTTTTCGGCACCGGCACCGTCGAGGATGGTGCGGCTGTCCACCTGACTGGACACGGCGAAGGCGATGCGGCTGGGGATGTTGGCCTTGATGAGGCCGGTGATGACGTCTACGCTGGGTCGCTGGGTCGCCACGATGAGGTGCATACCGGCGGCGCGGGCCTTCTGGGCGATGCGGCAGATGGAGTCTTCGACATCCTTGCCGACGACCATCATCAAATCGGCCAGCTCGTCGATGATGATGGCGATATAGGGCATCTTCTCGAGGTTCGGGTCCGTTGCAGCCAGCTTATTGAAGGACTTGATGTCGCGGACGTTGTTCTCCGCGAAGAGGTGGTAGCGGCGCTCCATCTCCTGCACTGCGCCGCCCAGTGCGCCGGCCGCCTTGCGGGGCTCGGTGACGACGGGCATCAGCAGGTGAGGGATGCCGTTGTACTCAGCCAGCTCGACGACCTTGGGGTCGATGAGCAGGAGCTTGACGTCCTCGGGGCTGGAGCGGAACAGCAGGCTCATGATGATGCTGTTGACACAGACCGATTTACCGCTGCCGGTGCTGCCCGCGATGAGCAGATGGGGCATCTTACACAGGTCGGCCACCTGGGCCACACCGGCGATGTCCTTGCCCAGCGCAATGCCCATCGGCGAGGTCATCCGCAAAAAGCTCTGGCTCTCAAAGACGCTGCGGATGTAGACCGGCGTTTTCTTATGGTTCGGCACCTCGATGCCCACGGCAGGCTTGCCGGGGATGGGTGCCTCCATGCGGACATCGGCCACCGCCAGGTTCAGGGCGATGTCGTCCGCCAGCGAAGTGATGCGGCTTATCTTGACACCCGCCATGGGCTGGACTTCATACCGGGTAACCGACGGGCCGCGGGAAATATCCAGCACACGGGTGCGGACGCCGAAACTTTCCAGCGTGTCCACCAGCTTCTGGGCGTTGGCTTTCAGCTCGTCTTCCGCGCCGGAGTCGCTTTCCTCCGGGGCGCGCTCGAACAGCTCGATGGACGGGTACTGATACTGGAAGCTCTCCTCCGTCTCCGCCTCTTCGGCGGGGGCGTTCGCGGCCTGCTCCTCGGAGACAGCAGGCTTTTCCATGGCGGCTGCCACCAGCGTGTTGAGGTCTTTTTCCTCCACCGGGTCGCTGGTGATGCTGATCCAGCCGTCCTCATCCGGCTCAGAGCGGAACGCCACAGCATTCTCGGCGCTGACCGGCTGCGGGGCTGGTTCCGGAGTCGGGGTCAAATCATAGAGCGGGATGCCGAAGGAGAGCGGCGGCTCAGGCGCGGGCTGCTGTTCCGGCTCTTCTGCCGGGGCAGCGGGCGTAACGGTGGGTGTCACCGTCGGCTCGGGCTGGGCCGTGAAGAAGTCCTCAGCGGCAGTATCCACAGCGTCCGGGACGATGGGAGTCACGGTGGCGCGGATGGGCGCACGGCGGAGCGGGTCCATGCCGAAGGTGCCGCCGGGGCCGAGGATGATGGGCTCGATAGGCTCACTGCCGCCCTCGGTGACGGTGGTATGGTCAGGGCCTAAATCAATATCAAAGGGCGCACGAGGCCGGGACTTTTCCACCTGTACGGGGGCAGGCTCGGGCTGAGGCGGGGTCTGCGCTTCCGGTGCGGGCGCAGGGGCAGGCTCCGCCTGTTCGCCGCCCTGCATCACCTGATGGCCCCAGTGGAAGACGCCAGCCAGCCAGCCGGGAGGCTGGATATGGAAGGCGGGCGCGGCAGGCTCTTCGCCGCCGCAGCAGTCCTCGTCTTCGCCCGCTTCGTCTTCCGGCAGGTCGTCGTCATAGGCCTCGTATTCCTCCGCCTCGGCCTCCTCGGCGGCGCGTTCTGCCAGACGCTCGGCCCGGCGGGCGGCATTCTGCTCGTGGACGGCAAGGCCCTTTTCGTGGACGCTGCCGCCCACATTGCAGAGCCACTGCCAGCACTCGGCGGGCGTAACGTCGAAAATGTACAGGCTGGCGCAGGCCGCCAGCGCCGCCATGACCAGATTGGCGGCGGGTCTGCCGCAGAGCAGCAGGAGCGTCCCGCCCAGCACAGCGCCCAGCGCACCGCCCGAGAGCCATGCGCTCATACCATTATGATAACAGGCAGCGGTCATCTGCGCGGCGGTCTGGTCGGTGGGGATGTCAGAAAAGACGATGACCGTGCCGCTGGCGAAGATGAGCCCCAGCGCAAGCTTGGCGATATGGGGCAGCAGGTCTTCGCCCCGGGTGTAGAGGATAGCCAGATAGCACAGCGCTGCGCCCAGCACGAAGCTTCCGCAGCCGAACACGCCGAACAGGACATCGTGCATCGTGCGCCAGGCCGAACTGCCCGGCACGAAAGCCAGCGCCATGAGCACCAGCCCCGCAAACAGGGTGATGAGCCCCGCGGGCATCCGGTCCTGTGTCCGGTTCTTGCGGCGCGAGGCTGTGCTGCGCCCGGAGGTCTTGCGTTTTCTCTTTGCCATGTTTCCTAAAACCCGTTCCTTATTTTATATAATGAAGCAGGGCGCGCTCAGGGCGGCTCTGTCGGTGACGATGGAAGAATTTCGATACTACTCGATTCTTTCATTGTACCACGGGAAAAGTCAAATGGCAATTTATTTCCCCTCGATTTCTCGGTAGAGCCATGCCAGCGCATCCGACAGCCCGCCCAGCTCGTCGATGAGCTTTTCCCGCACGGCTTTTCGGCCATCCAGCACGGTACCCACGTCCATGACCAGCTCGCCCGTGCGCATCATCAGCTCAGTATAACGCTTCTCCGAGATGCCGCTGTGGGACGCCACGAAGCCGGTGATGCGCTCCTGCATCTGCTCGAACCAGCGCATAGTCTGCGGCACGCCCAGTATCATGCCGGAATGGCGGACGGGGTGGACCGTCATGGTGGCAGTAGGCACGATGAAGCTCCGCTGGGCGCTGACGGCCAGCGGGATGCCGATGGAGTGGCCGCCGCCCAGCACCACCGCCGCACTGGGCTTGGAGATGCTGGCGATGAGCTCCGCCAGCGCAAGCCCCGCCTCCACATCCCCGCCCACCGTATTGAGCAGGACCAGCAGGCCCTCAATGGCGGGGTCTTCCTGCACGGCCACCAGCTGGGGGATGACGTGCTCATATTTTGTGGTCTTCTGGCCCTGGGGCGCTTCCACATGGCCCTCCACCTGCCCGATGACAGTCAGGCAGTGGATGGCGTGAGCTCCCCGGGTGCGGTAAACGCTGCCCATATCCTCGATCTGCTCTTTTTCCAGCCGCTGCTGCTCCACGGGGATGTTCTTCTCTTCCTGTGACATTCTGCGTATCCTCCTTTTTGCTTCATTTCAGCTTGTCCGGCATTCCTGCCGGTTATACTTCGGCAAAGATTTCTTTTCTTTCTCAAAAAAATGTGCCAAATGGTTTGACATTCTGTCTTCGCGCTGTATACTTTATACTAGAGATAAGATTGCCAAATATGTATCATTATTGTACAAGAAAGTACAAATCTTTTGCCGGAGCACCCTGCCGCTGCGCACTTCTCCCCGGCAATGCTGCGGATAAAAAGAAAGGAGACCCCCCTATGAACACTCCCGGCAAAGCTTCTCTGCCCGTCATCAAGCGCCTGCCCAAATACTATCGCTACCTGCGCACCCTGAAGAACGACGGCATCACCAGCATCTCGTCCCGTGAGCTGGCCGCCCAGATGGGTACCACTGCCTCTCAGGTTCGGCAGGACTTCAACTGCATCGGCGACGTGAATGGCCGTCAGGGCATCGGCTACTCGGTGGAGAACCTGCTGAGCATCCTTGAGCATCTGCTCTTTGGCAACGGCGACCTCCTGCCCACCATCCTCATCGGCTGCGGCCGTCTGGGCAAGGCTGTGAGCCGCTTCATCACCACCGACACCAACGGCTACAAGCTCATCGCCGCCTTCGACAACGCCCCCGACGAGGTGGGCAAAGAGATCAACGGCATCCAGATTTTACACATTGATGAGCTGGAAGCTTTCTGCGCCGAGCACCACCCCGAGGTGGCTGTGCTCTGTCTGCCCCGCAGCGGCGCAGAGGAGATCAGCGGCCGTCTGGTGGCTCTGGGCATTCAGGGCTTCTGGAACTTCTCCCACTACGATCTGTCTGTCTCCTACCCCGACGTGGTGGTGGAGAACGTCCACCTCGGCGACAGCCTGATGAGCCTGGGCTACCGGCTGCGCAATCAGGACTGAGCACATCCTATCAATAATACAGGCCCTCTCCGTCAGGCTTTGGCTGAGAGAGTCCTTTCATGAGGAGACTTTTTCGACATGGCAAAGCTTTATTTCCGTTACGGCGCAATGAACAGCGGCAAGAGCACCGCGCTGATGCAGGTGGCCCACAACTACGAGGAGCAGGGGATGCGGGTGCTCATCCTCAAGCCGAAGGTGGACACCAAGGGCAGCGGCGACCTCGTGAGCCGTCTGGGCGTCCGCCGCCCCGCCGACCTGCTGGTGCCGCCGGACATGGACCTGGTGGAGGCCGTCCGGGCCGCCAGCAGCGAGGGCCGGCCTCTGGCCTGTGTGCTCTGTGACGAGAGCCAGTTCCTCACTGCCGAGCAGGCCGAGCAGCTGTTCATGGTGACGGTAGAGCTGAACATCCCCGTCATCTGCTACGGCCTACGCTCCGACTTCTCCCTCAAGGGCTTCCCCGGCTCCACCCGGCTTCTGGAGCTGGCCCACACCATCGAGGAGATGAAGACCATCTGTACCTGCGGCCGCAAGGCCACCTGCAACTGCCGCAAGGTCAACGGCCGCTTCGTCTTTGAGGGCGAACAGGTAGCCATCGACCTTGAGAACGACGTCCAGTACGTCAGCATGTGTCCCCAGTGCTATTTCCGGGAGCGCAGCGCCTTCTACGCCGCCCGCCGGTGACTCTTTTCCTGATTTTATGCCGTCCGCACGCCGGACGGCATTTTTGTATCTTTTCTGCATCCGTAATATATCAGTCGCGCCCCAATTCGCGCGTTTTTTGCACTATTGATATATCAGCTCAGGGCCGGAACTTTCTGTTATCGTCGCTTTTAATGTATACAACGCTCTTTCAACAAATTCTGCCTCGGCTACAAAATTCTTGCAATTCAGGCCAATCTTCTCCTGTTGCATCCCAGTTTTCTATGCAAATCGTTGAAGTATACAAGTTGCACAGTTTTTCGGTCCAAGTTTATTCATTATGGCAATGACGTCAAAACCGGGCAAAAAATAAGCGCAATATTTGTACGTTTTCTGCCGCTATCACTACAATTTGCATCTTTCTTTTTTTTCTTGCCTTTGGTATCATATTTGTATACAACGGATGCTTTGCAGAGGCGTCCGTGCAAGAAGATGTTTTCTACATAGGAGGAGAACGAAAATGAGCAAGGCAATTTCTCGTCGTGACTTTCTGAAGGTCTCTGGCGCTGTGGGTGCTGCCGGCCTGCTGGCCGCCTGCGGCGGCTCCAGCAATGCTGGTTCTACCGCCACTTCCACTGCCGCTTCTTCCGCAGCAGCTTCCGTGGCTGGTCTGTCTTCTGACCCTGTCACCCTGACCATGAGCTGGTGGGGCGGCGAGTCCCGTCACAACGCTTACCAGGAGGCCATCAAGGCTTTCTCTGCTGAGCACAGCACCATCACCGTCAACCCCACCTTCGCTGCATGGTCCGGCTGGGAGGACACCATGTCCACCAAGTTCGCTGGCGGCGTCGCTGAGGATGTCTGCCAGATCAACTGGAACTGGCTGTACAACTACTCCAAGAACGGCCAGACCTTCATCGACCTGAACAGCGTCTCCGACTATCTGGACCTGACCCAGTGGGACGAGGCCAAGCTGGCTGCCTGCAACGTGGCCAACGCCCAGCAGTGCGTGCCTGTCTCCATGACCGGCCGTATCTTCTACTGGAACAAGACCACCTTCGACAAGGCCGGCATCTCCTTCCCCACCACTCTGGACGAGCTGATGGCTGCCGGCAAGACCTTCCAGGAGAAGCTGGGCGATGACTACTATCCCCTGCACCTGGGCGCATACGACCGTATGATCCTGATGGTCTTCTACCTCGAGTCCAAGTACGGCAAGGACTGGGCAGACCCCACCACCTCTACCCTGAACTACGATGCCGACCAGATCGCTGAGGGCATCGACTTCATCAAGAGCCTGGTCGAGGGCCACGTCATCATGAGCCTGCCCACCTACTACGGCTCCAACGGCGACAACGCCGCTCACCAGTCCACCGAGTGGATCACCGGCAAGCTGGCCGGCTGCTTCGAGTGGGACTCCTCCGCTACCAAGTACGCTGACGCTCTGGACGAGGAGAACAAGGCTGGCTTCACCGTGGGCGAGGAGATCAAGTTCGGCGATTACAACGGCGGCTTCTCCAAGGTCTCCATGGGTCTGGCCATCACCAAGACCTGCGAGCATCCCGCAGAGGCAGCTACCCTCATCAACTTCCTGCTGAACGAGGAGAAGGGCGCTTCCATCATGGGTTCTGAGTGCGGCATCCCCGCCTCCAAGGCTGGTCTGGCTGCTGCTCAGAGCGCCGGCGCTGTCAAGGAGCTGGTCGCTGAGGCAAACGGCAAGGTCATGGCCTTCGTTTCCAACCAGCTGGACCCCCTGTTCGAGTCCAACGACCTGAAGGCTACCGGCACCGGCATCTATCAGGAAGTGTTCGACACTCTGGATTACGACAATGCTTCCGGCGCTGACCTGGTCGATACCCTGCTGGACGGCATGGAGTCTGTCGGCTACACCGTCTAATTTCCGCCTCATGGACTTTTTGCGGCCTGCACACGCGCGGTGTTGACACGGGCCGCCCCGCATAAAGGAGTCTTGCAAGGGGCATTCCTTCCACCTACGGACGGATGCCCCTTTTTTTGCAAGACGGTGATGACATTTTTTTGACAAAAATGTGTCCAAACTATTGTGCGGCGTACGAGACATATCCTTATAAAAGGAGGATTCCCGGATGAAAGAAAGCAAAGCGCCCTCTCTCGGGCGTACCCCGGCCCAGAAGTTTTTTGACAAATGGCAGGGCCTGTTCTACCTGATCCCCTGGATCATCGGCTTCGTCGTCTTTAAGGCCATTCCGTTCGGCCAGTCTCTGTACTACAGCTTTACGGATATGGACTTCTTCAACGGCATCCATCAGTATGGCATCATGAACTATGTGGACGCCTTTACCACTCCCAAGATCACCAAGGCGCTCATCACCACCTTCAAGTACAGCTTCATCACTGTGCCTCTGAAGCTGGTCTTCGCACTGTTCATCGCCTACATCCTGAACTTCAAGATTGCCTGCGTGAACGTGTTCCGCACCGTCTACTACATTCCCTCCATCCTCGGCGGCTCTGTTGCTATCGCCGTGCTGTGGAAGGCCGTGTTCCGTGATGACGGTCTGGTCAACACCCTCATCCGTATGCTGACCTTCGGCCACTTCCAGGGTCCTTCCTGGCTGAGCGACCCCGGCTACGCACTGTGGATCATCTGCTTCCTGCGTATCTGGCAGTTCGGCTCCGCCATGGTGCTGTTCCTCGCCGCTCTGAAGGGCGTGCCGGCCGACCTGTACGAGGCTGCCACCATCGACGGCGCTGGCAAATGGAAACAGTTCTTCTCCATCACCGTCCCGATGATCACCCCCATCATCTTCTACAACCTGGTCACTCAGATCTGCCAGGCTTTCCAGGAGTTCAATGGCCCGTTCATCATCACCAACGGCGGTCCCCGCGGTTCCACCACCCTCATCTCCATTCTGGTCTACAACTACGCATTCAAGTCCAACCAGATGGGCATGGCTTCCGCACTGGCATGGATCATGTTCGTCATCGTCTGCATCCTGACGATCATCGCCTTCACCAGCCAGAAGAAGTGGGTCTACTACTCGGATGAAAGGTAAGGTGTGACAGTATGGGAATGAAAGCTTCTAACGCCATCGCGACGTTTTTCAAGTACTTCGTCCTGATCCTGGTGGGCCTCATCATGATCTATCCCCTGCTGTGGATGATCAGCGCCACCTTTAAGGACAACAGCGAGATCTTTGCAGGCATTGGCCTGTGGATCAAGAACCCCACTCTGGAGGGCTACAAGAACGCGCTGAACAACTTCGGCGGTTCCATCAACATCCTGCAGGCCATGCTGAACACTTACAGCTACGTCCTGCCCAAGGTCATCTGCACCGTAGTCTCCTCCTGCATTGCAGCTTACGGCTTTGGCCGCTTCGACTTCCCGGGCCGGAAGATCCTGTTCAGCATCATGCTGGCCACCCTGTTCCTGCCTCAGGTCGTCCTGAACGTGCCTCAGTTCCTGCTGTACACCAAGTTCGGCTGGGTCAACAGCCCGTTCTATCTGGCCATCTGGGTCCACTGCGCATTCGCAACTGAGACCTACTTCGTCTACCAGCTGGTGCAGTTCATGCGCAACGTCCCCCGCGACCTGGACGAGGCTGCCGCCATCGACGGCTGCTCCTCCTTCCAGACCCTGTACAAGGTCATCGTCCCGATGCTGATGCCCGCTCTGGTGTCCTGCGCACTGTTCCAGTTCATGTGGAGCTGCAACGACTTCATGGGTCCCCTGCTTTACGTCCAGACCCCTGCAAAGTACCCCATGTCCCTGTTCGTCAAGCTGTCCATGGACGGTGATACGGGCTTTGCCTGGAACCGTATTCTGGCCCTGTCCCTGATCTCTATCCTGCCGCAGCTCATCGTGTTCTTCTGCGCACAGGATCAGTTCGTCGAAGGTATCTCCGCCGGTGCTGTCAAGGGCTAAGCTGAAGCCCCCGCCGCTCGGATAATCCCGACAAACATGAATGCCCCCTGTGCCTCTTCCCGTAGAGAGGACGCAGGGGGCATTTCTAATGTCAAAGGCTCTCTATTTTCTACTCTTCCGGTATTGCAGCGGCCCGACGCCCATCGTCTCCCGAAAAACGCGGCGGAAGTGGGCCGCAGAGGCGAAACCGGTCTGCTCGGCCACGCTGCCGATGCTCAGCTCTGTCGTTTCCAGAAGCTTCTGTGCCGCCTCGATGCGGCGGGCGTTGATGTAGTCCACGATGGACTGCCCCGTCACCCGCCGGAACAGCCGGCTCAGATAGTAGGGCGAGATGTAGAACCGCGCCGCCACCTCGGTGAGGGAAAGTTTCTGCTGGTAGTTTGCCGCAAGGTAGGCGCATATCTGCTCCACCGTCTCGTTGCGGGGGCGGGCGTCGGCGGCGCTCTGCGCCCGGTGCTCCTGCTCCACATAGTGGAGCGTCAGTGCCAGATACAGCCCGCCGGGATACTCCGGCTCGCCCATGGCGCCCCGCATCATCTCCAGCAGCGTCCGCAGACGGCTGGCCCACTGGACGCTGCCGTAAAGGGCCATCTGGCTGCCCGGTGCAAAAAGGCGGAGGAAATCTTCGCCGGTGGCGTTCTTCATCTCGTGGAGCACTGCCAGCGGGAACTCGCACCCCAGCATTTCCGGCTGGGTGTGGCCTGCCTGCGATACCGCCCACGCCCCCGGCCCCAGCAGCAGTGCGCAGCCGGGGCTGACCAGGAGCGACATGTCCCCGCACTGGACCGTGCAGCTGCCGCCTGAAAACAGAACGATATGGCACATCTCGGCAGGCAGCTCGAGCCACCCGCCGGACAGCTTGAGCGCTCCCGCCGTGATCTTCGCGTTGAGTTTTTCCCGTTCGGCGCGCATCCGCCCTTCCCCCTTCTTGCTATGCCTGCCCCGCCGGGGCAGTGCTCTGATATTCTTATCCCCAGTGTACCATGCCCGCCCTCTGCGGGCAAGCCGCAAATCTACGCAAACAACTCAGGAGGCTGTAAAAATGAATCTGTCTCTCATCCGTTCCATGACCCGCAGCGCCGTCTTCGAGCTGGAAAATGGCAAGTGCTTCCGCCCGGAGCACCCCTTCGCCGTGGCTCTGAACGGCAAGACCATTTACAAAAGCTGCAACACCAACGTGTTCTCCCTCTTCTCCCTGACTCCGTCCACCACCTACACCGTGGAGGTAGACACCGAGGGTGAGCACCTGAAACTGGATTTCACCACCGAGGCCGAGAGCTTCTTTGTGGACGCATCCCGCTATGGCCTCGTCGCCGATGGCGAGACCGACAACACCGGCAGGCTGCAGGCCGCTCTTTCCACCTGCCCCAGGGGCGGCACGGTATATGTCCCCGCTGGCCGCTACCGCACCGCCAGCCTCTTCATGAAGAGCTGCACCACCCTCTACCTCGAGAAAGGCGCTGTGCTGCTGGGCGACAATGACCGCACCCACTACCCCATCCTGCCCGGCGTCATCCCCAGCGAGAACGAAGTGGACGAATACTACCTCACCGGCTGGGAGGGCAACCCGCTGAACAGCTTTGCGGGCCTGCTGAACATCACCCAGGTGCATGACGTCGTCGTCACCGGCGAAGGCACGCTGGACTGCGACGCCCAGAACGGCGACTGGTGGGTCAACCCCAAGGTCAAGCGCATCGCATGGCGTCCCCGCGCCGTGGCGATGGTGGACAGCGAGAACGTCTGCCTCCACGGCATCACCGTGCAGAACAGCTACTCCTGGACCATCCACCCCATCTTCGTCAAACACCTCGACCTGCTGAACTTCAACATCAACAACCCCTACAATGCCCCCAACACCGACGGCATCGACCCCGAAAGCTGCGAGTACATCCGCATCATCGGCGTGAACATCCACGTCGGTGACGACTGCATCGCCATGAAGGCCAGCAAGGTCTTCCTCGGCATGAAGCTCAAGAAGAGCTGCGAGCACACCGTCATCCGCAACTGCCTGCTGGACAAGGGCCACGGCGGCATCGTCATCGGCAGCGAGATGAGCGGCGGCGTCAAGGACATGGTGGTCACCCAGTGCCTCATGGACCACACCGACCGCGGCCTCCGCGTCAAGACCCGCCGCGGCCGCGGCAACACCGCCGTCATCGACGGTCTGGTGTTCCGCAACGTGGAGATGCGGGGCGTCAAGGCTCCCTTCGTCATCAATATGTTCTACTTCTGCGACCCGGACGGCCACAGCCCCTATGTCCAGTGCCGCGAGGCTCTGCCCGTAGACGAGTACACCCCGAAGCTCGGCACCCTGACCATGGAAGACATCGTGGCCACCGACGCACAGTTTGCGGGCTGCTACTTTGATGGCCTGCCCGAGCAGCCCATCGAGGGCGTCTCCATGAAGAACGTCACCATCACCTTCGACCCCGACGCCAAGGAGGGTCAGGCTGCCATGGCCGACAACCGCCCGCTGGTCAAGAAGCTGGCCATCTACGCCGAGAACGTCAAGAACATCGAGCTGCACAACGTCAAGATCGAGGGCTACGAGGGCGAGCGCCTGCGCTTTGCCAACGTCGGCCATTTTGAGGAGGACTAAGCCATGACTCATGAAGAGATTTTGTCCATGCTGGGCGATTATGTGGACTACCTCATCGCCAATTCCAGCGCCGAGGCACCCATGTGGAACATCGAGAAGGTCCGCAGCGGCAAGCCCAACAAGTGGAACTACATCGACGGCTGCATGATCACCGCCTGCCTGAGCCTGTATAAGACTACCGGCGACGAAAAGTATCTGAAATTTTCCAAGGATTTCATTGACTGGTTCGTGCAGGAAGACGGCTCCATCAAGACCTACGACCCGAAGGAGTATAACCTCGACAACGTGAATCAGGGCAAAAACCTGTTCATCCTCTACGACATCTTCGGCGACGAGAAGTACCGCAAGGCCATCGACACCATCCGCAGCCAGCTGCTCACCCAGCCCCGCACCAAGGAGGGCAACTTCTGGCACAAGGACATTTATCCGTGGCAGGTCTGGCTGGACGGCACCTACATGGCCCAGCCCTTCTATATGGAGTACGAGACCCGCTACAATAAGATGCAGGGCTGCATCGACAGCTACAAGCAGTTCATGAATATCAAAAAGCACATGCGGGACGAAAAGACCGGCCTGTACTACCACGGCTATGATGAGAGCCGCCAGATGTACTGGGCAGACCCCGAGACCGGTTGCAGCCCCAACTTCTGGCTGCGCGCCATGGGCTGGTTCCTTGTGGCAATGGTGGATGTGCTGGAGCGCATGGACGAGCAGCTGTACAACGAGTATCGCGGCATTATGGCCATGCTCAAACAGGCTGTGGAGGACATGCACAAGTTCCAGGACGAGCAGAGCGGGATGTTCTGGCAGGTCATCGACCACCCGGAGGCCGAGGGCAACTATCTGGAGACCAGTGGCACCGCCCTGTTTGCCTATGCCGTGCTCAAGGGCGTGCGTCTGGGCTATCTGCCCAAACGCATGGCTGCATGGGCGGAGAAGGCTTTCTACGGCACCTGCGACCGGTATCTGTCCAAGAACCCGGACGGCAGCTTGCAGCTGGACGGCATCTGCCTTGTGGCGGGTCTGGGCGGCAAGGATCACCGTGACGGCTCTCTGGCCTACTACTTCAGCGAGCCGGTGGTCTGCAATGACGCCAAGGGCGTAGGCCCGCTGGTGCTGGCCTATACCGAAATGATCGCACGCAAGTAACCAAAAACGGGATACAGCAGGGCTGAGCAGCTGCAAAAAAGCGGTTGCTCAGCCTTTTTGCGTGTCTTTTTTGCCCCCTTGCATAAACTGCCCACCGCTGTCCCACACTAAGCCCAGAAAAGTTCCCGTACACAAAACGAACAGATGGGAGTAACAAGCATGGAGCAGATCAAAAAATTTCTGCACGGCAAGGGCTTTGCTCTGCTACTGACCGCAAGCCTGCTGGCTGCGGCTGCGGCAGGGGTGTGGGCGGTGCGCGCCCTGCGGGCAGAACTGCAAAAAAGTCTGGATGGACTAAACGCCCCCGGCACCACCCAACAGACCACCCCGGAAACAGAACCGGACTGGGACGCACAGGAGGATACCACATGGCAGCAGCCCGTGACCGACGTTGCAAACAGCAAGGCAGATGTGCCGCAGCAGACGCCCTCTGGGGCATCCTCTGGTGCGCAGTCTGGCTCTGGTTCGCTGCGCGAACCCTCGGCACTGCAAGGCGCATCCTCGCCTGCCAGCAGTTCGGCGCAGCCTGCCGCCGCGCCCTCTATGCCGGGGCGCGTGCTCAACGCCTTCAGCGGCGATGAGCTGGTGTATAACAAGACCCTTGGAGACTGGCGCACCCACAACGGCGTGGACTATGCCTGCACGCAAGGGGCAGCGGTAGCAGCACCCGTGGCGGGCAAGGTGGTGTCTGCCGGGGCAGAGGGCAACTGGGGCACCGTGGTGGTGCTGGAAGATGCCGCTGGCCGCCTTTGGCGGCTGTGCGGCGTGGCGGACCCTGCCGTAAAAGCCGGGGATACCGTAGCCGCCGGGCAGAAGCTGGGCACGGTGGGCACTGTCGGCTGCGAGTGCGCCGAGGAAAGCCACATCCATGTGGAGGTAAAGCAGGGCGAAAGCTACCTCGACCCGGCAAAGCTGCCGGAGTAAGCAAACCATAAAAGGGGCTGCAATAGCGGCTCCTTTTTTGCTGCGTCAGGCGGTACGGCGCGTTTGCAGCAGCCAGAGAACCAGCGCCGAAAGCACCCCGGCTGCCAGCAGTACATCTGCCGGGTGCGCAGCCCAGTGCTGGAAGGCACTGCCATAGGCTGCCTGTCCGATGGGCTGGGTCAGGCAGGCCAGCACAGAGAGGCAGGCTGTCGTCTTGCCCAGCTGTGCCTGCGGCACCAGCACTTGCAGCTGCGCAAAGAACCATACATTGAACAGCGCTGCCACGGCCATAAACACGGCCCCCAGCACCAGAATGCTGCCGAACTGCAGCACTGACACCCGGAGGGCAAGACCCAGCGCGGCGCACACGCCGCTGAGCGCCAGCAAAAGAGGTGTGCCGCTGCGGATTGGATGACGGACAAAGACGGTTCCGGCCAGCACGCCGCCTAAAATGCCGCCTGCGCTCAGCACCGCCTGCACAAGGCCGAGGGAGGCATCACTTTTCTGCAGGGTCTGTACCACCAGCACCGGAACACCTACGGTGAGGGCGGGGACTTCCAGCAGGTTTACAGCCGCCATGGCGGCAGCTAACCGCAGCACCGCAGCCTGCCCGGTGAAGAACTGCGCACTTTCCCGCAGGTCGGCCCACAGAGAACGGACGGAGAGCTTTGTGTCATATGGGACATCCTGTGGGATGCGCAGACAGAGCTCCATCCCGGCAGAAAGTGCAAAGCAGCAGCCGCAGAGCACCAGCAGACCCCGGATGCCGAGGTGCTCCAGCAGAACAGCACCCAGCAGGGGACCGAGAAGCTCGTCCACGGTATCCACCAGTTGGATGACTGCGTTGCCGCGCAGCAGCTGGGTGCCGTTCAGCAGCAGAGGCAGGCAGGCGCGTACCACGGGCTGGTAAAGCCCCTGAATGGCGTACAGACTGCCCAGCACTGTCAGGACCAGCGGAAGCAGGGGCAGATGCGGCAGTCCGGCAGCGGCTGCAGCCGCAATACCGGCGGTCACCAGATCCAGCAGTGCCATCAGGCGGGCTTTACGGCAGCGGTCTGCCAGTGCGCCGCCGGTCAGCATTCCAGCAAGGGCGGGCAGCATGGCCAGAGCGGTGATGCCACCGTACAGCGCGGCAGAACCAGTCTGCCGCAGCAGATACAGCGGCAGCGCAAACCGCAGGGCGGCATTGCCGAACAGGGAGACGATCTGTCCGAGGACGATAAGGATAAAAGTGTTCATGGAAACCTCCTGCTTTTTTATTTACAGACTGCTGGTCTGTATTTACATACAAAAAAAGGCGGAGCGTTCCGCCCGGGAAATTCAGTCTTTGACCGGTGTGCACAGCTGCACCAGCTGTTCGGCCTGTGCATCCGTCAAAAGATCCAGCCCAAGTGCATGGGTCATTTGCTGAAACACGACGTTCCGCGCCCGCTGCTCGGTCGGCGTGGTGGGGCGCGTCTGGGGAGAAAGCCAGATGTCTGCCAGCACAAACAGCGCTTCGGCCAGCGCATTGGCATCGGAGGTGTGGATGGAGCCGTCCGCCATGCCCTGCCGGATCATGGGCGCAATGCACTCCGGGGCCAGATGCGCTTCAATGTTGGTCAGCTCCATGGCAAGGAACTGCGGGTTGCTGCACAGGTGCGGCAAAGTCTGCGCGATCTGCTGCTGCCGCTGCCCGGCAAAGGATGCTGCAAACACCGCCTGCAGCTTCTGCAGCCCGGTCAGGGCCGGGTCGTCCCGGATATGGCGCAGCGGCTCCCACATCTGGTCGCCCAAACGGTCACCGACGCGCTGCGCGATCTCCTCCTTGGAGCGGAAGTGATGGTACACCGCCCCTTTGGAAAGCTTTGTGGCATCAATGATGTCCTGCAGGGTGGTATTCTGGTAGCCCTTCTGGAGGAAGAGCAGGGCGGCGGCGTCCAGGATCTTTTCAACGGTCTGTTCCGGGTATTTGTTGCGCGGCATGGCAGATGCTCCTTCTTTACAAACTAACGGTCTGTAAAAAGAATACAGCAGCCCGGCGGCTTTGTCAAGAGGGTGTGGAACCGAAAATCCATTCATTTCCTGCGGCGCTGCATTGCTTTTGCGCGGGGTTTCTGGTATGATACAATAGAATCAACAGGCGATTTTGGGAGGATGACAGATGGCAAGGGTTTTGATCGTGGGAGCCGGGGCAGCCGGACTGATGGCGGCGGGTGCCGCCGTGCGGCAGGGACATCAGGTAACGGTGCTGGAGCATACCGAGAAGCCCGGGCAGAAGATCCTTGTCACCGGCAAGGGACGCTGCAATGTGACCAACGACTGCCCGGCAGAGGAGTTTTTGCGCCATGTGCGCACGAACCCGCGCTTTTTGTACTCCTCGCTGGGGGCGTTCCCCCCGGCAAAGACCATGGAACTGTTCGAAGGCCTTGGCGTGGAGCTGAAGGTGGAGCGCGGCCGCCGGGTGTTCCCGGTATCGGATAAGGCCGAGGAGATCCGGCAGGCATTGCTGCGCTATGCGCAGGACGCCGACATCGTCTATGATGGCACAAAAAAGCTGCTGCTGGAGGACATCGTGCCGGAGGCAGAGCCCGCCCCGGCGGTGCCGGAAAACCCGCGCCATCCCAAAAAGAAAAAAGCAGGCCCGGCGCTGCGCTGCGTGGGCGTGCGGGGCAATTCCGGCCGGGAATACCGGGCAGACGCTGTACTGGTGGCTACCGGCGGCGTGAGCTACCCCACCACCGGTTCTACCGGCGATGGCTACAAGCTGGCGCAGCAGGCGGGACACACCCTTGTGGAGCCGGTGCCCAGTCTGGTCAGCCTTGTCAGCCGCGACCCGGACTGCAAAAAGATGATGGGTCTGGCGCTGAAAAACGTCACCCTGACCCTGCTGGAGGACGGCAAGGCCATCTTTGACGAGCAGGGCGAGATGCTGTTTACCCACTTTGGCATCAGCGGGCCGCTGACTTTGAGCGCGTCCAGCCATCTGGGGGATATGAAAAAGCACAGGTACATCGCGGAGATCGACCTGAAGCCCGCCCTGAGCGAGGAGCAGCTGTACGACCGCATCACCCGGGACTTTGCCCTGCTGGCAAACCACGCGGCACAGGGCGCGCTGGTCAAGCTGCTGCCCTCCAGTATGCAGCCGGTCATGGTGGCGCGCTGGGGCATTGACCCCGCCACCAAGGCAAACCAGATCACCCGGGAGCAGAAGCGGGAGCTGGTGCGGCTGGTCAAGCACTGGCAGGTGTCCATTGACGCCCGGGGCGACCTTGCCCACGCGGTGATCACCAGCGGCGGCGTATCGGTGCGGGAGGTAGACCCCAAGACCATGCAGAGCAAAAAGGCGCTGGGGCTGTACTTTGCGGGCGAGGTGCTGGACGTGGACGCCTACACCGGCGGCTACAATCTGCAGATCGCTTTCTGCACCGCACAAAGCTTTGCGAATAACCTGTAAAAACAGCGCAGTAAATTTCCTGTGTACTATATATAAATAAGGAGAACATATCATGGTATCTGTTGCAATTGATGGGCCTGCGGGTGCAGGCAAATCCACTCTGGCACGCCGTCTGGCGGCAGAGCTAGGCTATATCTATGTGGACACCGGTGCAATGTACCGCGCCATCGGCCTGTACGCCCTGCGCGCGGGCAAGGACCCCAAGGACAACGCGGCGGTGGATGCCCTGCTGCCCGAGATCGAGCTGCAGCTGGCATCCATTGCGGGCGAGCAGCACATTTACTTGAAGGACGAGGATGTGAGTACCGCCATCCGCACCGAAGCCGCGGGCATGGCAGCCTCTGCCGTGGGCGCAAACCCCGCGGTGCGGGCATTTCTGCTGGAGCTGCAGCGCAGCATGGCAAAAAAGCAGGATGTGCTGATGGACGGCCGGGATATCGGCACGGTGGTGCTGCCGGACGCTACGGTGAAGATCTTCCTGACCGCCAGCCCGGAGGCACGCGCCACCCGCCGCTGGAAGGAGTATCAGGTCAAGGGCATCGACACCCCCTACGAGGAAGTGCTGGCAGATGTGAAGCAGCGGGACTATCAGGACACCCACCGCGCCGCCGCCCCGCTGAAGCAGGCGGAGGACGCCGTGCTGCTGGACACCTCAGAGCTGGATTTTGAGCAGAGCCTTGACGCCATGAAGCAGATCATCGCCAAAAGGATCGGCGGATAAAACAAACAGGACAGGAATAAAAAATGGTACTATATTATATTCTGGTGCCCCTTGCGTGGCTTGTGTGGCACATCGGTTTCCGCATCCGGGTGGAGGGGCGTGAAAACCTGAAAAAGGTGCAGACGAAGGGTTATATCCTTGCGCCCACCCATGTGTCTGCCATCGACCCGGTGTTCATCGTTGTCACCCGGTGGGGCAGGCGGATGGTGGTGTTCGCCAAAAAGGAGCTGTTCGAAATCAACGCACTGCTGACATGGTTCTTCCGCTGCTGCGGCGGTGTGTGCGTCCGCGGCACCAAGGACGAGATGGCGGTCATCTCCCAGACGGTGGAGGCCTGTAAGCAGGGCAAGACCCTGCTCATCTTCCCGGAGGGCACCCGCGAAAAGGAGGGCAAGCTCCTGTCCCCCAAGAGCGGTCTTTTCGTCATTGCCGCCGAGGCGGGGGTGGATGTTGTGCCCTGCCGCATCTTCTATGATACCCCGGACGGCAAGATGCACCTGTTCTGCAAGGTGCGGGTGATCTACGGCGAGCCGATGCCCGCAGCACAGTTTGCCATGGAGGGCCGCCGGGACACCAAAAAACTCCGTGCCAACAAGCAGGCATTGCTGGAAGCATGGGAAAAGATGGGAGCGTAAAAAATGGAGATCCGTTTGGCTAAAACGGCGGGATTCTGCTTCGGCGTGAACCGTGCCGTGGAACTGACCTATAAGCTGCTGGACGAGGGGCACAGGGTAGCAACGCTGGGCCCGCTGATCCACAACCCACAGGCGGTGGAGGATATGCGGCGCAAGGGTGCACAGGTGGTAAACACCGTGCAGGAGGTGCCTGCCGGGTGCGAGGTGGTCATCCGCAGCCACGGGGTGCCCCGCAGCATCTACGACGAGCTGGAGTCGCGCGGCATCCCTTACCACGACGCCACCTGTCCCTTTGTGCAGAAGATCCAGCGCATTGCCGCACAGGCCGAAAAAGAGGGCGCGGTGCTGCTGGTGGCGGGTGATAAGACCCACCCGGAGGTGCAGGGCATCGTGGGACACACCCGGGGCGAGGTGTTCGTTTTTGCCGATTTAGCCGAATTGGAGGCGTGGAACGGCCCTTCTGACCCCCAAAAACCCCTTTTTGCAGTTGCACAGACCACATTTCAGGTAACAAAATGGAAAGAAAGTTCGGAGTTTCTCAAAAAAGCCTATACAAACGCCCGAATTTTTGATAC
>ERZ840057.744-NODE-744-length-31425-cov-4.666401_pt1 | contig 31425 bp, 25 predicted proteins | sample MGYA00519907_ERZ840057 | MGnify/ENA primary metagenome ERZ840057 (study PRJEB31850, sample SAMEA3708862) | human gut metagenome | biome: human gut; feature: human-associated habitat; material: faeces | place: China | collected 2014 ...
ACGACATAAAGCAAATAAGCCCGGAGTTGGGGCCGGAAGACATCCCGGAAACCCGCGCCCATCACCCGGCGGATGGCCATACTCCGCCGATGCAGACGCAAGGAGTAGAGCAGCATGGAGAACACACCGGAGAACGTAACCAACACGCTGAACACCGTCAAGGCCGAAAGCAAACCGGCGTAATAAGTCTCTTCCTTGTAGCTGTCTGCCATATATTGCTCCAACGGCATCAGGTGAATCTTATCCTCGGAGACATCGAACCTCCGCAACACGCGGCGTATGGCAGCCTCTGCGTCCTCGCGTCGTCCCGGCGCGTGTTTGACATACACCGCATCGTGTTCCACGAAACGACATTCGTGGCGGTCGGGGATACCGACCCACATCAATGGCCGTTCTTCTTCGTGGAAATCGCTCAGGCGCACGTCCATGACGCCTTTCACTTCCAACTTTCCGGTAATATGGTTAGTCCACTTAGTATACATCATTATATTATGCCCGGTATCATCGGAGCCGACATAAAGATTCACCCTACGGAAGTCGTCCGCCCGGAACTTCCTGCAAGCCGCCTCGTTGAACATGACCGGCTCTACACCGTCCTGTTCCGGCTGCTCTTCCAACCGCGCACCTCTCGCAATGTGCAGGTGGAAAAAGTCGAAAGCCGCATAAGGAACCTCCATATAATCTATTTCGTTTTCGGGTGTCAACCTGTCGTCCTTCTTCCCGTTCCATTCTTCTTCGGTCAGCAGGTTGATGCGCCTCCGCGAAAAACGGTTGAAAATATCCGCAGGCAAGGCTATGGCATCCGTGATACCGGCAGCCGCCTCCTTCCGGAACTCCTGCGGCAAGTCGTAAAATATGGATTTGAAATCAAAAGACTCTTCTTCGCCGGGCCAGTATTTCCGCCCGGTGTGCAAACGCAATATGTCCTCCCGTTCAAAGCCAAGGTCTTGGTTCATCATTCCCGACAACTGGCGTTGCATGCCCAAAGAGATAAACAGCAAGAAAGCCGACGCGAAACATTGCACCACCAACAGCCAAGCGTGGGAACGGCCTGCGGAAGCCTCTCCTCCTAACGTAAGCCGGTAGGCCCGGCGCACCTTGTGTACGGGATAACCCGTCCCGGCCACCACCGACACGAGCACAGCCCCCACAACTTGGGCGAAACAGACATACACATGCGAAAGATTGCCGGGCACTTGGCCTTCGTGCGCCAACCACTCCAAGGCCACGCAGCCCAACAAAATGCCCGACAAGGCAACGGGCATGACCTCCGTCAGCATCCAAACGGCATTCTGCCACGCCGACGCTCCCAAACTGCGGCGTAAGGCGTATTCGCGCACCCGTCCCAGAAAAACGGAAGTGTACACCGCCAAGAGGTTGACTACGGCACTCCACAGCAACAAGACGGAAATCAGCGTGAACGCCAAGGGATAAAAATAAGCGTGCAGGAAAGATTCACCGTAACCCGTCTTATACGCCGTGCGCAAGGGAATAAGCCGGAACTTCCAGTGACTTTTATCCGACGGCAAGTAAATCCGGCTGAACGCTTTCTCCACAGCCGCCGGGTCGTCCGTACGAATGCAGGCACTGTAAAGTTGGCTGCCATCCCATCCCCATTCCCACTCCTGCACATTAGGCGGCAACAACATCTCATAGTCCCAATACGAATCGCCTTCGTTGTCGGCCACCACCGCCCCCACGGTCAGCCAATCGGGTAGCCTCCAAGCGGAAGCCTCAAAAGTCTGTCCCACGACATCCGTCTTACCGAAAATCTTCCGGGCCAGGCTCTCCGTCAACACCACATGCCCGGGAGTAGCCAATGCTTTTTCAGGGTCGCCGGACAACACCGTAAGCCCCAAGGCACACACCATCCCGGGAAACGAAAGCAAACCGCTGGCATAAAAATACGTTTCTTCCCGCCCATCGGGATAAATCTGAGCGTTCACCGTCATTCCGGCGAAACCGACTTCCGCCTTCCCTTCCAACAGGCTGTCCAACTGCATGGCCACCGGCAAAGGCATGTAAGGCGATGTATGAGTATTCAAGTGCGTCAAACGGGCCGTATCATCATGCTGCACCAGATACAAGTCCTTGTAATCCGGACGAAAGTAATCGTAGTTCGTTTCCGTCCACAGCCAGTTCAGGCTGAACGTCAGGCACACGATGCCCACGGCCAAACCCGTGGCAGAGATTCCGGCCTGCCAACCGTGGCTGCGCAGATTGCGCAAGGCCTGCTTCAAGTTCTGAACCCACAAACTTATTGTTCCCATAGCTTCAAACTGTTTCCTTGGTTTCATTCGTCCCATGCCAATTCCTCCACGTCGCCATAACGGCTGTAACCGGACGTAATGACACGGTCGCCGGGCCGGAGACCTTCCAACACTTCATATTGCTTGGGGTTTTGCCGACCCAAACGGATGAACGTGCGCACGGCACGGTTCTCGCCCGGCACCACCTTATAAATCCACTGTCCGCCCGTCACGGAATAGAAATCGCCACGAGGGATGGTCAGCACCCGTTCCGGGTTACCCAATTCTATCTGCACGCGCAGAGCCTGCCCGAGGCGCAAGGACGGAGGCACCTCGCCCGTAAAAGCCAAGTCCACAGTAAACATACGGTCCTTGACTTCCGGTACGACACGCCGCACCGACATGGCATACGGCTTGCCTTTGTAAGTGCCCTTGGCAGGAAGTCCGCTTACGATGCGGTCGATGTAATACTCCCCGGGAGTGACCCGCACCTTATAGCGGTCGAGCACCTTGACTTCTCCGATTTCCCCTCCGGCCTGCACCTGTTGGCCGGGCACGACCGTGAGGTTGCTCAACTGCCCCGTGAGGGGCGCGCGCACCACGAGCCACTCCTGCTTGGCCTTCACCCGCTCGAATTTCCGGATTTCCTGTTCCCGGTCGTTGCGGATGAGCGAACGGCGCACGATGGTAGCCGCCGAGTCGTGCTGCAAACTCTCCTGTTCCAGTTCCGCCGCACGGGTCTTGTACTCGTATTCCTGCCGCGCCACCTCCAGTTCCGCCTTGCTCTTGATGCCCATGCGGAACTCCTCTTGGCTCAGGGCATAGCTGTCCGAAATGCGTTGCAGCTCATAACGGTTCTGCAACACCTGCTTGCGCAGGAGCAAAGTCTTCTGCTCCATCTCGATTTCCTGCTCACGGTAGGACATGAGTTGCTTGTGCAGGGCATTCTCCTGCACCTCCATCTCGTCCAGCAGCTCGGGATTGGACAGCACCAGCAACGTGTCACCCTGCCGCACCCGTGCGCCCTCTTCGGCCACGATGCGCTCCACGTAGCCGCTTATCCGGCTGTTCACGCACAAGGAGAGCATGGGCTGCACCACCCCCTCCTGCTCCACATATTCCAGAAAGTCGGCCTGCACGGCTTCGGCCAGTCCCAACGTATCGGCCGACACGCGCTGTTTCTCGGGCGAGAACAACAAGGCCACCGTATAGGCTGCCAAGGAGAGGAACACGATGCCTCCCAACACATAATATTTGTGGCGCACGAACCACGGTTTTTTCTTGAGTTGTATATCCATATATAATAAGGTATAAGCGTTACACGAATGAGTTCAGTCTTTCACCAGTTGCCCGTAATCCACCTGCAACGGACGGCCTTCGAAGAAATCATAGAGCGTCAGGCTGCGCAGGGTGTAGTAAAGGCTCCAGTAGGTGTGCAGGGCGTTCAGGTAATTCCGGCGCGCGGCATCTTTCTCCTCGATAGAGGCGTTGAGGTCGAGCACACTGGATTTTCCCAACACGTACAGGCGGCGTGCCACTTCGCTGCGGCGCAAGGCCGTGCTGTCCGTCCGGGCCGCCACCCGCACACGTAGCCCTTGCAGGTTGAACTGCCCTACTAACTTGCGGATATTCTGGTCGAAGTCCGTACGGCTCTGCTCCACTTGAGTCTCCACCAAGTCCCGTTGCGAACGGGCCACGCGCACTTGTCCGCGCCCCTTTCCCCAGTCCAGGATGGGCAAGGTGATACCGATGCTCACCGCCTGTTGGTCGAGCGGATGGCGGTAGGTGGAAGAGAAATTCTCCGCCGTCTGCGTCAGACCGAAACGGAGATACAGGTCGGCTTTCAGGCCGGCGTTGGCCTTGGCCTGCGCCACGTTGCTTTCCGCCTCCAACTTGCGCCGCTTCATGTAGAGGATGTCGGGACTTTGGAGATGCGCCCACTGCAAGGCCGCCCCTTCCTCCACCATCACGTCGGGCACTTCCGTGACCATCCGTATCGCGGGCAAGGTATCGCCTTCATGCAAACCCAGATAGGAACGCAAGTCCAAGGCGCATTCGTCCATCTCGATACGGGCATTCAGCCGGTTGGTCTCCTCGTTCAGGCGGTTGATTTCGAGTTGGAGCATCTCGTTCTCGGTGGTCGTACCAATCTGGTAACGCCCCTGTGCGAAACGGTAGAGCGTGTCGGCATGGGCGAAATTCTGGCACGCCGTGGCATAGTTGCTCTGTGCCATGGCCAACGCGAAGAACTTGTCCACGGCCCGTGCGGCTACCAACTCCATTGTCTCCAGATAAGACCGCTGCGCTTCCTCGTAGCGCACCGGTTCGATGCGCCGCCTCCACTTCAGGTTGTTGTACCCGAAAAGCGACTGGCTGTAGCCGATGTTGACCGGCACGCTCTTCCATGAAAAAGTGCGGTCGCTCAGCAAATCCGTACGCAAGAGGGAGGATTCCAGGGACAACGTGCCGCCCGTCCAACTGACATTCTGCTGCACGCGCAGGGACAGGTCGGTGTTCAACAGGTTTTGCTCGACGAAACGCACCGATCCGTCTTCCATCGTGATTTGATTGATGGAACGGTCGAGGTTCGGCCCGGAAGTCAACGTGAGCGAAGGCAAGTAATCAGCCCGGAACGAGCGATAGTCCCAATAGGCCGAGCGGAATGTATGGCGCGCGGCCAACGCGTCGGGCGAAGACTGGCAGGCCCGGAGCACCACGTCGTCCAGTCCCCATCCACCTGAGGGCGGAAGAGGCTGTGCCGCCATCCCCATGCCCCAGCACGCCACGTATGCCACGCATCCTATCCGCATTCTGATGTCCATAAGTCTTTTTATCATTCGTTTACAACTAATCATATCCAATTTGCGTGCCAAAAACACAAACAACTGTATTCCAGATGCGTACCCCATCCACACCGGAAAACGAGTTGTGCGGATTTGCACTTTTTATGTGCGAAAATGCACATCCGCACACATTTTTACGTAACTTTGCCTCGCATCAAATACCATATTCTATGCCTGCATTAGGAAAAATACTCATCATAGACGACAACGAAGACGTGCTCTTCGCCCTCCATCTCCTGCTTGAACCCTACGCGGAGAAAGTCAAGGTCATGCGCTCGCCCGACCGTATCGTACATTTCATCATCGACTTCCGGCCAGACATCGTACTGCTGGACATGAACTTCACCCGCGACACCGTGAGCGGACAGGAGGGTATGGACTGCCTGCAGGAAATCCTGAAACTGGACCGCCATGCCGTGGTGGTCATGATGACGGCCTACGCCGACACGGACAAAGCCGTGCAGGCCATCAAGGCCGGGGCTACGGACTTCGTGTCGAAACCTTGGGAAAACGACAAGCTGCTGGCCACGCTCCACGCCGCCATGAAGTTGCGCCGCTCACAAACGGAGGTGGGACGGCTCGAGGAGCGCGTGGAAGCCCTCAGTGCCGAACGGGAAACGCCTCAACCCCTGCTCATCGGCGAGTCGGAGGGCATGAGGAACATCGTCTCCACCATCGGACGTTTGCGCGAGGCCGACGTGAACGTGCTTCTGTTGGGTGAGAACGGCACGGGGAAGGACGTAGTGGCCCGCTATCTTCTCGCCCATTCGTCGCGCGCGGCAGAACCGTTCGTGACCATCGACGTGGGTGCCGTGCCGGAAACCTTGTTCGAGAGCGAACTGTTCGGATACGAGAAAGGGGCCTTCACCGATGCCCGCAAAGAAAAGAAAGGACGGCTGGAACTGGCCCATGGGGGTACGCTCTTCCTCGATGAAGTGGGCAACCTCTCCCCCGCCGCCCAAAGCAAGCTGCTCACGGCCTTGGAGAAAAGGCGCATCGTGAGGCTCGGCGGCACGCGCGAGATTCCGATAGACGTGCGCCTGATATGCGCCACCAACGCCGACTTGCACGCGCAGGTGACGGAGGGTACGTTCCGGCAAGACCTGTTCTACCGCATCAACACGGTGGAAATCCACATCCCGCCCCTGCGCGAACGCGGCGAGGACATCCAACTGCTGGCCGACCATTTCCTGCGGACGTACGCACGGAAATACAAAAAAGACATCCGGCAAATCGCACGCGACGCAAGGGGCAAGCTGCAACGGTATGCCTGGCCGGGCAACGTGCGCGAACTGCAACATGCCATCGAACGCGCCGTCGTGCTCTGCAACGCCGATACCCTCCATGCCGACGACTTCCTGTTGCACGCCCCATCATCGCCCGTGGCCGATGGAGAGACACTCAACTTGGAAGCGCTGGAACGCAACGCCGTGGAGAAAGCCGTCCGCCTGTGCGAAGGCAACATGAGCCGCGCCGCCCAGATGTTGGGCATCACGCGCTACTCGCTCTATCGCAAACTCGAAAAATTAGGCTTATGAAAATACCCCCTTCCTGGCAGACAGCCGCCTGCGGCGCAGGCCTGTTCCTGACGGCCTCCGCCGCCTGTTCCTGCGCTGCGGAGCAACTGTGGCTCACCGCTTCCGTGTGCGTCGCGGCCTTCGTTGGCCTGTATGCTTCCCTCCACCACCGGCAGACACGCCAAATCCGGCTGTTGCGCTCTTTCATACGGGGCATCCGCCACAGCGGATTGAAAGAGATTCCCCGTTTCGTTCCGGAGGAATCCGCCCATGCACTCGGCTTGGAACAGGAAATCGAACACACGCTCGCCGCATACCGGCAACAACTGTTCGACGAGGCCACCCGCCAGAAATATTACCAACTCCTGCTTGACCACGTGGACACCGGCATCGTCTCGTGCGACGGCGAAGGGCACGTGGAATGGATGAACCGGGCGGCTACGGCACAAGTAGGTACATGCCGGCGCGTGCCGGAGGAATGGTTGCGGCGGTCCGGACCGGAGGCGTGCGTAGTACCGGTGGAACGCCACGGGCAGACGAAAGACCTCCTGCTCTCGTCCACACGCTTCACTTTGGATAACCGCCCACGGATACTCTTCACGCTCAAAGACATACACCACGTGTTGGAAGAACAGCAACTGGAATCGTGGAAGACGCTCACCCGGGTACTGACCCACGAAATCATGAACTCCCTCACTCCTATCCTGTCGCTGAGCGAGACGCTCACCCGGCAGGCTCCCACGCCAGAACCTTCCGCCAAACAGTACGGCCAGATGCAGCAAGCCTTAGAGGCCATCTACCGCCGCAGCAAAGGTCTGCTCCACTTCACGGAGAACTACCGCAAACTGACCCGTGTACCCCCTCCGCAATACGCAACCATCCGTGTGGACGAGCTTTTCGACGACATGAAGAAGTTGTTCGAGGGCATGTATCTCACCTTCGACCAACCTTATCCCGGTTTCACGTTCCAAGCCGATCGCTCCCAAATCGAACAGGTCTTGATTAACCTGATTACCAACGCACGCGACGCATCCCCAAGCCCCGAAAGCGAAATAAAAATCCACTTGCGCCGGAACACGGCCGAAGACGAAGTGCAAATCAGTGTGCAGGACTACGGACAAGGCATCCCCGTGGAAGCACAGGAGCGCATCTTCGTCCCGTTCTACACCACCAAGCCGAACGGTTCGGGCATCGGACTGGCCTTGTGCAAGCAAATCGTCAACCAGCACCACGGCTACATCACCCTGCATTCCACTGTGGGGAAAGGCAGTCTGTTCACCCTCTGCCTGCCGCGCAACGGCCTGCGTACGCCCCAAACTTGAAACGCACAGGACGAAAGCTTATATACAGATTTTTTACCGTCGCCACTTCATTCTATTATTCACTATAAATCAACGACATACGACATCAAAATCAATCTCCTGAGAACGGAAAATCGTTTGCCGCAGAATGAAAAATCAATCTCAGCCGAACGATTTTCCGTTCTGCGGCAAACGAAACGAAGCTTTCAGCAGGGAAAAAATGTAACGTTTTCGGAAGAAAGCGAAGTTCCTTCACATCCATTCAAAAGACAGGGCAAACCGCTCCTACCACGTTAAATATTATTAGAAAAGGATACAGGATAAAGAATAAATCCCTACCTTTGAATCAATAAGGTATAACCATCAGTTTGAACATGAAGAAATATATATTGCCGGCATTTTGTTCCCTTTTGCTTTCCTTGCCTTCGCAAGCGCAGAAGAACGGGCAGGCCATACCAGCCCCGACGGCTGAATATTATATGAATCATTACCAGTTTGACGAGGCGGAAGAACTCCTTAATCAGGACATCAAGAAGCTGAAACGCAAACGGCAACCGACCGACGTGGAAGAAGGAAAATTGCAGGAAATAGCCCGGTTGCGCTCCATGATGAGAGCTACGGAACGGGTAACGGTCATAGACAGTCTGGTCGTAGACAAGAATACGTTCCTGAACCATATCAAACTCAGTCCGGAAAGCGGGGAACTCAGTCCGTATAGCACATTTTTCCACCGTACGGATGAAAACGGTTGTACGGTCTATCTGTCCGAATTGGGCAATAAGATATATTTCGCTCAACCGGATGAGAACAAATACCTGAGATTGTTTACCAGCGACCTTGTGGGAGGCCAATGGACAGCTCCTCATAAATTGGACGAGTTGGACGGAGATGATGCGCAGAACTATCCGTTCATGCTTTCCGACGGTATCACGCTTTACTATGCCGCCCAAGGAGAGGAAAGCATCGGAGGATATGACATATTCGTGACACGCTACGACATGGATGAAAAGAAATTCCTCTATCCGGAAAATCTCGGCATGCCTTTCAATTCCCCCGCCAACGACTACATGCTGGCCATTGACGAGTTCAACCAACTGGGATGGTTCGTGTCCGACCGGAACCAACCGGAGAACAAGGTGTGTATCTACATCTTCATCCCGAACGACATCCGCAAGGTGTATGATGCCAATATATACGAGGAGGATGAACTATGCCGTCTGGCCCTTATCCACAGTATCGCGGAGACATGGGGGGACAAGGAAGCCGTGGCGCAGGCACGACAAAGGCTACAAGCCGCACTGAGCGCGCCCAAGGTGGCCAAGAAGCAGAAGGATTTCGAGTTTGTCATTGACAACCGCAACACTTACACCTTGTTGAACGATTTCAAATCTCCGGAAGCACGTAACAAAATGGCCGCATGGCAGAAGAGCCGTATGCAACTGGACAAAAGTCGACAGCAACTGCAAAACCTGCGCGACCGGTATGCCACCGGCAACGACGCGCAACGTCAAACGCTGAGCCAACAAATCCTTCAGCTTGAAGCACAATGTGAGAAGGCCGAAGCCGCATTGCATGCGGAAGCCAAAACCATCCGCAATCTGGAGATACAATCCCGCAAGAAATAATCATGTTTATCTTTTAAATCATAACGCTTATGAACAAGTATTTTGCACCATCAGAACTTATCATCAACGAGGACGGAAGCATCTTCCATCTCCACGTAAAACCGGAACACCTGGCAGATAAAGTCATCCTCGTGGGCGACCCGGGGCGCGTCCCCACCGTGGCATCCCATTTCGACACTCAGGAGTGTGACATCTCCAGCCGCGAGTTCCGAACGATTACGGGGACATATAAGGGAAAGCGGATTACAGTAGTGTCTACCGGTATCGGTTGCGACAACATCGATATTGTCATGAACGAACTGGACGCCTTGGCCAACATCGACTTCAACAGCCGCAGGGAGAAAGAAAAGCTCCGCAGCTTGGAACTGGTACGCATCGGTACATGCGGCGGGCTTCAGCCTTATACGCCTGTCGGCACATTCATTTGTTCCGTAAAATCAGTCGGTTTCGACGGTTTGCTGAACTTCTATGAAGGGCGCAATGCTGTATGCGACCTACCGTTGGAACGCGCGTTGCTTAATCATTTGGGATGGAGCGGAAACCTGTGCGCCCCTGCCCCTTACGTCATCGATGCCCATCCGGAACTGATAGAACGCATAGCTGCCGACGATATGGTACGGGGTATCACCGTGGCCTGCGGTGGATTCTTCGGCCCGCAAGGCCGTCAGCTTCGCATTCCTTTGGCGGACCCCCGTCAGAATGAGAAGATTGAAAGCTTTTCTTACAACGGGCTTCAAATCACCAATTTCGAAATGGAGAGTTCCGCATTGGCCGGATTGGCCCGTCTGATGGGGCACAAGGCCACGACATGTTGCATGGTGATAGCCAACCGGGTAGCCGGAGAAGCTGACCCCAGTTACAAAAACAAAATCGATGATCTGATTCAGTTGGTTATCGACCGGATTTAAACTCTCATACAGGTATGAACATCGATTTCAAACCCTCTGCGGAATCAGACAAAAGCGAACGCTACCGTCTGTTTCTCCAACATTACGCCGCGCTTATCGAAGGAGAACGGGACGAAATAAGCGTAATGGCCAACACGGTGGCTGCACTGAAAGAAGCGTTCGGGTTCTTCTGGGTAGGATTTTATCTGGTGAAATCCGAACAGGAACTCACACTCGGGCCGTTCCAAGGAAGCATTGCCTGCTACCGTATCCGGAAAGGACGTGGTGTCTGCGGTACGGCATGGGAGAAGGCATGCCCTCTGATTGTGCCCGATGTGGATCTTTTTCCCGGACATATCGCATGCAGTAGCGAATCCCGTTCTGAAATCGTGATTCCAATCATATATAATAAGGTAATAAAAGGAGTATTGGACATAGACAGTGACAAAGCGGACAGTTTTGACGAAACCGACCGTAAGGGGTTGGAAGAAATGGTCAACCTGATGGCTTCCACACTGTACCGATGACCTATTAAACATTCATATCCCTCTCCGTCCGTCTGCACTACAGACGCGACGGGGAGTTTCCGAAATAGCAAACAGCTCTCATGAACACGCAAGATACAATCTGTGCCATTGCCACTGCACAAGGAGGTGCCATTGGCGTAATCCGCATCTCAGGAAAAGATGCCATCGCCATAACAGACCGTATTTTTACTCCCGTAGGTAAACATCCCCTCCCCCTTTCCGAACGCAAGGCTTACACCATGGCTTTCGGACACATCTGCCAAGACGATGGGGAGATCATTGATGAAGTACTGATCGGTTTGTTCAAGTCACCTCATTCTTACACGGGCGAAGACTGTGTGGAAATCTCATGCCATGGTTCGTCTTTCATCTTGCAACAGGTCATGCAACTGCTCATCCGGAAGGGATGCAGGGCGGCCGGTCCGGGTGAGTTCACCCAACGTGCCTTCCTAAACGGAAAGATGGATTTGAGTCAGGCGGAGGCCGTGGCAGACCTGATAGCCTCTTCGTCCGCAGCCACCCACCGGATGGCTATGAACCAGATGAGGGGCGGTTTCAGCCGCGAACTGTCCGCCTTGCGCGAACGCCTGCTCCACCTCACTTCTTTGATGGAACTGGAATTGGATTTCAGTGACCATGAGGAATTGGAGTTTGCCGACCGCAGCGAATTGGAGACCATTGCCGGGGATATAGAAAAGGTCATCAGTGGATTGGTCCACTCATTCAGTGTGGGAAACGTCCTTAAAAATGGAATACCCGTAGCTATCGTCGGTGAAACCAATGCAGGCAAGTCCACGCTCTTGAACACGCTGCTTAACGAAGAAAAGGCGATTGTAAGCGACATACACGGCACTACACGCGATGTGATTGAAGACACGGTAAACCTCAGCGGTATCACGTTCAGATTTATCGACACCGCTGGCATACGCGACACCCATGATACGATAGAAAACATGGGGATTGCACGCAGCTTCCACAAGATGGAACAAGCGGAAATTGTCCTATGGGTCGTAGACAATACTTGTGCGGAAGCCCAAATCCGACAGCTTTCGCCCCGTATCCTCCCTCTCTGCTCCAACAAACAGCTCATCATCTTGTTGAACAAATCAGACCAAGTATCGGCTGTCCCCACAAAGCTATCCGGCTTGCCAGAAAACACTGTCACGCTATCTATTTCTGCCAAAGAAAAAACAGGTATCCAAGAACTGCAAAATCTCCTTGTAAAGACTGCCTCCGTCCCCGAACTAACTTCTTCCGACCTCATCGTCACGAATGTGAGACACTACGAGGCATTATCACTGGCTCTCGAAGATATCCACCGCGTACAAAACGGACTCCAAACTCATCTTTCCGGTGATTTCATCAGCCAGGATTTACGTGAATGCCTTTTCCATTTAGCCGAAATTGTGGGTGGTGAAATTACCGCAGATGAGGTATTGGGGAATATCTTTATGAAATTCTGCATCGGCAAGTGATGGCTTGTAAACAGCCGTAAGCAACCATAACCATTTAGAATAAAGTCGCTGAATTTCAGCGACTTTTATTTTTGTGTCCATTCCTGTCAATTCTGACAGACTGCCGATTTTCAGCATCTTTTTGTACCATAATTCTACCGCCGAACAAATAAGCGGGCTCCTCACACTCATCATAGCGACATCTTGGGCACGATGTGAGACGCTATGAGAATGAGCGGAACCGCTATAGAAGACACAGCGTGAGACGCTGTGAGAAATTGTGAGACGCGTTGAGACGAAATCGACGAAATTAAAGGCGACTAATATATGGAGGTACAGAGAAAATGCCAGTGGTGCGGCAAACCATTTATAGCACACACGATGGTAACACGGTTTTGCAGCAAATCGTGTACTGAAAAAGCGTATAAAGACAGGAAGCGTAAGCAGAAATTGCAGGAGTACGAAGCGAGACAAAACGAGCAGCCGATGCAGGAAGTCGGCATTGTGGGAGGCAAACCGTTCCTCTCTCCAGCCGAAGCCGCTACCCTTTTAGGCATCAGTCGTGCCACCATCTACCGACACATGGCTGCCGGTATCATTCGGGCGTTGCAACTTCGTGGGCGTACCATCATACGCAAATCCGACATTGAAAAGATGTTCGACAATGCGCCCGACTACAAGAAGCGCAGCTATGGACGGAAACAGACCGTCCTCTATTACACCACGAATGAGATTCTGGAGAAATACCAAATCCAGAAGAAAACCCTGTATCGTCGCTGCAAACTATACAACATTCCAAAGGTTGAAGAAGGCAACCGTGTATTCTACAACCGCACCCTTATAAACAAATATTTTGCCGACCTTGCCGAAGAAATCAATCCGGACTGTTATTACACGCCGGAGCAAGTCATGGAAAAGTACGGTATGAGCCGTAATGCCGTTGTCACATTTGCCCTGCGGCACAATATCCCCCGAATTAACCGCCACCACGAGGTGTATTATTCCCGTGCACATATAGACGCTATCAAAGAGAAACAGGACAAACTGAATCCCGACTATTATACCTACTCGGAAATCACCGAAAAATACGGCCTTACCAAGATAAACATCAGCTATTATGTCAACAAATACGATATAACGAGGTTCAAACAAGGAAGCCGGACTATGGTATTGCGCACCGAGTTTGACAAGGTATATCGTGAACATCGGGATGGTACATACATCCCCAAGAAGCGCGAAAGCAAATCCGGTCAGCAGATACAGAAAGAACCTTTTACAATTCCCGACGGCTACTACTCGTCAGAACAGATTGCAGTCACATATCAGATGACCAAGAAAACCATTTGCAGGCTGTGCCGTGAAAACGACATCCCTAAAATCAGTCACGGAGGATTCAACTACTACGAACAGTTGGCAGTAAACCGTTTCTTCGCCAAATACAAGGCAGCTGACAATATCAAGGAATGGATTGGTGCAGAACAGATGGAAGCAATATACGGTATGAACAAAGATGCCAGATGCTCGTTTGTACATCGCCACAAAATCCCCTCCCGTGTAGTCTATGGCAAGGTTCAATACTCCAAAGACCATATCGATATTATCAAGAACGGAGGTTTCGACCAACGGGAAAAGTATTACAGCGTAGCTGAAGCCATGGAAAAATATGGTTTGCGCAGGGATGATGTCTATAACTATGCCCGGTATAACAACATCCGAAAGATGCACTACGGCAAATCCATGTTCCTGCTAATAGAGGATTTTGACAAGGTGATGGCAGAAAAATCTGTCACCTGAAAATTATTCCATACAGACAGGAAAATTACTCCTGACGATTATAGGTCTGCATAGAACCATTTCGTTGGTTTGCAGCAAATTATTAACAACAATATAATATAGTAGAGTATGCACGAATGTAAAACTGTAACATTGAGGACAAGACCTCTAAAGAACAAAATGTTGTCGTTCTATCTGGATTATTATCCGGGATATAGAGACAAGGAAACGATGAAAGTAATCCGTCACGAATCGCTTGGCATTTATATCTATGCCAATCCAAAGAACAAACGGGAGCAGAATTTCAACGATGTAATGACCGAAAAAGCCGAAGCCATCCGTTGCCGCAGATTTGAATCTGTCGTAAATGAACGGTATGACTTCGTCGACCGGTACAAACTAAAGGGTGATTTCTTGGAATACTATCGTAAGCAACTCCGCAAGCACGACCAGAAATGGGAGTTCGTCTATCTCCATTTCAAGAACTTCGTACACGGCAAATGCACTTTTGAAGAGATTGACATCGACCTGTGCAACAAGTTTCGGGAATACCTGCTGAGCGCCAAGAAACTAAGACGCAACGGACGTATCACACGAAACTCTGCATCAGGATACTGGTCTACTTTCAGAGGATTCTTGAAAATACTATATCGCAATGGGATGATAAAGACCAATGTCAATGACTTCTTGGACAAGATTGAAACAGAAGACACTATGAAAGAAGCTTTATCTGTTGAAGAATTGTACCAGTTAGCTGAAACGCCATGCAAAAAGCCTATTGTGAAAATCGCATCGCTATTTTCCTGTATGACCAGCTTGCGCATCAGCGACATCCTCGCCCTATGCTGGGAAGACATAGTGGACTACTCTGCCGGAGGGAAATGTGTGCATATCATCACACAGAAAAACAAAGCGGAAGACATCATTCCCATCAGCGAGGAGGCATTAGGGCTGATAGGATACAGTTCTGAGAAGAAAGGTCTGGTATTCAAGGGACTTATGCGTAGTTGGACACAAGTACCAATGAAAGAGTGGATTCGTTCTGCCGGAATAACCAAGAACATAACATTCCATTCATATCGGAGAACATTCGCAACCCTTCAGGGTGCTGCCGGTACAGACATCCGTACCATACAAAGCTTGATGGCGCACAAAAGCATCACCACCACGATGCGTTACATGAAAGTCGTGGACAGCAACAAGCGCGAAGCCAGCAAGAAAATCACTTTGACACGCAAGGGTTGAACTCCCCCTATTTTGCCCTATCTCATAGGCTTAGAATATGATTTTCGATGGATTATCATACTCTAAGCCTATATTTTCTTAAAATTTGACCGATTTACTACACTTACTTATAACTATCTGGAAATGTGCTTATAACTTTGCACCATCATTTCATTCAAACAATAATAGATTATGACAGATAGTATTCAAATTCACAGAAAAAAGGCAAGTTTCATACTTGCGGTAAGCGTTACTTCATACTCGGTAATCGCCACTTATATTTATAACTGCCATCAAATAAACCTGATGGAATATACCACACCTATTATATTGACCATCGTGATCTTAACTCTTTCATGCGCGTTCTCTCAAAGATTTTTCTATCGCTACCTTATCAAGAATAACGTATGTATTTCTTTTGGCAAGCAAAAAGAATCCATTCCACTTGAAATTACGCAGCCATCTGATACCATTACCCCGGAAGTAGAAGTTATGGAAGTTATAGAAGTGCCGGCTGTAAAGAATGATTACACAGATGGTTATGACGAACGCATAGCTGAAATAGAACAGGAAAAGGCAGAGCAGCAAGCTGACATTATGCGTGTCATGCACGAATATACTACATATAGTATGGCTGAGTTCCTTTCAAAAGATGACCTTATTACACTTCACGAAAACATAGAGTGCTTTGCCCATGGGCAATGTGATTTATACAAGCCCATACGTTCCAAATTCGACAACCCATTAAACACTCTCGATATACGACATTTTGTATGGAATATCGGCATAAGGTTGAATATCTCGGTGGAAAAATGCGCAGAATTCATAAAAACCATATTCCCACACGAATTGAAAAATGCTACTCTGTTTTATCTATCAAAAAATCTACGGACTACAGGTATTTGTAAAATCCCACTTGACATTCCTCTAAAAGGAGAGTATTATTTCAATTGCCTCAAAAAAGCAGACGATGAGACAGCTGGTTCTGACCGACTGAAATGATTCCGTCGCTGACTGAAAAATTACCCTCTGCTGACGAAAGTCTGCATAGTATCATTGTGTTGGTTTGCAACATGTTTAACAAATAAAATAGTTGAATCATGTCTAAGAATCAATTCACATTCAATGACCTTCCCGAAGTGCTGGGAGAGTTATGCGACCGAATCGCAAGTATGGAGAGTCTGCTGACAGAGAAACTTTCCAAGCAGAACGAAGTCAAGGAGAACACGCACGTCCCCATGACCGTGCAGGAGGCTTGCGCCTATCTCAAAATGCCGCTATCGACCTTTTATTACAAGGTCAAAAAGGACGATATTCCTGTGATAAAACAAGGCAAGCACCTCTACATCTATCGTGATGAACTGGATAAATGGTTGGAGTCGTCCCGTAAGACCGCCGTTCCGCAAAGTTTTGAGGAAGAGAATGATGCGCTGCTCGCTTCCCATCGCCGTAAACCAAACTCTAAAAACTGGTAGGCTATGGAGAAGACGAACAATAACATTCCGACAGCTGAGGAGCTGGCTATTTACATAAAGGAGGCTACCGTAAGTGTAACCAACACATACGAACAGTCACCTGTGGTGCTGATGGTAGACGACTCCATTATCGGAACATTGGGAAACTTCAGTGCATCCATCGGTAAAGCCAAGAGCAAGAAGACTTTCAATGTTTCAGCCATTGCCGCTTCCGCTTTGGCCAATGGCACTGTACTCCATTACCGTTCATCGTTCCCGGAAAATAAACGGACGATATTGTATATCGACACCGAACAGGGAGAACCTCATTGCCAAAAGGTGCTACAACGCATTCTATGTTTGGCGGGATTACCAAAGGATGTCGATTCTGACAATCTGATTATGTTAGGTCTGCGGAAATATTCTCCCGAAATGAGACTTGCAATAGTCGAACAGGCCATTGGCACAATTCCGAATTTGGGACTGGTCATTATAGATGGCATCAGGGATTTTATGTATGACATCAATTCTCCGAATGAAGCCACCAATATTATCTCCAAATTCATGCAGTGGACTGACGACCGCCAGATTCATATCCACACCATCCTGCATCAGAACAAGAATGATGAACATGCCCGTGGTCACATTGGCACGGAACTCAACAACAAAGCGGAAACCATCATGCAGGTAGAAGTAGATAAAGATGATAAAACTGTCAGCTGTGTTGAAGCCATTCATATCCGAGACCGGGAGTTTGAACCTTTCGCTTTTCGCATAAACGAATGTGCCTTGCCTGAACTGGTGGAATCCTATATATCCAAAGAGAAGAAACTCGGACGACCGACCAAAGAACCTTTTGAGCCATACAAGGAAATCCCGGAGAGCGTACATCATGCTGCACTGGATGCCATTTTTGCCGATGGTAATATTACCGGTTACGATAACTATCTGGAGCGACTGAAAGACGGCTACGGGTTACAAGGCGTAAAACTCGGTCATAACAAAGCGGTCAAAGTAGTTACCTTTCTCGGCAATAAACGGATGGTGATCAAAGAAGGGAAAGAATACCAATTCAATCCTGACTACCATTATTAATCTTGATGCAATCAGTGCAACCGTATAACTTTACTTTAATGTCTGGGCGTACATATAGGAATAAAGCAAAGTGGTCAAGGATTGCAGTATGCAGTATTCATTCCCTACCCTTTTATAGTAGGATATATCAAATTCTGATTCCAATCCGTCTGCCGATTCTGTATGTACATCCTATACGGCTTGCCGTGAAGCATCAACAGGTAACTGTTGCGAGATATGCCAAGGTATAACCTCACTATGTTACGGTTGTACATTGGCACTCTTGCCTGCTTAGAAACTTCGCCGGTGCGGTACTCGCAAGCTCGCACCTATTCACTATTATAACAATGATTTATATGGAACAAAATATTGAGGAACAAACACCATCTCCAGAGGAGAAAAAAGAAACAAGATCCGTCTTTATCGGAGCAAAAGTAACCCCAAGTCAGAAGGAATATATAAAGTCACAAGCTGAGCAATGCGGTATGACAGTAAGCGATTACTTGCTTGCCTGTGCATACAACTACCGGCCCAGACCGAGGCTCACAAAAGAAGAAACAGACCTGTTGCAGAATCTGGACAACTGTCGGTCAGACCTTGTGAAATACACTTCTGCACTTCGCGGAATGTCCACAAAGCAACGAATGATATTGTTCAATCAGGTGCCGTTCATGGTAGGCTGGCTCAAAGAGCTTGGCAATATTGCTGAAAGCGTCTGCCAATTTCTCAACGCCGTAAAAGAGAGAAACAAGATTCCGTCTAACGAAAAATCCGAAGAAGTATGATAGCAAAAGCTAAAGCAATATCGCACGGCATAAACGCCATCCGTTATATTACCGGCGAATCTCTGAAGAAAAAACATCCGGAGAAAATCTATCGGGTATTGGACAATCTGATGCCGTCGCAACCGGACACTCTGGGGATATGGAACTCTATGCAACTGACCTTATCACGTTTCAAACCCATCAAGAACTCAGTCATCAGAATCGAGCTAAGCCCTTCTGCCGAACACACCCGTTTCTTCGACATCGAAGACTGGCAAAAGCTCTGGCAGGATTTCGCTGCGGAGTTTGACAAACAAGTGTTTACCAGCAAGGACGGAAAAGTCCGCTCCTGCCAGACAAATCTGGCTAACAGCAAATACACAGTTTGGCTGCATAAGGAATCTGATGGCGAAGTTCCTCACCTTCATGCTGCTGTCTGCCGTTTGGATGAAGACGGTAACATCAACAACGACCACAACATTCATCTTCGTGCGCAGCGTGCTGCCGAGCGAATAGCAAAGAAACGTGGTTGGACTACTGCTATACAAATCCGATACACCAATATCCATCAGGTGAATCGTGATTGCATGGATGCGCTGAGATCAATGCCTGAATGGTCTTGGGAAGAATATAAAAATGTCCTCACCAGAAAAGGTTACTCTGTACACGAAAGAAAGGATGCGCAACACGTTATCAGGGGCTACGCACTTGTAAACGGTAATACCAAATACAAGGCTTCCGAATTGGGAGTTGCCCGGAATCTGATGATTTCAAAACTCCCTAAAACATGGAACAAGCTGCATCATAAGCCACAAGTTACCGCTGTTAGCAATATGCCTAAGGATGCTCAAACAGAGCAGAATTTCAAACCGTCAGCATCCGCAGAGCATACCAGATATAGTACTTATCATCCTGATACTATTCCCTATACGCTTAATCACAACGATAAGGAACATCATTTTTATATTCCTGAAAAAGTGCTTGACTGTTTCAACGATGAGTTTGACTACAGAGATACTGAAAATAGTCAGGCTCTTACCGATATGGCTGTAGCTATTTTTGTCGGACTGCTTGAAACGCCCAACGTTACCACCGGAGGCGGTGGCGGTGGTTCACAAAGCGATTTACCTTGGAGAGATAAGGACGAAGACGATTTGCAATGGGCACGAAGATGCGCTTGCACTGCCGGTCGCCTGATCGGAAAGAAACCAAAATCAGGATTAAAACGATAATCAAATGAAAAAGAAATTCGACTTTTCTGCAGAAATGGCTGAAGCGGAATCCATAAAGTCCAATCCGAATAATGAGTCTTTGGAGGAAGAAAACCGCCTACTCGATATCAATGCACAAGAACTTGCCAAACTGAACGACAACGTGTTCAAGTTGAGAACGGAAGTTGAAAATCTGTCCGGCTCTATACGAGAGTGTAAGCCTGTCATTTCTAAAGAAATGCAGAAGTTGGCAGTAGAATTTGGAGCAAGGCTTCTATGTGATTTTCTTAGTCAGATTGAGAGTAAATGCAAAGAAACCGAGCGAAGAATGAAGAAATCCGGCAATGCCATCCCAATTCCGGCTACCTCATTTTACATTACTGTAGGAATATTGGTAGCCCTATCTTCTTTTTTCGTCAACATGATAGTGGCAAACGTTGAGATATTGCGTTCAGCGTTGATTTGGAAAGCAGTTGCCGTCTGTGTCCTTATCGCAATTTCGGGGATTGTCATGGCTATAATCGTACCGAAGATTTTGGATAAATGGACGTAATTGGACGCTAGCGAATCTTTAGAAATCAATTATCATTGGCGTTTGTTTGGTCATATCATAGGCCACAACAACCCTGTAACCGCCGTAACTGTTACAGCGGTTACGGAATTGTTATGTAATTCTGCGATTTGACATTTGAATTAAAAGTGCATACAAGCCATACTTCAATCAACATAGCTATTTTCTTTTAACTTGTCGGGTGCATGTCGGGTACTTGTCGGGCATCTTATACGTTTTATTTAATTCAATGACTGAGCTTAGTACATTTTCACTTGGACTTGGTAAACTTAGACCGTTTTCTTCAAATGATCGCACAGAAGTTACATACCAGTAAAATGTTATTTGCCAAGCGACTTGAACATCTTGGCGATACAACGTTTCTTTTGTTCCATATTTGGATGGACATAAAGATTGAGAGTGGTACTGATATTTGAGTGCCCCAGCAATACACTGACTGTTTTATAGTCACAATTGCTTTCTATACAGCGAGTTGCAAAGCTGTGGCGAAGCCCATGAAATTTCAATTTTGGGATACCAAGGTGCTCCATCAACCGTTTGTAATAATTGCGATATGTTCGTGGTTCTGTGGGCGAGGGTTCATTGGTGAGTATGTAGAAATCTGCATTTACCACTTTTTTCAGTGGTTTCACCAAAGCAAGCAACTCCTTGCTCATAGGAATTTCACGGCAGGAATTCTTTGTCTTAGGCGTATTGATAACCAGCTCAGTATATTTCTTTTCACCTTCAATAATATAAATACGCTCTATGGTACGCTGAACGCTGATGGTTCCGCTATCCACATTGATATCACTCCAGCGCAAAGCGCAAACTTCGCCAATACGAAGCCCCGTACTTAGGCTGATATAGATGCCCAAATTTCGGAATGTGAAATTTTGACGAATATAGTCCAATATTTTCTTATGATGGGCTACAGTCAACACCTCCAACTCTTTACTCGTTTCAGTTGTAGGGTATTTTATGTCCCATTCTGAATAGTTCATCCATTCGTGTTTTACTCCGAACTTCATCACCATTTTGAGCACAATAAGAATGTCCTTTACCGATTTTACACTCATACCACCATTGAGTTTTTGTAGTACGAAATCTTGTACCGCTTTCTCACTTAACGCATCATTTTCACCAAAATATGGTAAAAGATGGTTTTCCAGAATCAACATATAAGCGGCAAATGTTGATTGCTTCACATACGGACGCTTGTCTTCTCGCCAAGCCATCGCAATTTCTCTAATTGATTTCTTTGTCATAATTACTTTTTTAGGGGGTTCCTATAATTAGAGAAATATAATGGGCAATGTTCCAAATCTGAGATTCCCGGAGTTTAGTGAAGAATGGAAAAAGATGAAAGTTTCAGAACTCTTGGATTTCTATTCTACCAACTCTCTGTCATGGGAACAATTAGATTATAATAACGGTAAAATCAAGAATTTGCATTATGGTTTAATTCATAAAGGAGTACCTACCATGGTAGATGTTGTTTGTGATTCTCTTCCTTACATCAAAGAGGAATCTATGCCCAAATCATTTACCCTATTCAAAGAAGGAGATGTGGCATTTGCTGATGCGTCTGAAGACACAAACGATGTGGCTAAAGCCATAGAAGTTGTTAATTGTGATAACCAACAAATCGTTTCTGGCTTACACACAATACATGGACGTGATAATTATGAGCAGACTGTTATTGGTTATAAAGGTTATGCTTTTGCTTCTGATTCATTCCACAAGCAGATTAGAAGAATTGCTCAAGGCACAAAGGTGTTTTCTATAAATACTCGTAATTTTGATGAAGTATATATCGGAATCCCTTCAAAAGAAGAACAAACCAAAATTGCAAAACTGTTAATAGCCATAGACAAGCGCATTGCTACCCAAAGCAAAATCATTGAGGATTTGAAAAAACTAAAGTCGGCAATTACTCAAAAACTTCTAAATAGCTCTACTTTACTTGAAACTCATATATCATTAGGAGAAATAAGCGAATTAAAGAATGGATATGCCTTCAAAAGTTCAACATATTGTGTGGATGGGATATATAAAATCCTCACTATTGCAAATGTTCAAGGAAATCGATACATCTCTACTACTGACTGTAAATCAATATCTCAGTTGCCATTAGATTTGCAGGAACACCAGATGCTAAACGAAGATGATATTCTTATATCTATGACGGGCAATGTTGGTAGAGTTTCTCTGTGTCAAAAAGGGCATTTTTTACTCAATCAAAGAGTAGGTTTACTTAAACCGTTAATTAAAGAGCGTGAGTATCTATTTCAAGTTCTTTCTTGTGAACAGTTTGAACAATCAATGATTGCTTGTGGACAAGGAGCTGCACAAATGAATATAGGTAAGAGTGATATTGACGGATTCATACTACCTTTTTCCTATTGTTCTGATAATTTAAACTATGTAGCAAAAGTGTTGAGAGCCTATGACAATTCAATAGAAACCAATCTCCACATATTGAATCTCTTTATTCGGCAAAAGCAATATCTGTTACAGCAGATGTTTATATGAACATTTGCTGTAACAAATATAGCTTCTGACTTCTAAGTAAAAATAAATATTGTTCTTCTTGGATCACGAATGACTCTATTTTATTAAGTCGTTTTGCTATTTCCATCTGTTTTTGTGAGCTATGTATGTATAATGGCATCGAGAAGAATATTTCATCTTTAATGCTTACTCTATCATGCCTAACACCAGTATCGCCATTTTGGTAAACATATTTATGCCATGAATCACTTTTGAAATACCACCCAAGATATTCTACATCAATATTATAACACCTAAAACATAAATATAGTGGTGATATTACGCCATCGGCTTCCTCATTGTACTTGTTTATCGGTCCATAAGGGGCTGTAACCGACTTGCGAGGATTATAAACGAAGTCATCCTGCGATATTACAAAGTAGTTTGAGGTATTGTCTTCATTGGCAATCTCACGGTCAAAAACTTCGCTTTGAGGAATGATACCCTGATTGGCAGAATTACTCAGCACGTTAGAAATTTGATTGTCGGTATTCTTACGTGTTATTTTTACTGATACATCAGAAAGAAGAACTCGCTTTAGATGCGATTGTATTTCGTTGTTAAAAGTGTAATCTATAATTGCCGACATTACCGTATAGGAATCCTTAATTAAAGGGCTTGTGGTTACTCATTATTCCACAAATCCTTATACAATTAAAGCCAAAATCCGTGATTTGGGAGAAGCATATTCAACAATGTCTATGTCAAAAGAACAACTTACGGCAAATGGGAATCCGTGTATCTTTTACGGCGAACTATTCACGATATATGGCTGTGTTATAGATGAGGTAAAGAGTAAAACACATATTGAAAAGGGTTTATCAACATTAAGCAGAGGACGGGATTTATTGTTTCCTGCATCAACTACCGTTGATGCCCTTTCTCTGATTGCACCATCAGCTTTGATGGAAAAAGATATAATCTTGGGAGGAGATATGTTCGGTATTAAGATTTCGCAAGAATATAATCCGCTTTACCTAAGCTACTATTTCAATTATATTGCTAACAAACGTTTGTCTAAGTATGCCAAAGGAACAACCATTATTCATCTGCATTATAATGAAATTGCAAATGTGACTGTTGAACTTCCAAGCATAGAAGAACAAGGCAAGATTGTTGCAGCGATACAAGGATACACAACAAAGCTAGACATTGAAGAAGCCTTACTTAAAAGGGAGGTCGACTTAAAACAATATCTGTTAAGCCAGATGTTTATATAAACATTTGACTTAACAGATATTGTTTCTGTATTTGATATTTCTGTAATAATTGCTTTTCAATATCTTCTTTAAGCGATAACGATGAAAGAGCATGGCTAATTTCCTTTTGCTTATCTAAATCAGGTATAGGGCATTTTATGTGATTTATATCCTTTAGATAGGCTGTTTTCATAGTACCTTCTGTTACAATTCGTTCAACTTCTTTTTGAAAATAGGAGGAACGCATAAAGTAATAAAGATACTCAACATCTATGTTAGAAATAGGGACAATTCCTAAAATTCCTTGCTTGGTACAGATTGGATATTTGTTTATAGAAATAGCTCCAATTGTTGCTCCATTAGAATAGACAATGGAGTTTGCAGGGATTAGCCATGCTGAAGATTTTTTGAGTCCTAACTCTGTAATATAATCTTTGTTAGCCACTAAATACTTATTACTCAAATCGTCTATTTTTATAAAAGGTATATTGCCCTTTTTATAAAATTCGATATTTGATGTAGTAGGTGTACCACCTTCACCAGCCTTACTATATAGTGTTTCAAATGCTACAAATCGCGCACACTGCGAAGTTATAATATCATCTATAAGCCCTTTAATTAAGGATTTGGTTTCTCTTTTGTCCGCAATTATAGATAGACTCTATGAAAACATAGATGGTCCGCCCTGTTTATATGGTGACTTGTTGACGGTTGTCAATGAAAAAAATAAGATGATGGAATACTCAAATATCTTGTCCGCAAGTCAAGAATTTGGTATGATTGAACGTAACGATTTGAATATTGACATCAAGTACGAAAAAAACGCAATCACTGGCTATAAAATAGTTCGAGAAGGTGATTATGTAGTGCATCTTCGCTCATTTCAAGGTGGTATGGCTTTTTCTCAAATGGTTGGGGTATGTAGCCCTGCTTATATCATTTTGCGCCCTAACGATAGATTAAGCTATGGATATTTGGCACCTTATTTCACATCAACTTCGTTCATTAACTCTCTTAGATTGGTGACTTATGGCATAAGAGATGGTCGTTCTATCAATGTTGACGAATGGCTTAATATGAAAGTTTGCATTCCTTCTTTAGAAGTGCAACGGCATATTTTATCCATCATAAATAGCATTGAATGTAAGCTACTTAATGAAATAAAAATAGCGGACAATCTATTAAAGCAACGAAGCTATCTGCTCTCGCAGATGTTTATATAAACATTTGCGAGAGTAAATACTGTTTCTGCATCGAATAGACATTGAGCAAGCTATTATGCATAGCTAATAGTTCTTGTAACTTTCTGAAAACAATGGATATTCTTTTTTGCTCTTCTAAATTTGGTAGGCGTATTTGAATATTTCCCATTGTGTTGTTCATAAGTTTGGGATTAGCTAAATTTATCGAGACATATTTCTTGGTTGCTTCAGCCAAAACCAATGAAACAAAATGAGCATCAAAACCTTTCCTAAGTTTTAACAAACCACAGACATTGGTGCAATTAAACTTTCCATTACGATAAAATACAGTTCCTGCATTTGCACCGTCTGTTGTCCAACTGACGTATTCACCCTCAAACATATAATCGTCAAGGTACCCCATGATACCCTCGTTTGATGTTTGAGAGGAATATACTGGATATGTGGGATTCACTTGCTGGCTAATTTCTACGGAACTAATAACCCTGCCGCGTCCTATAGTTGCTATATCTTTGATTTTGAATTGTTCCCAACTACAAGAGTGAAGCATTTTCAAACTAATTGCGGACTTTAGTTTCTTCAAGTCCTCAATGATTTTGTTTTGGGTCGCAATGCGCTCATCAAGTAACGATAGTATTTGGGCGATTTTTTGTTGTTCTTGCAAACAAGGGTTATAGATGAAAATTGCTTTTAGGTGTTCGCCATAAAGATGAACAACGGAAACACCTTGTGCCACTTTTGCAATATCGTATTTACGTTTGCCATTTAATTGGTAGCTCATAAAAGCTCCATCATATTGGTATAAACTAATGATATTCAAATCTCCACCTAGCAGAATGTTGTCAAATGGAACACAACGAGCCGTCGCTATATCTATCGCAGTTTCACCAGAACAAGGTATGATTACATCATTTGCTTTGCTCCTTTTCAATTTTGAATTATCAATATTTGTCCTGCTATCAATCTCTTTGATAATCTCCGATTTATACTTGGTATATAACTCACCGTACAAAATACACGGTTCACCATCATTAGATAGTTGTTCCTTTGAAATACCGACTCCTTTTGACAGAGTAGCTATTTCGTCCAATCGTTCCACCTTCCACACCTCCGTAAACTCCGGGAATCTCAGATTTGGAACATTAAGGACTTTATTTTCGTTATTATTTGCCATAATCATTATTCTTTATCAGGGTTAATATCAAACGGCAACAATTTGTCGCCATTATTAAACCGGTCGAAATCAGAGATAAAAGAACGGTCTTGAATCACTTTATATTTCTCGTACTCGCCATACGCCTTCTCTCGTGCTGCTTCTTGTGAAACTTTACCAGCAGTATCTTGTGCCTTATAATCCATAGTGCCAAAAAACTGTTCAAGACGTTGCTTCCAATCTTCCATCGTTGTTATAATGTGACGTTGGGCACGAAGCTCTGCAAATTCAAGGAATGCGTTAGTTACGCCGTTAAGTTCGGAAATCTCTTTGTCTGACAAATAGTTCTTTGCCACAATCGTATCGGACTTCTGGACTCTACCATCGGGAGCTTTCTTCCAAGTGGTCAATCCCATATAGGGCATTTCAGAGTCGGCACGTTCATACACTATTTCAGCAGCGGTACGATTAGTCACAGCCAAATGCATCATATTTTGCACCATTTTGAAGAACAATTTAGTACAATCCGATTTCGGGTCGTAATCAGCACTGCATTCCGCATAGATGTCTGTTATCTTCTGGTAGTATCTGCGTTCCGATGTGCGTATCTCACGAATACGCTCCAGCAAATCATCAAAATAATCTTTGCCAAAATGCTTTCCCTGTTTTAGTCTTTCATCATCAAGAGCATACCCTTTAATGACAAATTCCTTCAAAACAGACGTAGCCCAAATACGAAACTGAGTGGCTTGATAGCTATTGACACGATAACCTACCGCTATGATAGCATCCAAATTATAGAACAACGGTGTACGCTCCACGTCTCGTTCTCCCTCGGATTGAACTATCCCAATTTTTCGGATAGTTGCCTCTTTGGTAAGTTCACCGGATTCATAAATCTGTCCAAGATGATAGTTGATGGTTCGTACATCCACCCCAAACAAGTCCGCCATGCGCTTTTGCGACATCCAGAATGTTTCACTATTGAATATTACCTCTACTCGAACTTCTCCTTGTGCGGTTTTATACAGTAACAGATTGGAACTATATGAGTTAAGCACCAATTCGTTAGTAGATATGGTTTGAGAAAAGTAATCTCTTGCCTGTTGTACCAATACTTTTTTTGCATCAGCATTTTCAGCAATAATCATACACGCCATACGTGACAAGCGGAAGATACTGACTTTACGGAACGAGCCACTGCCTATCTTCACCATATCAACCGCTTGGTTGAAATGCTCATCAATATTCATTCCTTTTATGCCTGCGACTTTGATTGCTTTGTCTATGACTTTTTGGAATTTCCAATAAGCCGAATAACCCATAGCAGCGCATAGGTCACGTGAACTCCAATATTCATTTTCGCTCTCATCGTGACGGCGGATATTGTCGAATGAAGGACGCATTTCCGGGATGTTATCTATCTCTGCCATAACACTATTATTCAACCAGTCCCAATTCTTTAAGATATACTTCAATCTCCTTATCTAGTTCGGCACGTTTGGCTTCCAACTCCTTGATTTCTGCCATTACAGCTTTAATGTCAATAGGTTCTTCCTCTTCAAAAGTATCGACATAACGAGGAATATTCAGATTATAGTCGTTATCGGCAACCTCCTGTAAAGTGGCAAGATGGCTGTACTTTTCTATTTCTTTTCGCTCGCGATAGGTATCAACAATCTTGTCAATATGCTCTTTACGCAGTTTGTTTTGTGTCTTGACTTTCTCAAACTCCTTGCTCGCATCTATGAACAGAATATTATCATCTTCCTTACGGCATTTCTTCATCACAAGAATACAGGTCGGAATACTTGTACCATAGAATATATTAGCCGGCAAACCGATAATGGCATCGATATAGTTTTTCTTCTCTATCAGGAAACGGCGTATTACCCCTTCTGCATTACCACGGAACAAAACACCGTGTGGAGCGACACAAGCCATCGTACCACCTTCGTTCAAGTGATAAATCATGTGTAGGATAAAAGCATAATCTGCTGTCTTCTTTGGCGCAAGTCGCCCTGCTTTGCTGAAACGATCATCGGTATTGAATTTGTCGGCAGCACTCCATTCAGCAGAGAATGGAGGATTTGCGACCACCGCATCAAACTGAGTGTCGCCAAAGGCATCCCATTCAAGTATATCGCCGTTTTCAATCTTGAAATTGCTGAATCTGATACCGTGAAGCAACATATTCATTCTGGCAAGATTGTAGGTTGTTGGATTCTTTTCCTGTCCGTAAATATCTACAGCATTTCCGATACTTGCAGCACGAAGAAGCAACGAACCACTACCGCAGGTAGGGTCATAGACATTGCGCAAACGCTGGTGTCCGATGGAAACAATCTCTGCCAAGATACGGCTGACTTCCTGCGGAGTATAGAACTCTCCGGCTTTCTTTCCGGCTCCTGCTGCAAACTGCGAAATCATATATTCGTAAGCATCTCCCAGTATGTCAATCTCCTGTGATGCCTCTAATCCAAAATCTATGTCGTCCAATGCAAGAAGCACATTGCTGACAAGTGTATTCTTATCATCGGCTGTTTTACCCAATTTAGGTGAAGCCAAATCAATATCTGAAAACAATCCTCCGAAATCGTCTTCGCTGTCCTGTCCGAGCGTACTATCTTCGATACGCTTCAATGAACGTTCCAGCATAGGTAAAATGTTTTCTTTTCGTTTAATCGCCTCAATTACGGACGAAAACAAAAATTTCGGTTCTATGAAATAGCCTATATTCTCCAAGCATTGGTTCTTTGCTTCCTCTTGTAATTCAACAGCATCGGCATCGTTCATTTCCCACAATTCCTTAAAGGTTATTTCATCATCCACCAAGGCATTGTTGGCATACTTCTCAATTTTCTCCGACAAATATTTGTAGAAAATGAAACCTAATGTGAAATACATAAAGTCGCTTGCAGACATATTGCCGCGCAAACGGTTTGCGACCTCCCAAAGCTGGTCACGGAGTTTTTGTTGCAGTTCTTCGCTCATATCTTTATTTCTCAATATTATTCTGTATTACATCTTTTTCCGACAATGGTATATTGTTCTCTATTATGCTTCTAAGGTCATCTAATACTTTCCCTTGATATGAGAAATATTTTGCCCCTTGATATGCACCTGACGTATTTCGTTTTTCTTCTGGCATAAACGTTCCGACAAAAGGGGACAATTTATAAATACGACCTTCATATTCAACGGAATCATCGCTTGCCACTTTGACTTCCGTATTCGTAGGAATAAAGGTAACGCATTCCCCTATTTTAATACCTATCATGCTAAATTTAAAACGTCCCCGCTTTACGATTCGTTTCTGCACGACAGGCAATGACTCTTTTTCTGTAGCACAAACAGGTTTATTATCAACATAGACAGTAACAACAGCATCATCAATCATTTTGGCTATGTCATTGAATATATCCAAAGCTATTTGTGGCGGCACATTGAAAAACTCCCGATTCTGACGAATACGCAAATCCGTCAACCGATCAATAGTCTTGTGTACATGCTTTTCAACATCGTTATATTTGACAGTCTGAATAGTTGCATAAATTTCAAAAGGCAACGGAACTGCCGTATTGTCAAGTTCCTTGGAACGTATATCGACAGGGCGTGCGCTTTTGCCAATCTTAACCCAATCCTCACGAAAACTTGGATTAGTCAAGATATACACATATCCGGGTTCATTTGTCTTTACCATATCCGAATTTACTCCCAATTAAATGTTCTTATTATATTACGCAATCTCTCCATGATTCTCGTCAATGCTTTTCTTGTTTTTATAAGGCCAAGATGCTTCTCTTTCAGTGCCTTCTGTATGATTTCCGGCTGTTCCTTTTGCAAATAGTCATACTCTTTTATGTATAGATTCAGCACTTCGGCAGAAATCTGTTCATCGTCCGCCAAATCGTTTACTGCCTTATTGCGTTCAGATACAATATATTGATTCAAACGCTCTTCCAATTCACTTGTACCATCAGCCTTACTACGTCCGCTCATGAAGTTTTCCTTATCTTCATCAACATTTTTCCGAATAAAGCCATCAATGAGTTTGGCTTTGCCTCGCATCCCGGCATCCTTAATCATTGTATCAATGATATGTTGCCGCTTTTCTGAGTAATCATTGCTATATGGGTCAAGTTCTGCAATGAGTTCAAGAATGTAAGCCACATTGATAATGTCGCTATGTAGAAGTTCAAGACAGAAATCAATATCTTCCAATCCTTGACTGTTTCCATACGGAATAGGGTCTTCTGCAACTACAGATGGAATTACAGGCGGTTCAATAAACCCGACCGTAATGTCAAGATACTTACTCTTATAGTCGTTGAATTGCTGCTCGGTCATACCAAGGTCTTCCGCATCCTCGCTGTAATCTTCGTATATCTGGATTTCTGCATGTTTACGGATAATATCACGAAATGCAAGAACAAAATTCTTCTTATCATTTTCGCTTCGTAAAAAATCTATACTGTCGGGTGTAGGATATTTTTTCAGGAACTCTGTTGCCAAGCATTTATATTCTCTTTTTACATCCTCAAACGGTGGACGTACTATGTCTTCTGGATTATCAGAGTTGCTGAACAATTTAATAGACGTATCAACATTGTTTTTCAAGTCACGGAAGCAAACGATTTTCCCGAAACGTTTCTTCTCGTTCAATACTCGGTTGGTACGACTGAACGCTTGCAACAAACCGTGATATTCCATATTCTTATCCACATAGAGTGTATTCAGTTTTTTACTGTCGAAACCAGTAAGGAACATCCCCACGACAAGACAAAGGTCAAGCGGTTTCATATCCGCTTTCTTCTTTTTCATGCGCAGATTGATGTCATCATAGTAGGCACGGAAATTTTCTG
>ERZ840057.750-NODE-750-length-31271-cov-25.258105_pt1 | contig 31271 bp, 28 predicted proteins | sample MGYA00519907_ERZ840057 | MGnify/ENA primary metagenome ERZ840057 (study PRJEB31850, sample SAMEA3708862) | human gut metagenome | biome: human gut; feature: human-associated habitat; material: faeces | place: China | collected 2014 ...
AATGCCAATTTTATATGTTATTATTTTTATCCCACAAAAAAGCGTGAAGAACCAAATAAATGCTAAGATCAATCTTATTCAGGAACTGAACAAAATGAAATGTTTTGGGAGATGATGAGGGGAATTTATAAAAAGCTATTCGCAGAATTTTTTCCTCGAAATCTTCCAATGGAAGATTTTGCTGTCCCGAGCCGAAGGCTTGCAGAGAAATGACAATGGTTTGCCATTTCTAACTTCAAATCCTTGATTTTTACAAAAGGAAGCCCGGTCTGCTAGAAAGCTTGATAAATGGCAGCACGACAATTTTTAGAGTATAAATTCTTGCCGACCTGCAAATTTTTTAAGAATTTGCACCGACCTTGAACTCCGCTCATCTTCTCCTGCACAGAGTCTTACTTTTATGCTAAAATATATAAATGTATATGAGGAGAAAAATGCAGAAGAAACGTAAATTTTTCATCATGACGGTTTCTATTGGAGAGGGGCATTCTCAGGCGGCTCGGGCTATTGCGGAGACCATCAAACAGGTTCATCCCGATGATGCGGTTCGCGTGCTGGATTTTCTGTCCAGGGATGTTCTTTCCATTGATCACGTCTTAAAAGAATCTTACCTGAAAATGATTCGTATATTCCCTGAAATGTACGATAGTCTATATAGCAATTCACAGAACAGGCATTTAGGAGCAACGTTTCAGAGTCTTCTTTCCTGGAGTTTCCGAAAGCGGATGAAGAGGCTGATTACCGTCTTGAAACCGGATGCCCTGTTGTTTACCCATCCATTTCCGGCCTGTGCAGCCAATCTGCTGAAGAAGGAAGGGGACATTAATACCCCTCTTCTCGGAGTCATTACCGACTTTGATATTCATCAGCTCTGGGTGTACAAACATCTGGATGTGTACTGCGTCCCTTCCGAGGATGTGGCGCGTAAACTGGAAGCCCATAATGTGCCGAGAAATATTATTCACACCACGGGAATCCCAGTTCGCAAATCCTTCTATGAAGAACTGAAAAATCCAAGTCCTAAAGAAAAAGGAACAGTCCTCATTATGGGTGGGGGTCTGGGGTTGGGGAATATTACTGACACTCTTCTCCGCCTGGACAAAATTGATTCCGTGAGCCAGTTTATTATTGCCACTGGTCAGAACATCAATCTGTATGAAGAAGTGGCATCCATCCGGTCAAGCCTCCGGCATCCGGTGGATCTGCACAGCTATACCAATAAAGTGGCAGAAATGATGAGTAAGAGTGAACTCATCGTCACCAAACCTGGTGCGCTCACCTGCACAGAAGCTCTGACCATGAACCTGCCCATGGTTCTTGTGAACGCACTTCCCGGACAGGAACGGGCCAATGCACAGCACCTGGAAGAACAAGGATGTGCGGTCTGGATTCGGAAAAATGAATTAGCCGATACAGTCGACGGTCTGCTGAAAAATGAAGATAAGCTCAAGCAAATGGCACTTGCCTGTGGCAATGATAAAAAGGACAGCGCACTCGAGATCGTCCAGATACTCGACCATATGCTGGAAAGCAATACGAACTGAAATAGGTATCTCCAATTTAAAGAAAGGGGATACCTATTTGACTATAACGAGAATATCGAAATTTGTATATCTAGCTAACAATGGAGAAAAGAATGCAGCAGTGGATTAACCATGCAGGAAGAAAACAGAAAAAGAAGCCTCGCAGTGCTTCTCTGATTCGTCTTATAAGCAAAGCCATATATCTTTGCGGAGATTATGTGGGAATTTTATTGGCTGAATGGATAGCCTTCCATATCAGAAATTTCCTGATGGGCAATATATTTCAGGTAAACGCCATATACATCTATATAGTGACACCTGCTGTATTCCTTCTGGCGCTGGCATTTGCCGGAATATATTCCAAACATTATACCAGTGCACAGATGTTGGAAAAACTGTTTAAAGCCTGCCTGGGGGGAATTGCTTTTTCCATCATCCTCATGTTCCTTACCCAGGTTTCCGGCCAGGTATCCCGTCTGTATGTAGGGCTTTTTGCGGTCATCGTCTACCTGTTCCTGGTAATTGAAAAATATATTACCGCCTTATGCATCCGTAAGATGCCTGGACTTCAGATTCCTGTTCTGGTAGTAGGTGCCGGAAAGACAGCCGATGCAGCGATTGATGAAGGGAAAAGTAATGTATTCATCAACTATCGGGTAGGCGGATTTCTTGAGGATTTTGAGCCATCTTCCCACTATGCCCAAACATACCCGATCCTTGGAGGGTTTAACGATCTGGAAAAGGTAATTGCTGAAACCGGAATTCAGGATGTAATCATCGCGGCACCAGGACTGCCACAGGACCAGCTGAATCATCTCCTCTATCGTGCGCAGACACTGGTTCCCTATGTAAGCGTAGTTCCAAATCTGGTAGGCGTACCCATGTCAAATGTCGAAGTTGAATCTTTCTTTGATACCCGGATTATGCTATTAAATATTAAAAATAATCTGGCGTTTCGGACAAATCAAATCATAAAGAGAATATTTGATATTGTGTGTACTGTATGTGGAGGAATTCTAATCTCACCACTCCTGCTGGCTGTTTTTGTATGGGTTAAGCTGGACTCTCCTGGACCGGCGTTCTTTAAACATCGTCGGGTGGGCAAGGATGGAAAGGAATTCAACTGCTACAAATTCCGTTCCATGGTAGTAGATTCGAAAGAACGACTGGAAAAACTTCTGGCCACAGATCCAAAGGCAAAAGAAGAATGGGAACGGGATTTTAAACTGAAAAACGATCCACGTATTACGAAAAGTGGTGCTTTTCTTCGAAAGACCAGTCTTGATGAACTTCCACAGCTTCTCAACGTACTGAAGGGGGAAATGTCCCTGGTAGGTCCTCGGCCCATTGTGCAGAAAGAAGTGCCTAGGTATGAACAGTATATTAAAGAATATTACATGGTACTTCCAGGAATCACGGGCCTCTGGCAGGCTAGTGGTCGAAGTGATATTGATTATCCGGAACGGGTGGCCATGGATCGTTGGTATGTTCATAACTGGAGTGTATGGCTTGATATCATTCTCATCTGGCGCACATTGTTCGCAGTAATTCACAGTCGTGGTGCTTATTAATCAGATATAAGGATGGATAAAAATTGAAAATTCGTAAAGCAGTCATTCCAGCGGCAGGATTTGGAACTCGTTTTTTGCCAGAAACAAAAGCCATGCCAAAGGAAATGCTTCCTATTGTAGATAAACCGACAATTCAATATATAGTGGAAGAAATATTAGACAGTGGAATTGAAGATATACTGATAATCAGCGGACATGCAAAACGTGCCATTGAAGATCACTTTGATTCATCACCGGAACTTGAACAGCATTTATTTGAGCACAACAAGATGGAATTACTGGACGAAGTGCGTAAAGTAGCGAATATTAAAGTACATTATATTCGGCAGCAGCACATGAGAGGATTGGGAGATGCTATACTCTGTGCTAAAGATTTTACTGATGGGGAACCTTTTGGAGTTATTCTGGGGGATGACCTGGTGTATAACGGAGATGATACACCGGCCCTGGGACAGCTGCTTGAACAATATGAAAAAACCGGAGGCACTATTGTGGGTTGTCAGCTGGTTGAAAGAGAACAGGTTTCCTCCTACGGAATCATAAAAGGGAATCTTACGGAAAACTCTGACCTTGTTCTTGTAGAAGATATGGTGGAAAAGCCTAAAATAGAAGAGGCACCGAGCCGGTTGGCAGCTCTGGGCAGATATGTTATTACCCCGGATATATTTGAAATACTGGAACATACGAAACCGGGGAAAGGGGGAGAAATCCAGCTTACCGATGCACTCAAAGTTATGGCTCACAACGGCAATGTATATGCTTACAATTTCAAGGGCAAGCGTTATGATACAGGTAATAAGCTGGGGTTCCTTAAAGCTACCGTAGAATATGCACTCCGCAGGAATGATCTGGGCCCGGCATTTAAGGAGTATCTGTCCAACATGGTAAAAGGTCTGTCCTGATAAATCCGATATGGGTAAAAATAGATAGTATGTTCTTTAGTGATAAAGGAGCATGAACATAATGAATGTATTACTTGCCGGCGGTGCCGGATATATTGGTTCACATACCGCAGTGGAATTGCTCAATGCTGGTCACCAGGTGGTAATTGTGGATGATTACAGTAACAGCAGTCCGGAAGCTGTCCGCAGAATAGAAAAGATTACAGGAAAGTCAGTAGTCTCCTATGAAGCGGATGTCAAGGATAAGGAAAAGATGCGTCATATCTTTTCAAAAAATCACATTGACTGTGTCATTCATTTTGCAGGTCTTAAGGCGGTAGGGGAATCGGTCCGTCTTCCGCTGAAGTATTACCGTAATAATATTGATACCACGCTGACACTTCTGGAATGCATGGAAGAAGCGGGAGTTAATCAGTTTGTATTCTCCTCTTCAGCCACGGTGTATGGAGAAGAAAATGAGCCGCCTTATGTGGAAACCATGCATCGAGGACGCTGTTCCAACCCGTATGGGTGGACTAAGGTGATGATGGAACAGATTCTGGAAGATGCGGCAAAAGCCAACCCGGAGCTTTCCGTCATTCTTCTTCGCTACTTTAATCCTATTGGAGCTCATGAAAGTGGGCTGATTGGCGAAGATCCACAGGGGATTCCTAACAATCTGATGCCCTATATTGCCCAGGTAGCGGTAGGAAGAAGAGACCACCTCACCGTATTCGGAGGAGACTACCCCACACAGGATGGGACCTGCCTTCGCGACTATATTCATGTAATGGATCTGGCAAACGGCCATGTGAAGGCAGTAGAATATGCAGCTAACCACAAGGGCGTTGAAGTGTTTAACCTGGGAACAGGCACTCCTTACAGCGTTCTCGATATCATTCATGCATTTGAAAAGGCTACCGGGGTTAAAGTGAAATACGAAATCGGGCCACGAAGAGCGGGAGATCTTCCGAAATTCTGGGCAGATTCAACCAAGGCACAGAATGTACTTGGCTGGCATGCGGAACGAACACTGGAAGACATGTGCAGGGATACATGGAACTGGCAGGCTAAGAATCCAGAAGGATATAAGAAATAATAGTAGAAATAATGTTGTACATAGAAAGGATATAACCCGTGAAATACGATTATCTGATTGTTGGAGCTGGACTTTTTGGAGCTGTATTTGCCCATGAAGCAGTAAAAGCTGGGAAAACCGTTCTTGTAGTGGATAAACGTCCTCATATTGCCGGGAATGTATATACCGAAGATGTGGAAGACATTCATGTACATAAATATGGTGCTCATATTTTTCATACCAACAATAGAACAGTATGGAATTATGTAAATCAGTTCGCAGAATTCAACCGTTTTACGAATTCACCGGTAGCTAATTATCACGGAGAACTATATTCTCTTCCTTTTAATATGTACACGTTTAATCAAATGTGGGGTGTGGTAACCCCAGAAGAAGCAGCGGCTAAGATTGAAGAACAGAGGAAAGCGGCAGGAATTACAAATCCTCAGAATCTGGAAGAACAGGCTATTTCTCTGGTTGGTACAGATATCTACGAAAAACTGATTAAAGGATATACAGAAAAACAGTGGGGCAGACCATGTACCGAACTTCCGGCGTTTATTATCAAGCGTCTCCCAGTTCGTCTGACGTTTGATAACAACTATTTTAATGCTCTTTATCAGGGGATTCCTGTGGGCGGATATACCAATATGGTCGCCAATATGCTTAAGGGAATCGCAGTAAAGCTTAATTGTGATTATTTGGAAAACAAAGAAGAGTTGGATAAGCTGGCTGATAAGGTGGTTTACACCGGGCCGATAGATGCCTACTTCAATTATGATTTGGGACCGTTAGAATATAGAAGTGTCCGCTTTGAGACCGAAGTGCTGGATAAGCCAAACTTCCAGGGCAATGCCGCAGTTAACTATACAGACAGAGAAACACCGTGGACCCGTATTATCGAACATAAATGGTTTGAATTTGGTAAAGACAGCGAAGGAAATGATCTTCCGAAAACAGTCATCAGCCGGGAATACTCTTCGGAATGGAAAGTAGGCGATGAGCCATACTATCCGGTCAATAATGAGAAGAATGGCGCGCTTTATCAGAAATATAAGCAACTGGCAAAAAAGGAGACGAAGGTCATTTTCGGCGGACGACTTGGCGAATATAAGTATTATGATATGGATGCAGTGATCGATAGGGCGCTGAAGCTGGCAGGAAAGAGATTTGAGAATTGAGATTTGAGGGTGGTGGAGTGAATGACGGATTACAAGGATTTGATTGTCTGGCAGAAATCGATGGAATTGGCACGTATTATCTATCGTCTGACAAGTCGTTTTCCTCGTGATGAAGTATTTGGCCTGACAAATCAAATAAGGAGGGCAGCGGTTTCCATTCCATCAAATATAGCCGAAGGATTTGGCAGAGGTTCTGATCGTGAGTTTATCCACTTTTTACGGATTGCTAAAGGGTCTGCTGCTGAAGTAGAAACACAGATTCTTATTTCTGAAGATTTGCATTATGTGAGTCCTGACGATGCTCAGACGGCTTTATCACTTTGTGATGAAATCCTCAGAATGCTAGGAACTATGATTGTGAAGATAGGGAAGAGAATAGGGAAGTAAGAGATTTGAGAATTGAGAGGGGAAGAATTGAGGAAAGAGATTTGAGGAGGGAAAATCGAGATAAGAGAAGGAAAGAGAATTGAGGAATGGGAGGGAAACAGAAGTGAAGGTAGCGCTCACCACTCATCTCAGAACTCAAATCTCAGCCCTCAAACCTCAAACCTCAAATCTCAAATCTCTTCCTCCCTGTCATTTCGAGCGGAGCGAAGCGGAGTCGAGAAATCTCCCTGGCACCATGCTGCCCGCCATAAGTGGGAGGTACGTTTCCCGGCACACAGCCAATCTGTCGTTTATCGTCTATCGTCTATCATCTATCATCTGTCGTCTAATTATCTCTATTCTTCCACTCCCTCATCTGTGCTATAATAATTAAATAACGGCGGATTGTATAATTAAATAACACACATATAAAACAAAAGGATTTATCTGAACTTCCCGGGGGATTTATGAATCGTAACTATACACAGGCAGCAAGGCAGGACGCAGGCGGGAGACTTTTACCGTCTCTTATTTTTGCTCTGGGGGATTATGCAGCTTTGGTGGTGACCGGTATGTTATCGGTTTTCCTTCGGAACTGCATCATGACATACAGTGTTTTCCATGTCTCTCTGCTCTACCTTTTCCTCTGGCTGCCCATGGTTTTCATGTTCTTTATTTTCTATAGCGGACTTTACGGAAGGCGCATGCTGATCTACCGCATGGTGGAGCGCCTTTTCTTTGCGTGTCTGGAAGGTACAGTACTGGCCATTATCCTCATGTTTTTCGCCCACGTAGCCAGCGAGGTGAGCCGTCTTTTTGTACTTTTCTACTTCATCTTTGCTTTTGCATTTATGGCCCTGATCCGAGTGATTCTTAATAAAGCCATGAAAAAGGTGAAGGCCTTCCAGATTCCCGTACTCATCGTAGGCGCCGGGCAGACGGCGGAGCTGGTGGTGCGGCAGATTCTTCATGACTCCGGCATGCGGTACCAGGTGGTGGGGTTCCTGGAGGACCGGCATCCCGTGGATACCATGCTCTATGGCTTCCCCGTGCTGGGGGGCTTTGGAAATATGGAAGAAGTGATACAGGAAACCGGCGTCCACACCGTACTGATTGCAGCGCCCCGGCCTTCCCCAGGACGACCTGTCCAGCCTGATTTACCGCGCCCAGTCCTTGGTGAAGCAGGTAGACGTCATTCCGAACCTGGTGGCCGTCCCCATGTCCAATGTCACTGCTGAATCCTTCTTCGATGCGAAAATCATGGTTCTTCACATCCGAAACAATCTGGCCAGCCCCTGGAACCAGATGCTGAAGCGTCTCTTCGATATCGTTGCCACCATCTGCGGCGGCATCCTCATTTCACCGATTCTCCTTGCCATCGCCTTCTGGGTCTACCACGACTCCCCGGGGCCTGTCATCTTCAAGCATAGACGGGTAGGAAGAAATGGGAAAGAATTCAACTGCTATAAATTCCGCTCCATGTGCGTGAACTCGAAGGAAGTGCTGGAGCACCTCCTGGCCACCGACCCGGAAGCCAAGGCGGAATGGGATAAAGAATTCAAGCTGAAAAATGATCCCCGCATTACAAAGAGCGGCGCCTTCCTCAGAAAAACCAGCCTCGACGAACTGCCCCAGCTCTGGAACGTGCTGAAAGGGGAAATGAGTCTCGTGGGACCCCGGCCTATTGTGCAGGCAGAAGTGCCAAGATATGGGAAATATATCAAAGAGTACTACTCCGTCCTTCCCGGCATCACCGGCATGTGGCAGACCAGCGGCCGCAGCGACATCGACTATCCGGAAAGAGTACAGATGGACAGCTGGTATGTCCACAACTGGTCCGTATGGCTGGATATGGTGCTGCTCTGGAGAACCGTGGCAGTGGTATTGAGCCATAAAGGGGCGTATTGAGACTTATACATTGGTTGGCAAGTTGATTTAATGTAATACAGTGAGTTCTTTTTATTGGCAAAGGTTAAATATTAGATGAAAGAACATTTTGATTTATCTTTTGTAATTTTGACATGGAATTCAGATAAATATATAGTCCAATGCCTTGAATCTATCGCTCGAATTTCATCTCTGAAAATCAAGGCTTATGTTGTAGATAATGGCTCCAACGATAAAACAATACCTTTATTGAAGAAATTAAAATTACAACATGTAGCATTAGAAGTAATTGTACTTGCTCAAAACAAAGGAACAACGTACAGCCGTAACTTGGCATTAAGGAAGGCTTTTATAAATTCATCTTATATTTGCATTTTAGACTCGGATACAGTAGTCAATGAAAATGCAATAACATCCCTTATTCAGGCACTTCAAGATAATCCGGATATAGGAATTATAGGCCCTGTGCTAAAAGGACTAGATGGAAGTATACAAAATTCAGGTAGAGGTATACCTACCTTAAAATTGAAATTGCTTAAAATCCTTCCTTTTGCATATTTACGAAGAATCGGAGAACGGATGGAGCAAATTCCCAAGAGAAAAGAAATAACTGACGTGGGATATCTCATGTCTGCCTGTTGGATGATGTCATCCAAAGCAATCCCCAAGATAGGTCTTTTAGATGAGAATATTTTCTATGCACCTGAAGATGTTGAGTATTGTATGCGAGCTTGGAAAAAAGGCTATCGGGTGTCTTATGATAAGAATGCCTGCATCATCCATGTATGGCAGAGACTTTCACGGAAAAAATTAATCAGCAAGCACAATTGGGAGCATATCAAGGGACTTTTATATTTATTCATTAAGTATCATTGCTTTCTTTCAAAACCCGATTATATTCGCTATGATAGATGAGGAGCGCCCAAAGGGGCATTTTATATGATGTTATTCATGGGCGCGATTTATTTTTTTACATTTTTGTGTTGTAATAAATGACACATTTCCATGAAGTATATGTTGCTGCCATTTGGTACTGTATCTTCATATCACCTATCCTTTGGGCCATTGACTTCTGGGGTTATATGCCACAGCCGGTCATATTCAAGCAGAGACAGGGAGGAAAAAAAGGAAAGGAATGCAATTGCTGTAAGTTCCGCTCCATGTATGTGAACTCGAAGGAAGTACTGGAACAACTCTTGGCCATCGATCTGGAAGCCAAGCCGGAATGGGATAAGGAAATTCAAAAGGGGCGTATTAAGCCTATGAATAAGAGCATAAAAACCATATTTCTTGACAGGGATGGAGTCGTTAATGCGAAAGCGCCGGAAGGTGACTGTATAAAGTCTTGGAAAGAGTTTCATTTCCTGCCGGGCGTTATAGATGCGATTCGTTTGCTGAATGATAATAATTATCTTGTCATTATCATTACGAATCAGCGAGGGATAGCCAGGCATTTGATGACAACGCAGGACTTGCATGTGATTCATTCTTCTATGGAAGAAGTATTACAAAGGCATGGTGCACATATAGACGGCATTTATGTCTGCCCTCATGAGAAGGGAAAATGTCACTGCCGCAAACCGGATATTGGCTTATTTCTACAGGCAGAGCAGGATTTTCCTGTGGATAAATCCCAATCCTGGATGGTTGGTGACAGTGATAGTGATTTAGAAGCTGGCCGAAACTATGGAATTCGTACCATTGCAGTTGCAAATCCGATTCCGCTGGCGGATAAGCAGTTTCCAAATTTGTTAAGCGCCGCATATTTTATAGTGAATGGCTGAGGTGGCCTGATGGTTATTACCAAGACACCGTTTCGTATGTCTTTTTTTGGCGGCGGGACGGATATGAAAGAATTCTATGAGGAGTATGGAGGAAGCGTTCTCTCCACAACTTTTGATAAATATTGCTATGTGACAGCCCGTTATTTGCCGAAATTCTTTAATTACTCTTCTGAATTTGTATATTCCCATATTGAAAGGGTTACTGATATTGACCAGATACAGCATCCATTAATTCGGAACTGTATGAAGTACCAGAAAATGCATCATATACGGTTAGCTTATGACGCAGATCTTCCGGCAAGGACAGGACTTGGAACCAGCTCATCCTTTGCAGTGGGGATGCTGAATGCTTTTCATGCTTTAAAAGGAGAGATGGCGGACAAAAAGAGACTGGCCAATGAAGCTATTTATGCAGAAAGAATATTATGCCATGAAGCCGGTGGGATTCAGGACCAGATTGCAGCTTCTTTTGGTGGCCTGAATAGAATCGATATGGATGAGGACGGATATCATGTGATTCCTATCGTGATTTCACGGGATCGGAAACAGGAGTTAAATGATTCCCTTATGCTGTTCTTTACCGGATTTTCGCATATGTCGGCCGCCGTGCAGGAAAAGGTGAAAGAAAATTTCCAGGATAAAATACGCCGTCTGCAGGATATGAAGGGCATGGTAGGAGAAGCCCAGAGAATTTTGACGGGCCAAGGGAATTTAACCGAATTTGGCCATTTGCTTCATGAATCATGGCAAATCAAGAGAAGCCTTTCCGGTGGTATTTCTACAGGAGAAATTGATGCTATGTATGAAGTTGCCTTCAAAGCAGGAGCAGAAGGAGGAAAACTCCTGGGTTCCGGGGGCGGTGGTTTTTTGCTGTTTTATGTAGAAAAAGATAAAAAGCCTTATGTTAAAAAGGCTTTGGATAAGCTTCTTTATGTCCCGTTTTCTTTTGAAACAGGTGGCACACGTATCATTTATTACAGAGCAGAAGATCCGGTAAATTTTTGAGGAGGACTTATGAAAAAGACAACAGAAGCATATCTGATAGAGTTGCTGGATAGATACCCTGCATTGAAAACCAATGAAAATGATATATATGCAGCTGCTGAATCTTTAATTCATTTGTATCAACATAAAGGGAAGCTATTGGCATGCGGTAACGGCGGCAGTGCCGCAGATTCTCTGCATATAGTTGGAGAGCTGATGAAATCCTTCAAGCAGTATCGGTCAATCCCTATAGAACTGCGGAACAAGCTTGAAAAATATGAGGATGGCTATGAACTAGGAAATCACCTTCAAATGCCGCTCCGTGCCATAGCCCTTGTTTGTGAGTCCGGATTAAACACGGCCTTTGCCAACGATGTGAATCCGGACTATGTATTTGCCCAGCAGGTTCTTGGCTATGGAGATAAAGGTGATATCCTTATGGGAATCAGCACATCAGGGAATTCCCATAACGTTGTTTATGCAGCTGAAGTGGCTAAAGCCATGGGGCTTACCGTCATGGCACTGACCGGACAGGGCGGTGGGAGACTGAAAAAATTAGCGGATATCTGTATAGCTGTACCGGAGACGGAGACCTTTAAAGTACAGGAACTCCATCTGCCCGTTTATCATGCTCTCTGCCTGGCAGTGGAAAATGAGATTTTCAAGGTGGGAGATATATCATGGAAGCAGTAATATTAGCCGGTGGATTTGGCACCAGACTGCAAAGGGTAGTTCATGACGTGCCCAAGCCCATGGCACCCGTTGCGGGTAAACCATTTCTTTCCTATTTACTTGACCAATTAGATAGACAGGGCTGTACTCATGCTGTTCTGGCAGTGGGTTATAAGAGGGGAGTCATTCAAAACTATTTTGGCTTGAGCTATAAGCGTATCTCTTTGTCCTATTCCGTAGAGGATAAGCCGCTTCTTACCGGTGGGGCATTAAAAAAGGCATTACAAATGGTTACGGAAGATGCAGTGCTTGTATTAAATGGAGATACGTTCTTTGGCGTAGATTTCTCTAAAATGATGGATTTTCATTATCGGACTCATTCTGACGCTACACTGGCAGTGAAAGAGCTTCATAATTTCTCACGATATGGGACAGTCCATTTTGATGATGATTATAGAATCACTAGATTTGTAGAGAAAAAAGTATGTCAGGAAGGGTTTATCAATGGTGGGGTATATGTACTGAATCGTAACCTTTTTTGTGATATTCCTCAGGATAAATTTATGATGGAAAAAGACTTTCTGGAAAAGTATGTAGATACAAAATTGTTTAGTGCTTTTCCATGTGACAGTTATTTTATAGATATTGGCATTCCGGAAGATTATGAAAAGGCAAATAGGGAGTTTCGCAAGCTGGTATGAAGAATAAAAGGCTGCTTTTTGTAACGACAAGGCTTTTCTGGCCAACAGATAGCGGGAGGAAATTACGCCTGTACTATTACTGTAAAGGTATTCATGAAAATATAATTGTTATATTCGCTGTACGAAGTGTGGCAGAAGATATGATAACTTGAACAATTGGTAGAAGATAAATATGAATAATATGTAATATGATTTTGGAAAGATTGCAGGAAGTTCTTTCTTAAAGAGGATTGAAGATGAATATTTTATATATTACTGATAATAACATTATGGGACATGGTGGCGGCTGCTTAGGTGCACGGAAATACTATAGTGCGATTAAGGCTTATGCAGAGAAGAAAAATGTGAATTTTAAAGTCATTTCCCTGGGACAGAATATGCCGGAAGCTATGGATGTAGATGTTGTTAAAAATAGGAAACTGGATAAAAGTGCCAGGCTGCATGGCCATAGCAATTTTATGTATTTCACCTGGGAAAAGCATAAAGATAAAATCATGTCATATCATCCGGATGTGCTCTTTTTAGGGCGTACACGGTTGGGATTTATTGCTAAAGAATTTAAAAGGGTACAACCTGCAATCAAGATTATTACGTTTGTAGACAATATTGAATATGATTATGTGGATTCCTACTTTGCTTTGGAAAAGGGAATTAAAGGAAAAATCCTTAAAACGATTGAAAAGCATGTGGTGAAAAATGATGAAGGAGATGCAGTAAAATATAGTGACAGACTTGTCTATTTGACGCAAAGAGATGTAAAACGATGTAAAGAACTCTATCATTATAATGATCCATATGAGTATATTCTTCCTATATGTTTAGAGCATACTCGTAACCTGAAAATAAAAAATCCTAAGAAGACAGTAGCATTTATAGGAAGCTTAGGGTATGGCGCTAATGTATCGGCAGTAGAAATGCTGATAAAACAGGTGTGGCTTCCAAATTTTGCCCAAAATGATGACTTCCAGCTCATAATTGCCGGCGGGAACCCGGCAGATGAGATTTATCGCTGGACAAAACTGGCTCCCAATATTAGACTGGTGGCGAACTTCAATGAACCGGAAGATTTTCTCCCTCAAAACAGCTTAATGGTAGCACCTATTCCCACTGGGGCGGGAATGAAAGTGAAGGTTGCTGAAACTCTTAGCATGGGGCTTCCTATTGCGGGAAGTGATGAGGCGCTGGTTGGATATGAAGATGCTATAAGAGATGATAAATTGGGTGGTATTCGGCGGGCAAATAATGCGGCTGATTTTACACATGCAATTCGTGAATTTTTAGATATAGATGAGCAGAGTATGAAACAGGTTGCTATTCAAAATAAGAATATCTTCAATAGTCATTATACTTTTGAAAAGGCCAAAGACGTTATAGAAAATTGTATGGCAGAGCTTTTATAATTAGTCGTTTTTTACTCATGCAACTTTATCCTTATTAGTATTTACCATATAAATAGGCATTGTATGGATTCTGAATCTTGAGATTTTAATTAAAGAAAGGCCAGGGATTTAACATGAAAAATTTAAATAAAGGAAAGGCTCTTACTGGTGATGAAATAAAAAAACGAGAGCTTGCTATTTTATTGGCTTTTCAAGAATTTTGTCAAAATTATGGACTTAGATTTTATTTGGCAGGGGGGACTCTGTCAGGAGCTATCCGCCATCATGGATTTATTCCTTGGGATGAGGATATTGATGTCTGTATGCCTAGAAGTGATTATGAAAAACTATTAAAGATATATCCTAAAGAGGGGCAGTATCTTCTGAGAGCACCTGCATTAGGAAACCTTTCTCAGCCTTTTGCAAAGCTTGTTGATAGGAACACAGAAGTTAAAATTGAATACAGTGTAGATAATGATGATAATCATCTGTGGATAGATATATTTCCTATAGATGGTTTACCGGATTCATTATCTACTGTACGTGCAATTTATAAAAAATGTAATTTTTATAGAAAAATTTATTGGTTGACGGATGCAAAGTTAGGGAATGGAAAAACAAAATTTTATAAATATATGAAGTACGTGCTGAAACCTTTAGCCAATATCTATGGTAAAAAAAGGTGTGTTCAAAAATTAGAAGAAATAGCAAAGAGATACCCCTATGATAACTATAATCATGTTGGGGCAGTGACATGGGGACTTTATGGTGAAGGTGAGCGTATGAATAAGGATGAGTTTGAAAACATGGTAAAGGTGGAATTTGAAGGCTATCAGTTTCCTGCATTTTCGTGTTGGGACAGTTATTTACATGGAATTTATGGAGATTATATGCAATTGCCACCAATAAGTAAGCGAAAAACTCATAATATGACGGTATATATAACTGAGGATTTTACTAATAATAAATGTACAAAAAGATTAGAAAATAATTATCGGGGGGAGTATAACCTCTTAATCTTTTCTTTCGCTCTTGGTAAAGAAAGTAAACAGACCATATCCCGAGGAGTTACATTCCGAATGGAATGTGCTGCTTAAAGGAGGATAATGGCCATGAAATGTGTTTCCGTTGTTATTCCCTCTTATAATAGAGCACACTTATTACCTTACACAATCCCCAGCTATGCTCAGGATTTAGTAGGAGAAATCATCATAGTAGATGACTGTTCAACCGATAATACCGGTGAAGTAATAGGGCAGTTGCAGGAGGAATATCCCTTTATCCGTTATTTTCGAATGCCTTGTAACAGCAAACAGACCGCGGCCAAAAATGAAGGAATAAAGCATGCAAAGTATCCGTTTATTTATCTGGGAGATGATGATTCTTTTATTACTCCGGATACCATTCAGAAACTGTATAATACTTTGATTACTTATGATGCTGATGTGGTGGGTGCCAAAGCTCTATATATGCATAATCAAGAGGAGTTGAAGCATATAAATGAGTTTATTCTACAAAACAGCAGACAGGTCAAGTCTGCTCAGAATGCCCTGGATATTAATAAACTTTTTTATATCAATTTTGACTTTGACTGTGACTCTCCACAGTCTGTTCCCTTTTGTCACGCCTGTGCTTTGGTAAAAAGAGAGATTTTTGATTCTATACATTTTGATGTGGGTTATAAGGGTAATGCGTTCCGCGAAGAGACGGATCTATTTACACGAGTAAGTGCAGCAGGTTATTCCATTTATTATGATTCGTCCGCTGTCCAGATTAATCTTCCTCGTACCATGATTTTACGTAAGAATTCTATTTTACAGCATAAGCTGAAAGCAGCCTTTTATGAATTTTGGAATACATATAAGTATTTAAGAAAAAATGAGAAATTCCTTCAAACCTATTATCATACGTCAAAGAGCTTTCGAAAATTGTGGCTCTGTTATATGAAGGATGCGCTTTATGTGAAGGCAGGTAAATTTTTCAAGATTTTATTGAGTTTAGAAAAGGAAAAGAAATGAAAAAAGTTGTAGATATGATGACCTGGGCAAAAGATGCCTGTCTGTATTGGATGCATAAAAACCATAAACGAGATATGAATTTATGGGTATTTGGATGCTGGGGTGGTAATAAATACGCAGACAATGCAAAATATCTTTTTGAATATGTAAATGAGAATTATCATTCTATTCGTGCGGTCTGGATTACGGCAAAGACTGAGATAATCGATACGCTGGCGAATGCAGGATTTGAGGCCTATCTGGCTGATACAGAATTAGCGGAAAAAGTGCTTAGACAGGCGGGAGTTGCGTTCTTTACTAACAGTCTTAATGATTTTGGCATGCACCCATACCTGAATGGAGCAAAGATTTGTGCTCTTTTTCATGGAGTAGGCTTTAAGAATGAGCTGAGGGAATTAGATAATCAAAATACTTTAAAAGCTAAACTTAAAGGGCTGAAGCATGCTATATACGATTTATCCTATACAGACTATATTTTTACAACATCACAATTTGCAAGAGAAAAGTTCTACAGACAACAATATAATGCAAAGTTAAACTCAATAATATTAACAGGACAGCCAAGGAATGATGCTTTATTTGATGAAAGTGGTAAGCCTTTTCCTGCGGAGAAGACTATTCTTTACTTGCCTACGTTTCGTGAAAATAAAGAAGGTCAGATTCGGCTGGAGAAAGTTATTAACGATTTGCTGACTTACTCTGAGTTAAACGACTTATTGAAAAATTATGGCTATACTTTATTGATTAAACCGCATTACTTGACCAAAGTGCACAAAGAAAAACGTTTAACCAATATCCAGGTATTAAACGATTCAGACGTTACAGATGTTCAGAAGCTGCTTGCAAAAGTAGGAATGTTGATTACCGATTATTCCAGCGCTATTGGGGATTTTGCTCTGCTTAACAGACCTATTATTTTTTATTCTTATGACCTAGAAGACTATTGCAAAAATAGCCATATGGATTCAGCTTATCTGTCTATATTGCATGAAACTTATGTGAAGAATAACGAAGAGCTATATGATATTTTATCAAAATTATTTCAAGAAAAAATTGATTACCATAGTACTGTTGAGTCAATTAACTCATATCTCAATGAACAATCATTGAGGAACGGTGGCTATTGTAGAAATGTCTGCCAGTATCTTTTTGAAAAAATAAAATTATAGTCAAGTTTAATTAAAATAAAGTTGTTCGAAATACCTCTGCACAGTTTTAGGCTTATGGTAATTCTATAAGAGAATTGTTTATAAATTTGTGTACTTCCCAATGGGGTTACATAAAAAGGAGAACATCTATGTTAAATCGGTATGAACGTGAAATTGATACCTTATTTTTTGTACTGATTATCACATTGATATTTGTTACGATTCCTAAACCAATTAGTCTTGATATTTTGGGAGTGACAGGAAAAGAATTTGCTATTTACCCTTTGGCATTAGGAATGATATTAATGCTTTATGCTTGGATTACATCAAGAAGAAAGAGACAAATCGGCGGTACTATAAATATTGACTCTCAAAAAGATATTTCAAAAATAAAATTGTACTTGGGAATACTACTTATGGTTCTGTCACTTTCCGTAATATTAGGTGTATTATCTTATCCTTACTATGAGAAGCTTCTTTCAAATAGTAGCTTTTTACCTGTCCGTTTTACTCATGCAACGGAAATATTTCATTTTGAAGATATATCGAAAACCGGGATAGGACTGTGGCTGATTTTCAAAGGGGTGAAGAATGTCTTTTTCGATGTGTTTTGGCTATTTGGCGGCTCCTTTTTGATTTATTTATGGTATCGGAACCGACCAGCCAGATGTCTTGATTTATTGATTATAGGAATTTTTGGTAGCCTTGGGATTATGTTTCTGTATGAGTTAATAGAGCTTCCATATCTGTTGGGAAATCAAACAGCTGCACATATATTGGCTATGATTAATCCATACATTCATCAAATTGGTCATTTAAATAATCATTACGTCGGGAATACCGATGCTGCAGTACAGGCTTATGCATGGTGGCCACCACTGCTTTGGAAACATCAGGTACGAAGTGTTTTTGCCGAACCATCTTTTTTTGGTATGTATTGTGCTTTTGCAGTACCTTGGCTTTGGCTTGTATGGTTTCAAACTACAAAAAGTAATTTACTGTCACTGAAGGGCCTATCAATGGCTCTGGTTATGTTATTTTTATATTTTCTTCTTTTTACAACGCAGGCAAGAACCGCGATTTTACTACTTACAGGGGAATTAGTTCTGCTTTTAGTTTATGGAATTTATAGAAAAAATAAAGGGGATTTTGCAAAAATTATTGCTATCCTGCTACTTGTTTCTATGGGTTTGGGTGGTAGTTTAATATTCACTCAAGTTGAAAAAGATAGATTTGCGTTATTGAATGGAGCCATAGATGGTAGTAATTACATAAACGAGAATGGTGGAGAGTCTTTATTTTCTAAAGCAGGCAAGAGTTATATTTCTGATAATATTGCATCAGCTGTTGGTAAAGACAAACGCAGTAATAGAGCAAGATTTTCGCTGATGGAAGCTGAATTAAAGGTCTGGATGGATCATCCTGTCTTAGGAGTGGGGAAAGGGCTAAAAGCAGCTTATATTCCAGATAAATTACCTAGTGATGCAACGCAGAGTAGCGAAGTAAAAATGTGGCTTGATAGGCTTCATGCTAATGGTGCATTAAAGGCATCTTTTCCAGATGTGTCTGAGTATACCTCTAAGCTTTGCGAGATTGGTTTATTAGGATGTCTTCTTTATTATTTCCCTGCGGCATATCTTGCATATTTCTTTCTATTATTCCTAAGGAGAAGTCGTGAGAATAAGCAGTATTTGAGAATTCAAAGTTTGCTATCCTTTTATCTAATTTCTCTAGCAGGAATATTGGCTGGCGGCATTAGTACGTCACTGAATGTGAATTATTGTTTTGGTGTTTTATTGGGAATTGGATTTATACTACATCATCAGGTCAAGAAGTTAGAAGTTATAAAGAATTAGGTTTTGGGGTTAAGAGGTGAGAAAAAATTCATTCATTTCTTGCTACATTCACTCATGATTTTTCATATTCTTTTTTACTGAATATTGTTAATCTGCTCATCAAGACGTCTTTTGTGTTTATTCTGCCTAAACTTATTGGTGTTGAAGATTTCGGATATTGGCAGTTGTATTTTCTTTATACATTTTTTATTGCATTCGGTCATTTGGGGCTTGTTGATGGAATATATTTAAAAAATGGGGGAAAATATTATAGAGAATTAGATTTCAGAATTTTACGCTCTCAGTTTTTAATGCTGATTGGAATGGGTGCCGTATGGGCTGGTCTTCTTTTTCTTTATTCTCAGTATTTCCTTTTAGATGCAAATAAGACCTATATTCTTACAGTTATAGCTTTAGATTTGATTCTTTCGCTACCGCGTACTTTAATTTCTGTCATTTTCCAGATGACCGGAATGATAAAAGAATATTCGTTTTCTCTCATGAGTGAATCAGCCTCATCTTTTTTCATGATTGTTATCATGTTGCTTTGTGGAATCCGCGATTATCGGTATCTAATCCTGGCGGATTGTGGAGCCAGATGTATTTCGCTGTGGGTTTCTTTACATAATGCACCTGGATTTATTGGTAGAGAGTTTATGATTCCGCTTGAGTGTATGAAGGAAGCAATCTCTAATATTTCTGTTGGATTGTTTTTGCTGCTTTCAAATATGGTTGGTCTTATTGTTATTGCCAGTGTTAGATTTGCGGTTGAAGATCAATGGGGGATAGTGGCATTCAGTAAGGTGTCTCTGGCGTTTAGCATTTCCAGCGTAGCCATTACGGCTACTGGTGCAGCCAGTGTGGTTCTTTTCCCATTACTAAAAAGATTAACAAAAAAAAATCTCGAGCAATCATTTTCTGCATTATCTCTATTGCTAATCATTTTGTTGGCAGTCTTGTTTTGCCTTTATTATCCAGGAGTCCGCATATTAGAGTGGTGGCTTCCCCAATATGGCGAAAGTTTTTATTATCTAACGATTATTTTACCCATGACTTTATTCGATTCAAATTTTTCTGTCATTGGGAGTAACTTTTTGAAGGTCATTCGGAAAGAAAGAAATCTTCTTTCCATTAATGTCTTAGCTGTTCTGTTTACGTGGATATGTATCTTTATGGTTTGGTATTTTAGGTTACCTCTTGACTTGTTATTGGGGGGCATTGTCGCGCAAAGCTTTATTAAAATGGGATTAACTATTAGAGCTTTAAGCAGAGTTATGCCCAAGGTAAGGTATTTTTGCCTTTTTGCCGGAGCAATTGTTTCTATTCTGTTTTATGTCTCTAATCTGCTGATTGGAGGATGGATAGGATGTGGCATATACGGGGGTGGATGCTTATTCTTAGTATGGGCAGCAAGTGGTAAAATAAGAAGTAGTTTATCAGTATTGAATGGTACAGGTTAATACACATCTTCTTGCTAATTTTTTATCTAGCTTATTATATGATGATTTCTTATTCATGGCGTTACGTGCAGGGGGGGCAAAAATGGCTTCAAAGGATGCTGCGACCTATGACGAAGCACGCAGGCTGATTCGTAAGGCAATGACTGAACATAAACTGGTTCTTTTTGTTGGATCCGGTACGTCTCTTGATGCTGGGATGCCCAGCTGGTCAAGCGCGGTCTCACAGATTGCACAAAAGCTGCAAATTCAGGTGAATGATGCTGATATGCTTAAGATTCCGCAGTATTACTACAATATACATGGAAAGCATGAATATACGGTATTGATGAGAAGTATTTTTAAATATAGAGTACCGCTTCACCCAGGAAACGTACATAAGCTTATTTTTCGATTTGATGCAGATACGATTATAACAACCAATTATGATCATCTGCTGGAACAGGCAGCTGAAGAAAGTGGCAAAATTCTCCATGTCGTAGCAAAAGATGCAGAACTTCCCTATGCGAAGGGAAAGAAAATTATAAAAATGCATGGTGACTTCGAGCATGAAAACTTCGTGCTTAAAGAAGATGATTATCTGAATTATATACAGAATTTCAAATTAATAAATAATTATATTACATCGTTGGCCGGGACAAATCTGATTCTTTTTGTTGGCTATAGTTTTAGCGATCCTGATGTGAAACAGATTTTGACATGGCTTAAGAATGCTCTCGGAAATGATTTACAACAGGCTTATATGATTAGTGTAGGGCCTTTTGAAAAAGTGGTAGATGATTATTTCAAAAAATTTGGCATCAATGTAATTTATGCAGAAGATATAGCAGCAACACGAGGAAAAGCCAATCTTTCTAAGACGATGATATTGGAAGAAACTCTGCAGTGGATTTTGGAAGATAATAACCACAGCTTGTTGGAAGAACTTTATCAGCAGCTGGGGCCTTATCACTATCTGGATTTTCCATATGTAAATGATGTGAAAGAAAGGTTATTGAATTTTAGGCTTGAGACCGGGGAAATGGTTTCGGATACTGATGATATAAAAGATACTGACGCTGCCACTGTAGATGACAATAATGTTAATCATGATAGTATTACTACAATTCAACAGAAAATAAACGGTGAAGAGGCCGCTGTTCCTATTCCGGATCTTATAGGCAAACGGACTCAATATTGTCTATCGAATCCAATTCTGGGATTTGGCAGCCATATTACATCAGATATTTTTGAACTGGATTTGGGGTCAGATCCATATGCTTCCCTTTTCTTGCAGATTTGTTATGTTGCAGACCGGCGAGCGAGATATTATTCTGATGCCCCAATTATTCGTAAGCAGTCGTGGTATCGGCTCATTGATGATATCTATCATAAAAGAAGTAAAAATGGAACTCGTAGAGGCATTCAGCTTTCTCAAGATGAATATCATAAAATTACTGAAATTCTTGCAGTTATGGAAAAGGTTGGCTATGATTCTATTTCTTTTGAGCTTTATGATTGTGATTATAGCCAGTTAAAGATTGCGGATAAACCTGTTCATTTTCAAGTACAATGCAATATTCCCTTGCATCCGGTAAAGTGGGATGACCGGATGGAAAATGCTATGGACTATTTTAATTATGTGGCATTGGAAGAAAACGAAAGAAACGCGGAGAATTGGGTATTTCGTGACAATCCGGACATTGTTTTAAAAGAGGCTCATATTTGCTATTTCCTTGGCAATTATCTGAAGGCTTATAACTTGACTAAAATAGCAGCCTCTCAGTATTATCATCGGCCCAATTTTGCGAAATACTTTATTGCGAAATGTGATCAGTATTATCTTGGAAGATCGCTTATTCATAAATTAATGCTTAATTCTGAGGAAGAGCATAGTATTATAAAAAAAGAAGTTGATAACATTGATTTAGCTCGTATTTTTACAGGGATGCCGGATTTATCTGGTGAATCAGGTGGAGCAGGCAAAGGGAATCAATTTCTGAAAGATTTGTATTCTTTTCAACTGGTTTATAAAACGTTTAAACAAACAGTAGACGAAGCAAAGCAGACAAGCAAAGAAGCCAAAACAGATTATATTATACATACGGGGATGCCGGCATACCAGACTTTAAGAACGATGATAGCAGCATTTTATCTCTATCAACAGAGGAATCATTTCCTGGTTGATGATTATTCTGAAGTTCAGGAAATATATAGGATGGCATTTTCATCTTTACTTTTGTCTGTGTTAGCAAAGGATAGAAGATATAAAGGTGACAGTATCAACCCGAATCGCTTGAAGACTAAAAATATACATGAAGTTGAATTGAAGCCATTTGACTTATTGTTGGCAGTTAAATTCTCATCTGCGGAGGAGATTAATCAGATTCTGAGAGAAAGAGAGACTATTCCTATATCCAAAGCAGGGATACAATATTTAGAGTTGCTGGCAAAAAATCTGGCTAAAGAACCGAAGGAGATTCAGTGGAGACATCGTTATTTTCGTACGTTTATGAGCGTGTGCTGCTATGCTGAATTATCGGAAAGTATAGCTAAGCAGATTCTTGCAACTTTGATTGACCGTATTTCACAAACAAATCAATGGAGTAGATATAATGATATTACCGGATTATTCATTAATCATTTGAGACAGCAGACTTGGTTTTCTAAGTGTGAGTGGATTCCTGGCGTTTTATGCAATTTGATCGATGCGTTAGTAAGGAACTTGAATTGGGATATTTTCAGGGGTAACGGAATATGGGCTGCCTGGCATGTATCAGGTTTACTAGATTCTATTCTTAAGGTCTTGGATAATGCTGGGGAAAAATATGATAGGGTGAATGTCATTAAACACATTTTTGAAAATAGCGTAGATATGAAAATAAAAGTTAATTTGGCTATACATATGTATGCTTATAGCTCGAAAACAGTTAAGCAAACAATCAAAAAAGGCCTTTATCTTTGGAAGCCGGATAAAGATGTGAATGGGTGTTTGCTATACACTGCAGGAGTTGAGGCGGGTGCCATTAGTCATGTTATGGAGCTAGATGAGAACTGTTTCAATCTATTGGAAGAGCATAAGGATGAATTTAATGAACGAATCAGTAATAGCAAGCACAATTCAAATGATGATTTCTACGTTGATCTGATTTATAAACTTGTACATCTTACGCGATTGGGCATATTATTTCAAAAAAATCGTTTGAAAGAAATCTGCCAATCCTATCGGATGGAGGCTGCCTGCTGGCTGTTGGATTTTCATGATGAGGAATCTTTTTCTAAGTTTAATCCGCAGTGGCTATCTTTATGTGATTCAACGTTTTTGGAACAACTTGCTGCAGATGCACTTTTGAAAAAGGAAATTAATAGGCAGATGAAGGAAGCTTATGGGAGAGGGAAACTTGATGAGAAATTGGTGGGGTTGTATTTTAAATATTTCTCTTAAAGGTAGTCGAATATATCGTTAGCATGTCGTATAGATAAATCTACAAGACTTGCTGCGTTTGTAGGGCACTATTCTTATTTGCAGAATAATTAAGCGGTCTTTTAAATATGGAGAAGATTATGAATATTGCTATTATTATCGCAGGTGGTTCTGGACACAGAATGGGGCAAGATATTCCCAAACAGTTTATTAATGTATATGATAAACCGGTATTAATTTATACGCTGGAAAGTTTCCAGAATCATCCACAAATTGATGCGATAGAGGTTGTTTGTATTAATGGGTGGCATGATGTGCTTCGTGCTTATGCAAATCAATTTGGAATAACAAAGCTGAAATGGATTGTTTCAGGCGGAGCGACTGGGCAGGAATCTATACGAAATGGAGTATATCATCTTGAAGGAAAGGCGACAGCTGATGATATTATTGTTATCCATGATGGGATTCGTCCATTGGTAGATGCTTCTGTATTGACAGATGTTCTTTTAAAAGCAAAGCAGTTTGGAAATGCGGTCACTTCTATGCCATATAATGAACAGATTTTTATTATTAATGAGGATGATAAATCCACAACTAATCGATACATTCCTAGGGAAACTCTTCGTCGTGTTTCGACTCCTCAAGCTTATCGTTTTGATGTTTTGGATAAGAGATATCATGAAGCTTTTGAAAAACAAATCGGGATTTACGGTTCGTCATATACCAATACGATGATGGTAGAACTAGGAGAAACTCTCCATTTTGCGGCTGGATCAGATAAAAATATTAAACTTACAACTAAAGATGACTTAGAATTATTCAAGGCTTATCTAAAATCTGACAAAGATACATGGTTAAAGTGAGGTTGACTATAAATGCTGGTATATGAGCATCCTTTATACAGAGCGGATATAAAAACAGTTGCAGAAATGAATCTGCCATGGGAGAAATTAAATGGAACGAACCTTATGATTTCAGGAGCTACTGGACTTCTGGGGTCCTTTCTGATTGATGTAATCATGTATAAAAACATGAAGGACGAACTTAAGTGCACCGTTTATGCATTAGGAAGAAATAAAGGAAAAGCTAGAAATCGCTTTTCCTACTGCATCAATTCACCATATTTCCATTTTTTTAGCTGTGATGTAAACCAGCCATTATCTCTCGAGAGGGTTTCACAGGTGGATTATGTGATTCATATGGCCAGCAACACGCATCCTGTGGCATATGCTACTGATCCAATCGGGACAATCATGACCAATATTTACGGTTTAAAAAACATGTTAGATTTCAGTGAAGCTCATAATAATAAACGCTTTGCCTTTGCTTCATCAAATGAAATTTATGGAGAAAATCGTGGGGATGTAGATCTTTTTGATGAAAGATATTGTGGATATATAGATTGCAACACAATGAGAGCTGGCTATCCTGAAAGCAAACGGTGCGGTGAATCCCTTTGCCAAGCTTATATTTCACAAAAAAATATGGATATAGTAATCCCAAGATTTACAAGATCTTATGGACCAAATCTTCTTAAATCAGATACCAAAGCACTGAGTCAATTCCTAAAAAAGGCTGTCGATGGTAAAGATATCGTCTTGAAGAGTCGTGGAACCCAATATTATTCATATACATACATGGCCGATGCCATATCTGGACTTTTAACTGTCCTCTTAAAGGGGAAGAAGGGGGCAGCCTATAACATAGCTGATGAAAAATCAGATATACATTTAAAAGATTTGGCAGCTTTGATTGCAGAAACAGTTGATAAAAAAGTAGTCTTTGATATACCGAATCAAGTTGAAAGCGCGGGATTCAGTAAAGCAACAAAAGCTCGACTCAACAGTACAAAGCTTCAATCATTAGGTTGGACCGCTCAATATGATATAAAGAATGGTATTAAAAGGACTATTCAAATTTTAAAGGAATGTAAGTAGGCGAATAACAAAAAGGACTTTGTCTTGCGTAAGTACAGAGTCTTTTTTTATGTGATTCATTGAGCCTATCATGTAGCAGTGCTGACCCCAGGGGTAAAATTTATTTAGTTACAGTGTATAATAGACGGAGACAAAAAATATTGCAATAGTAAAATGTATATTAGTAATAAATTTAGAAATGAAAATAGCGATAAATACATCGTCGAAATGAGTACAAATTGAATCAGAGAGTAGGGCGTTTTTGGCTTATAGAATCCTTTATTTAGGGATGGATCTTAAATAAAGGCTAATTGTGAAAGAAGAATATTTCTGCTTTTATAGATTTTTTGCTTCTTATTTTAGATTACCTTATGGGATATATGTTAATTGCTATTATAATTTTTATCTTGATTATCTGGAATTCAGATTCTAAATATTTTTAGTAGGGAAGGAATTTTAGAGGGCTTAATAAGAAATTATGAAGTTTTGGTGTTTGCATTTAATTTTTTAGAGGGAGTAAGATATGAAATATGATTATCTCATTGTAGGAGCAGGACTTTTCGGATCGGTATTTGCTCAAAAAGCGACAAAAGCAGGGAAAACTGTTCTTGTAGTGGATAAGCGCCCGCATATTGCTGGCAATGTATATACAGAAGATATAGAAGGCATTCATGTACACAAATATGGTGCACATATTTTCCATACCAATCGGAAAAATGTATGGGACTATGTGAATCAGTTTGCTGTGTTTAACCGCTTTACTAATTCACCGGTAGCCAATTATCATGGAGAATTGTATTCCCTTCCTTTCAATATGTACACATTTAATAAGATGTGGGGTGTAGTAACACCGGATGAAGCCGCTGCTAAGATTGAAGAACAGAAGAAAGCAGCTGGAATCACCAATCCTCAGAATCTGGAAGAACAGGCTATTTCTCTGGTAGGGACCGATATTTATGAAAAACTGATTAAAGGGTATACAGAAAAGCAGTGGGGCCGTCCATGTACAGAACTTCCGGCATTTATTATCAAGAGACTTCCTGTACGTTTGACCTTTGACAATAATTATTTCAATGCCCTTTATCAGGGAATTCCTATTGGTGGATACACGAAGATGGTAGCCAACATGCTGAAAGGGATTGAAGTAAGACTGAATTGCGATTATCTGGAAAATAAGGAAGAATTAGATGCTCTGGCAGACAAGGTAGTTTATACAGGTCCTGTTGATGCTTATTTCCACTATAATCTTGGCCCTTTGGAATACAGAAGTGTCCGTTTCGAGACAGAAGTACTGGACAAGCCGAATTTCCAGGGGAATGTGGCAGTAAATTATACAGACAGGGAAACCCCATGGACCCGCATCATTGAACATAAATGGTTTGAATTTGGCAAGGATGCTGATGGCAACGATTTGCCGAAAACGGTTATTAGCCGGGAATACTCTTCCGAATGGAAGGTTGGCGATGAACCTTACTATCCGGTAAATGATGAAAGAAATAGTAAGCTTTATAAGAAATATAAGGTTTTGGCGGATAAAGAAGACATGGTTATTTTTGGTGGCCGTCTCGGCGAGTATAAGTATTATGATATGGATGCAGTAATTGATAGTGCACTGAAGCTGGCAGGAAAGAGATTTGAGAATTGAGATTTGAGATTTGAGGATGGTGGAGAAAATGACTGATTACAAGGATTTGATTGTCTGGCAGAAGTCGATGGAATTGGCACGTATTATCTATCGTCTGACAAGTCGATTTCCTCGTGATGAAGTATTTGGCCTGACAAACCAAATAAGGAGGGCAGTTGTTTCCATTCCATCAAATATAGCCGAAGGGTTTGGCAGAGGCTCTGATCGGGAGTTTATCCATTTTTTACGAATTGCCAAAGGGTCTGCTGCTGAAGTAGAAACGCAGATTTTAATTTCTGAAGATTTGCATTATGTGAGTCCTGACGATGCTCAGACGGCCTTATCACTTTGTGACGAAATCCTCAGAATGCTAGGAACTATGATTGTGAAGATAGGGAAGAGAATAGGATAGTAAGAGATTTGAGTGGAGAGGTTTGAGGAAAGAGATTTGAGAATTGAGATAAGAGAATTAAGGAAAGAGAATTGAGGAATGAGAGGAAAATAGGGGTGGAGGTATCGCTCACCACTCATCTCAAATCTCAATTCTCAACTCTCCAATCTAGTCCCTCACCCCTCAAACCTCAATTCTCAAACCTCAATAAGGAAGGAATAATCAATGGATATCAAAATACTAGTAGCGGCTCACAAGAAGTACTGGATGCCTGCTGATGATGTGTATATGCCTCTTCAGGTAGGGGCAGAAGGAAAGGAGCCTCTAGGGTATACACCGGATAATACAGGAGATAACATTTCCGATAAAAATCCGAATTACTGTGAACTAACCGCTTTATACTGGGCCTGGAAAAATCTAGACTGCGAATATATCGGTCTTTGCCACTATCGCCGGTACTTTGGACATAAGGTTCATGCAAAGGATATAAAAAAGAAGAAGGAAGCCATATTTACTAAGGCGGATTATGAAAATCTGCTGACAAAATATGATGTCATTCTTCCAAAGAAGAGAAACTACTACATAGAAACCGTCCGCAGCCAGTACGAACACGCACACTTCAAGAAGGATCTGGACGAAACAGAGAAAATTATTGCAGAAAAATACCCAGGATATTCTGATGCATTCACCAAAATAATGAATCAGAGAAAACTGCACATACTCAATATGTTCGTCATGAAGAAATCCCTCTTCGACGAATATTGCACCTGGCTGTTCGACATCCTCTTTGAACTGGAAAAGCGAACAGACCTGACCAGCTACGATACCTACGAAGCCCGCCTCTTCGGCTTCATCTCCGAACACCTTTTTAATGTATGGCTTGAAAGACAGAACCTGAAAACATGCGAAGTCCCAGTGGTATTCCTAGAAAATATCGACTGGCCAAAGAAGATCGCTGATTTTTTGAAGAGGAAAGTAACGGGAAAGAGATAAATAATGCCTGCGTGGAAATGTGATATTGACATAAAACAGAAATTGGATGAGGGGGGAAGTTTTGCAAAAGCTAAATTCTTTACAAGGTCTACGATTTTTGGGATTTTTACTTATATTTCTCAATCATGCAGGATGGCTTTTATGGTCTGAAAAGTATTTTGATTTTGGCGCTCGCGGAGTAGAAATATTCTTTGTCTTATCTGGATACTTAGTAGCTTATAATTATAGAAATGCTGAATTTGCTTATGATTTGAAATCCTCATTTTTATACATGCTATCGAAAGCAAAGAAATTTTATTTTTTACATCTCCTAACCTTTTTGATTGTTCTTTTTCATATGGAGAGGCATGGATTCAAATATCCAAGTGGGTTATCAGGATTTATTAGAGATGTATTCCTCAACATAACGCTTTTAAAGAGCTGGTATGATCCAGCAAAATTTACGTTTAATGGAGTTACCTGGTTTCTTTCTTGCATTTTGTTTATCTATCTCTGTGTTCCCTTCGTTATTCATTTCTTTAGATGTAAAAAATGGGGGGGTACAGCAGTATTCTCATTCCTGATACTATTGCTCTTGAAAATGGCATTTGATACTTTTGGATATAAAATGGGAATGAACCCATGGCCGGGAGTATTTGGCTGGTATTGCAATCCGGCTTATCGGCTATTTGATTTTTTGCTGGGATATACAGGATTCCTGGTTTTAGAGAAAATAGCTCTAAAAGTATCCTTTTGGAAGATATCTGTTATCCAATGTGTTACTTTAGTATTTTATTTTGCTGCATGTCATTTATTTGATAAGCAATGGGTGCCAGCTCCATTTATTCTACTTACATTAGTTTTGATTTTTGTCTTTACTTTGCCAGGTGGTATCTTTAATGCTATTTTTGGAAATCGGGTATTGACACATTTGGGAAACATCAGTTTTGAATTTTATATAGTGCACCAGGTAAATATCAATCTAATGAATCATGCTCTGTTGAAGTGGACAGGAAATAATTACTTATTAGTGTTTATTATGCTTCTGGTCATATCCTGGCTTATGGCAGAGTTCTTTGGCTGGCGCCCAGTGAAAAAGTTTATTACATTAACAGTCTAGATCAAGTAATTATAAGTAATTAAGTATCGAGGTATTTCAATTATGAATGAAATTACGATGTCTGAGATGAAAGTCATAGCCCTGGATATCTTGAGAAGTGTAGCAGATTTTTGTGACAAGAATGGGATATATTATCTTTTGGCGTATGGGACAATGCTTGGAGCAATTCGCCATAAAGGGTTTATTCCATGGGATGATGATATAGATATCATGATGCCACGGAAAGATTATCTGAAATTTATCAATACATATAATGGATTCAATGACCGGTATATTGTGAGATCAATCGAAAACGATGAGAATTATACATATACTATGGCTAAGGTATTTGATACTCATACAGTTCTAAAAGATTTTACCTTATGGCATTCCTATGAAGAAGGGGGTGTTTTTGTGGATATTTTTCCAATAGATGGGCTCCCTGATGATAAATTGGACCAGCAAAAAGTTTTTAGACATCAGCAATGGCTAAATCTTTTATTTCATGGTTCATGTATGAGATATGCATATAGCCATAAGTATGTTGATTCGAAAGATAAGAGGGCTGCTATTAAAGGTTTTCTTCGGACGATGATGAAATTTGTGGCAGTTACAGTTATGCACCCACTACCTTTGTGTCACGCGTTAAAAAACTAATTCGACATTTGATTTATCCTTCGGTTATTGTGTCTATAATCAGTATTATTGTGCAGTGGATTATAAATGGTCAGCATATTTTTTTGATTTATGGACAATTACTAATCATATGGGCGATGCTCTTTGGGGGGCGTCCGGAGTTCCTGTGCATGCGCATCCTGGATTAGGAATGCTTTGGTTTTTGATTTCACTATTCTGGGCAAAAGTATTCATGGATGGAATTCACCTGCTCTTTCCTGGCAAGAAAACGGGCTATATCTTTGTTGGTATTGGCCTCTTTGGCATGGCATTAGGGGTAAAAGGGAAATGGTTACTGCAAAATATGGATGTTACATTCCTGGCTATACTTTTCCTTTACATCGGCATGCTGTGGAGAAAATATCAGAATTGGTTGGAGTGTCATGAGACGCTGTGTTTTGTGATGTCCGCCATTATTTGGACGTTTTGCTTTAATGGTCCTGTGTATATTGAAATGGCAACACGTAGTTATCCATGGACAATTTGTTCAGTTGTTGAGGCTGTCTGCGGTTCTTATGTGGTGTGTTGTTTATGCAAAGCTCTTGAGGCCAACATTTTGGTTTGTTGTGTATTTCAGTTTATTGGCATGCATACGCTTTTGATTTTCCTGATTCATCATTTGGATTGTAGGTTCTATTTGGAAGAGTCCATCTACTGGTATGGCTTTAATTTGGCTCTTCACGGAAATTTGGGGGATGAATAATTTTTAGGTAAAGAATGGAATCG